>FWPV01006932.1_pt1 | contig 17554 bp, 13 predicted proteins | sample 2228371 | NCBI WGS metagenome assembly FWPV01 (sample SAMEA103939776, study PRJEB20133) | metagenome | reverse complement strand
ACCGCAGCCACGCTGCCCACGAGGCGGACATCCCCCGGATCACTTACTATATGACGCGCAATTCACTGCTGCTGGTTGAGCGGAATCAAGGTGGTTGGCTGCGATTATCTGCGTTATTATTCCGCTTTCTGCTTACGTCGTTTTCCTGGACTTTTCGCCCGCGTTGGAAGCATAAGCGCGGAGAGCGTGATGCACTTCTTCGGGGCATCCGCGATTATTTTCACCGTCGATTCGGTCAGGGCCCGTATTAAGAAACATGTTACTTACCTGGGAAGCCAACAGACCACTTTCTACGGACGGCATGCAGCAGTGTACCCTGCCGGATGGCGTAAATATGCTTCTGTGGGCAAAAGGCTATTTCTTCGATTCCGATGGGCAAATGTACTATGGTAATGAGATCATCAATTGGCTGGTAAAGCGCCTTCCTGATCGGCCGCTGCAGTGTTTAGTCCCGGCCATGAATGGCTGCTACACCATCGTTCTGGCCTGCCCCGATACAGGCCGGGTCGACCTTGGCGTCGACCGGATCGCCGCGGCGCCTGTTTATATCCATCTTACCCCTGCCAAACTGGCAATCAGCGATAATTTCTGGGCCCTGGCCTGCCGGCAGGAAACGATTCAGTATGACCCGTATGGCCTGGCTGGCATGCTGCTTTTGGGACACACCAACGGCCCCCATACGATGGTAAACGGTATCGAAATTCCTCTACCCGGCAGCATATCCACATTTGTTGTGTCCGACCGGGTCCAGGGATCGCGCCGTGTTTACTGGTCCAACGCCTACCGGCCCCAACAAATAACAGATTACAAGAAACTGCGCTCACAGGCAGCCGAGATGCTGGCAGGTGTATTCAATCGCTATGCCACGGCAATCCAGGCCCGCGGCTGGACCGCGGAAGTTTCGTTATCGGGCGGGCTCGATAGCCGGCTGGCAGCCGGCTTGCTGGCGCAAGCTGGCATCCCGGTAACAGCCATTTCCTATGGTCCTCCTGGAAATCGTGAGTCACAAACTTCAGCCGAAGTTGCCCGGGCTTTATCGATTTCTCACCGCGATACAGTCATCGACGGCCCGTGGCTCTTCTCTCCGCAGCTAATCGAGCTGCAGGCTAAGCACGTCGGCGCTCAATCCCGCTTTACCACGGGTATCGGCGCCCAACTTGCCTTATCGGAATATGATCCAAAGCGGGTCTTTATCACCGGGCACCCTGGCAACCTGCCCACAGGCCAGGTATCCGGGCGAGGGTCAACGCTTCTCCGCTCGTCCCACCAGGCAGCCCAGTATCTTCTTAACAATGTGGGTGTCCCAATCCTGGATCAAACAGCCCGGCAGATCTTGGCTTCCATCTGGCGCCCAACCCTAAAACTGGATCTGTACGCCAGCTTACCTTTTCACGAGGGCGACTCCATCGGTTCCATCGAAAGCTGGTTATACTATTTCCATGTCAGCAATTTGCTGCTGCTCGAAATGCGCGTCTACGAGCAGTTCGGTCATTGGTTGTTACCCTACCTGGATTATGAGTTAGTCGACTTCTACAACACTGTCCCGCTAAAACACCGCTATATGCGCCGCCTGCACATCGACGCAATCCTGAATCACCTGTTTGTCGACAATCTGGCTCCGCTCGGCCAAATCTTATTATCTGGGGAAACCCGCCTGGCCGTCCCCGAGATTCCATATCGCGACCGTGTTCTGATGGCGACTCCCCCCTCGTTGATCGGTGACCTGTATCTCTTGCGGCATACCAGGTCTGTGCAGGCAGCCAGGCAGCCGGGCAGAGCCCAAACCAGGGGATCCGCCTGGGGCCCCGATCCGCTGGAATACTGGTGGCGGCAGTATCCAGGCTACCGAAAGGAGATCATCGCTGAACTGAGCCACTGGGACGGCCTGGGCGGGATGGTTGACACGCCAGCCCTGTTAGCCACGCTGAACCAGCCGGCGCATCCATTGTTCATCCGTTTCGGAATCGCGACGATGCTCACACTTAAGCAGTTTCAACAACTGATCGAAACCCGGCCAATGAAAAATTCGCGCGAGGGGTCCGAGCATGGTTAGTCCCAGGGCCAGCGTTGTCATTCCAACATACAACCGCCCCGGGCAGCTCCGGGCGGTCCTTGACGCCCTGGCCAGGCAGTCATTTCCAGGGCAGTTCGTGGAAGTATTGGTGGTCGATGACGGCTCTCGCGAATCATATCAAGAGGTCATCGACCAGGCGTGGCCTTTCCGGCTTAGCTACATCCGCCAGGAAAATCTGGGTGAAGTTCACGCGCGGAACCGGGGAGTCTCCCTGGCGCAGAGCCAATGGATCGTCTTTCTCGACGATGATATTTACGTGGAGCCCCAATACCTGGCTGAGATGGCAGCCGAACATGAGCGCTATCCGGACGCAGTCCTGTTGGGGGTACTTTACCCCTGGATGGGACCTGAACCCTCCCTGTTCCAAAGATATTTGCCAGAAATCCCAAAAGATATCCGACCAGGTGAAGTGTCCTACATTGAATGCGGCACAGGAACGATGGCAGTTGCCAAGGCCGTGTATGAGTCCCTCGGCGGGATGCGAACACTGGGCCCGGGTGGGCGAAATGCCTGGGGAGGGATGGATTTTGCCTACCGTGCACATCAGGCCGGCCATCCGATCCGCCGGTGCGCTCGTGCGGTGGCCTATCACGATGACTACGCCGCCAGGGACCTGAAAGCAATGAGCCGCCGCTACTACACGGTTTCGCGCCTGGCTGTCCTCCACCTCAAGCGCTACCCAGAACTCCTGCCGCAGATACCCATGTTCCGGGATAAAACGCCCATCAACTGGAAAACTGACCCTCCGCGGCTGATCTTGCGGAAAATCCTCCGTGCTGCCGGCAGTTCGCGGACTGCCCTGACCTTCCTGGAACATATTGTTCATCTTCTCGAAAAATACATGCCTTCTAAACGGCTACTGGGACCTCTGTACGGCTGGATCGTTCGCGGCCATATGTACCTGGGATACCACCAGGGGCTGCGCGAGTTTGGGGAGAAAAGCCCATGACGCTATCGATGGATAGGCTCCGCCTGGGCCTGGCATTCCTGGCCATCCTTTTAAGCGCAGCCGTGCCGTTCTTTGCCGGCCAGCGAGAAATGCTTCTGCTGCTGGCCCTGGTCGGCGGTATTGGCGCAACGGCGTTGTTTCTCTACAATCATTACCTGGGATACGCTCTCCTGATCATCAGCAGCCAGTTAATTCCATACGAAATTGGAACGGGAACCCAAACCGGAATCAATCCGGCCGTGTTGATGACCGTTTTCCTGGCCGGAATATGGTTCCTGGATGCTGTGATCATCAACCGAAACCTTGCTTTCATCCCCTCACCCACATATCTACCACTGTTTGGCCTGGTGATTTCTGCAGTCTTATCATTCCTGATCGGGCAGTTGCACTGGTACCCGCTCGGAGGCGCGCCGTTGCGGGCTCAGATTGGTGGGTTGAGCATCTTTGTGTTATCCGCGCTTATCTTCCTGGTGACAGCTCACCAGATGAGGGACCTGGCCTGGCTAGAACGCTTATGCGCAATCTTCCTCGGGATGGGCGCGTTTTACCTGTTTGGCTTTCACTATATTTACGAGATTGTCCCGGCTGCGGGCCGGTGGCTGGCACCTATTTTTCGCCAGGGGGCAGCCGGTTCGATTCTATGGGTCTGGTTAATGGCCATTGCCTACAGCCAGGTCCTCATCAATGATAAACTTCGCTTGATTTACAAGGTATTGATTGGGATTTTCCTCATCGCAGTGTTTCACATCCGGGTGATCGAAACGCGTGCCTGGACATCTGGATGGCTTCCGGGCCTCATTGGGATTCTGGCAATTACCCTGGTGCGAATGCGGCGCTCGTTTGCAGTTGTGGGCCTGCTCGGCCTGGCAGGTATCGCACTCAGTTACGGATGGATCACCCAGGCCATCCTGGAAGAAAATACCTACAGCCAGGTAACACGCTTAGAAGCCTGGAGGCTGATCATCGAAATGGCCAGTGTCAGCCCGATTTTTGGCCTGGGCCCGGCGAATTACTACTGGTATGGTCCTCTGTTCAGTATCATGGGATTCTATGTCCCATTTAGTTCCCACAACAATTATGTTGACCTGTTCGCACAGACCGGGATCGTCGGGCTCATCTTCTTCCTTTGGTTCTTCATCTCCGCCGGGGTCCTGGCGCTGCGGATGGTCGACTCCTTCCCCGAAAGGGCCGGCCGGGTCTCCGGGGGATTCCTGAACGCTTATGTGTATGGATGTATCGGCGGTATAGCCGGATCGCTGGCTGCCGGCCTGCTCGGCGACTGGGTACTGCCGTTTGTATACAACATTGGGCTGCTTGGCTTTCGCTCCAGCGTGTTCACCTGGATGTTCCTGGGCGGGCTGCTGGCAGTACAGGCTCAGGCGTATAAAAAGTGAATCCAATGGAAGCAATCCTATCGCTCATTATTGTCAACTGGAACACGCGCGAGATATTGTTAAAATGTCTTTCTGCCGTGTACGAACACCCCTTCAGCGTGGATCTCGAGGTGTGGGTGGTCGACAACGCCTCGGCCGATGACAGTGCCGCCGCCGTTCGACAACGTTATCCGCAGGTAAAATTGATTGAGTGCTCCGAAAACATCGGCTTCGCGCGCGGCAATAACCTGGCACTGGAGCGCGCCAGGGGTGAATATGTCTTGCTGCTCAACACTGATGCATTGGTCGGACCAGGCGCAATTGCGCAGTTGTTTGAATTTTTGAAAACCCACCCCGCCGCTGCTGCAGCCGGGCCTTATCTGCTCAATCCTGACCAAACGCTCCAGGAGTCCTGTTATCCTTTCCCATCCCTCAGCAGGGAATTCTGGCGCATGTTCCACCTGGATAATCTTTTCCCATACGGAAGATATGACATGTCCAGGTGGGACCCGACCCAACCGCGCTCTGTTGATTGCATCCAGGGAGCCTGTCTCATGCTGCGCAGAGAAGCCCTCAACCAGGTCGGTCTCTTTGACCCGCATTTCTTCATGTACACAGAAGAAATCGACCTGTGTTATCGCCTGAAAAAAGCAGGTTGGGACCTCTATTGGGTACCGGCTGCCCGCGTCATCCATTACGGCGGGCAAAGCACGCGCCAGGTCGCGCCCCAGATGTTTCTGTCACTTTACGAGACCAAAGTATATTTCTTCCGCAAGCATTATGGCGTACTGGCTGCCAGAATGTATAAATTGCTTCTAACCTGCGCCTCGCTTGTTCGCATTGCTCTCAGCCCACTGGCCTGGCTGCAAGCCCCGCCGGATCGAGCGCGCAATCTCACCCTGGCCAGGCGCTACCTGGATTTACTCGGCTGTTTGCCAAAAATGTAGGGGAAACATGAAACAATCTGCCGCAGGGAATCCTATGCATCAGCTAATCAGGCGAATATTATCTATGTTTCCCTCCATTGATCGCGCGATCCTCACCGGGATCATGCTCTTAGCTATCCTCGCGCGCCTGGCGGCGGCCGTTTACATGGGTGATCAGGTGGTTGAACTCCCTGGCATATACGATCAAATATCATACAATGCGCTGGCAATGCGCGTTTTGGACGGGCATGGATTTTCATTCGACCGGGATTGGTGGCCGATAACCGCCGCGAATGCCCCGACCGCTCACTGGAGCTTTCTATATACCTTTTACCTGTGCGCGGTTTATGCCCTTTTTGGCCCTCACCCATTGGCTGCCCGCATCCTGCAGGCCATCCTGGTTGGTTTTCTACAACCTTACCTGACCTACCTGATTGGTAAACGGCTCTTCAGCGCACCAATCGGCCTGCTTGCCGCCTGGCTGGCGGCAGGTTATGCGTATTTTATCTACTACAGCGGCGCTCTTATGACCGAGCCTTTCTATATTACCGCCATACTAGGCGCCCTTCATATTGCCATCCTCCTCGCCGACCGGCCTGGCAGCCTGGACCGCCGGAGAACCTTCCTGCTGGTCAGTTTTGGCCTCGTCCTGGGAACCGCCGTCCTCCTGCGCCAGCTTTTCCTGCTCTTTATCCCCTTCTTGCTGGCATGGCTAGTGTGGAAAGCCCGCCTGCATAACCTTCGCCAAAGCCTCTGCCAGCTTGCCCTGCCGGTAGTGATCGTCGCCGGGATGATTTTGCCGTTTACCGTCTACAACTACAGCCGCTTTGGGCAGTTCGTGCTGCTCAACACAAACGCGGGGTATGCCTTCTTTTGGGGCAACCACCCAATATACGGAACCCGTTTTGTCGGGATCTTACCGCGCGAGATGGGCTCATATGAAGAGTTGATCCCAACCGGGCTGCGCAGCCTGGATGAAGCCGCGCTTGAAAAAGCGCTCATGCAGCGTGGCCTGCAGTTCATCCTCGATGCCCCAGGCAGGTATCTGCTGTTGAGTCTCAGCCGGGTCCCCGTGTACTTCCAGTTCTGGCCCTCCAGCGAATCGGGCCTGATCAGCAACATATCCCGGGTGGTCAGCTTTGGGATTCTGTGGCCATTTATGCTGTATGGCCTGGTAAGTCTGTTCCTTGATGGCTACACGAAACACATTGACCACCCGGCCTGGATTCTGGTTGGGTTCGTTTCAATATACTCAGCCATCCACCTGCTCACCTGGGCGCTGATCCGCTACCGGCTGCCGGTTGATGCTGTCTTGGTAATTTTCGCCGCGTATGCCCTGGCGGATCTTGCCCGCCGGGTCCAGTCTTATAATGCCGGACGGCGAAAGGCGAGTTCTTCGTGAATATTCTGTACGTGGTTCCTTATGTTCCCAGCCCCATCCGGGTGCGGCCTTACCAGTTTATTCGAAGCCTGGCAGCATCAGGCCATCGGCTGATCGTTCTGACGATACTGGCGGGAAATATTGATCGAGAAGCGGTTGCAAGGCTCCGATCCGGCCAGATCGAGGTCGTTGCTTATACACTGCCAACCTGGCGATCATTGGTTAACTGCCTGGCCGGGCTGCCTTCCAAGGACCCGCTGCAATCCTACTATAGTTGGAGTTCTCGGCTTGCTCGCGATGTGGAGAAATTGACCTTGGGGAACAGCATGCCCACCGGGTTTGATATCATCCATGTCGAGCATTTACGCGGAGCGCGGTATGGCCAGCACCTGCTCAAAAAGCGTCCCCGCCTCCCGGTCGTTTGGGACAGCGTGGACTGTATCTCGCACCTGTTCCAGCAGTCGGCCCAGCACAGCAAGAAACGCCTTTCGCGCTGGATCACCCGTTTTGAGTTATCCAGATCGCGCGGTTATGAAGGCCGGCTGGTGACCTTATTCGACCGCGTGCTGGTTACATCTCAGGCAGATCGCGAAGCCCTCTGTAACCTGTCCCCAGGCGGCATAACGCCAAGGATCGAAGTTCTGCCCAATGGGGTTGACCTGGATTATTTCCAGCCTGGGTCCCAAACAGAACGCGAGCCCGAAACCATCGTTGTCAGTGGGAAAATGAGCTACCACGCCAATATATCGATGGTGTTACACCTATTGGATGAAATTATGCCCCGGGTATGGGCCGAGAAACCCTACGCCAGGCTGGTCGTGGTCGGCAAAGATCCACCGCGGCAAATCCGCGCCCTATCTGCGGATTCACGGATCACTGTCACAGGCTACGTTGCAGATATCCGTCCTTATCTGCAGAAAGCAACGGTCGCGGTTGCTCCGCTGACTTATGGAGCGGGGATTCAAAACAAAGTGCTGGAAGCGATGGCCTGCGCGACCCCGGTCGTAACAACCGGGCTGGCCGCCTCCGCGCTTGAGGCCGTATCCGGGCGCGATTTGCTTGTCGCCCAAACAGATGGGGGGTTCGCATCCGAATTGATCCGTTTGATGAACCATCCTGAAGATGCCTGGGAAATTGGGCAGGCCGGCCGGCGTTATGTCGAACAGCACCATGATTGGGGTCAGAAAACAGCCCGCCTTCTTGAGATTTACGGCGAAGAAATCGAACGGAAAAAGATAGCCAGGACGAACGATTAATCAGGTAGTCCCGGTTAATTCCTAAGTGATCATATAATAAGATGATGGGTAGGTGATCAGAAAAATGAGAAAAATATTGGATCCACTCCTGCGTTTTTGGTGGTTGCTTTTACTGACGCTTCTGGCTGCTGGCATTTCCAGCTATCTTTCGGTGAGCCGGATGCCGCCGGTATATGAAGCCCACGCCAGCCTGCTGGTGGGCCGTTCTATCAGCGATCCGAACCCATCTTCCGGCGAGTTCTACCTGGAACAGCAGCTTGCCAACGCATATGTCAACCATGAAAGCCCTCGGCTTAACAGCCCTGCCGGAATATGCGATTCGCCCGGTGCAGAACACCCCATTGATCGATATTGTGGTGACCGACACAAACCCGGAGCGGGCGCAGGCGGTAGCAAATGAGCTGGCTGACCAGTTGGTCAAAAGCAGCCCTTCGGCCCTGAACGAGCAGGAGATTAATCGCGCCCAATTCATCAACGAACAGCTCAACAATCTGGAAAACCGGATCAAAGACACCGAACAGGAGATTCAAAACACACAGCAGCGGTTAGCTGAGGTAAACGATGCGCGGCAAATCGAAGATACGCGGGTGCTGCTAAACGCTCTGGAAAATAAGCTAATCGCGCTGCAAACAACCTATACTAACCTGCTGGCCAACACCCAGCAAGGCGCAGTGAACAACCTGCAGGTCTTGAGCCGCGCCGGTCTGCCTGCTCAGCCAGTTGGGCCCAACAAACCGCTCTACATGCTGCTCGCTTGCACAATCGGCCTGGCGATGGCGGCAATCGTCGCTTACGCGGTGGAATTCCTTGACACTCGAGTAAGAACAGGAGAAGAAATCAGCAGCCTGCTGAATACGCCCATCCTGGGCAGGATTCCAGGCATCGCCAAAGAAGAGAAACTGCTGACCTATACACTCCGCAATCCGCGTTCCCCAGTTTCAGACGCGTTCCGGACCCTGCGCACCAATCTTGAATTCATGGGGGTCAATCAGCCAATTCACCGGCTGCTGGTAACCGGCGCGCACCCTTCCGCCGGAAAATCAATGGTGGCAGCCAACCTGGCTTTCATCTTCGCCCAAACGCAACGGAAGGTGGTGCTTGTCGAGACCGATTTACGGCGACCTTCTATGTTTAAATCTTTAGGGATCGGCGAAGGCCCCGGGCTGAGCGATGCCTGCGCGGGCCAGGCCAGCCTGGGGAGCGCAATTCGCCGGGGAGGAACCAGAAGGCCTGGAGAACCCTGGTTCCTGGTCGATCGAAAGCAATTCGCCGGGGAGGAACCAGAAGGCCTGGAGAACCCTGATATTCACGATTCCGGGTGGTTTCGCCTGCTGCCGGCCGGAACCATTCCTCCAAACCCGTCCGAACTGCTCGCATCTTCCCGCTTCGATGTATTGTTGAATGAGCTGGCCAATGAAGCTGACCTGGTTGTTTTGGATAGCCCGCCGCTTATCCTTCCTGATGCTTCGGTCCTGCTGCCCAAAGTAGATGGCGTACTATTGGTGTTCAGGCCAGGTGCGGTTACCCGCAGCACACTGACCCTGATAAAAGAACAGATCGAAAGATCAGGCGCCCGATTGTTGGGAATTGTCATCAATCGGTCTGAAGGGTTGCAGGTTTATACAGATTACAACCCGGATAAGAAAGGACCCTGGGGAATTATCCGGAAACTAAAACTCCCCAGTCTGAAGGCGATCAGAAAATAATACTTGAGGAAGTGGGCTGCCAGACCACCTCCTCAAGTACGTTGTCAAAAAACCCGCGCCAGGGGGAAGGTCGCTAGAACGAGTTATACAGGGAACTCACCTGCAGCGACTGGCGGACCTTGTCCAGAGTCCACCCGGGGGGAATGGCGCAAGTCACCTGAACTGGGCTCCCGGGAAGAACATCAAAGTAATTATCCGAGAAAATCACATTTTTCCCGGCCAGTGTAAGTTCCACAAAACGAGCCAGCGCGCGGCTGGAAAGTACAAAGACGGCCTGGTCACCGTCCTGATGTACGGCCACTTCTAGCTGAGGGTCGACCAGTTCAAGATGTTTATTGGGCGTGAATGTCGCCAGTCTGGCCGACACCAGCCGGTCACCCTGCTTCAGCGCACACACGAAGACCACGTTCCGCCGGTCGTTGAACGGCAGGTCAAAAGTGCGAGAAAACACCTGCTTCGATTCCTGGGGCTGGAGCGCCACGGAGACCTGGCCCGAATCCAGCACTTCGCCGGAGAGCTTCGCCAGTTTCCATTCGACGATGCCATCCCAGGCCGCCGCCTGGTCGCTGGTGACCCAGATGTTCATCGATGTGTCAACATCTTCGATGGAAAGGAGCACAGGGGCATAGAAACGGCGGGCCATGTAATGCAGGGCTTTCCAGCGGCCAAAATAGTCAAGGCTGGACCAGGATGCCACCGGCCAGCAGTCGTTGAGCTGCCAGTACAGGATACCGCTCACGCGGTTTTTATTCCGGCGCCAGTGCTCGACGCCGTACCGGATTCCCTCCGCCTGGAGCACCATGCTCAGGTACACGAGCATGGGAAAATCCTTGGGCATCCGGAAGGTGTCGGTCATTTGGCTGATCATCAACCCGTTGCCCTTGAAACTGCGCTGGTGATGCTCCATGATGTATGAAGTCATGTTCCAGTCTTTTTCTGCCGCATAGGCTTTAATTGTCTCCATCGGGGGCAGCGACTGAAAACCAAACTCGCTCATAAAGCGGGGGTAGGTCTCCCGGTAGGCAGTGAACGGCTTGCGACCGTGCCAGACATCCCAGTAATGGCAGTCGCCGCGCGCCTGCCCATTGGGTTCGGAGAATGGGATGCCAGAAGAAGCGGAGCTGGGCCAATAAGAGCGGTCTGGATCTTCCGCCGCCACCACCCCGGGAAGAAGATGGTGGAACATGCGGTCGTAAGCCATCTTCAGGCGCTGGTTTTCAGGATTCTGCGGCTTGTTCCAGCCCCAGTCGACCCAGCCCTGTTCCATTTCATTGTTGCCGCACCACAAGGCCAGGCTGGCGCGGTGGCGCAGTCGGCGGACGTTTTGCACCGCTTCCTGGCGAACGTTTTCAAAGAAGTCCTGGCGGTCAGGGTAGATGCTGCACGCAAAGACGAAATCCTGCCAGACAAGAATGCCATACCGGTCGCACAGATCGTAGAATCGATCTTCCTCGTAGAACCCGCCGCCCCATACCCGCAGCATATTCATATGCACCTCAGCAGCGCTGCGGATCAGGTCTTCCAGGTACGCATCGGATATCCGGGTTGGGAAAGAGTCGGCCGGGATCCAGTCAGCGCCCTTGGCAAAGATCGGGACCCCATTGACAACAAATGTGAACGACTCTCCCCATTGATCAGGCTGGTGGCGCAGTTCAATCGTGCGCAGGCCAACCTGGTAAGTGCGCGCGTCGAGCTCGCGTTGACCGGCTTTCAACCGGACCACGACCGTGTACAGCGGCTGCTCTCCATAACCATTCGGCCACCATAACTGCGGATCAGGAATCTCAACAGCCGCCACCCCGGCCTGCCCTTGGATATCCTCCTGACGCTCCCAGGCCTGGCCATCTGGGGCGGTTACTTTGACCACCATCGTAAGGCCTTCATCTTGCCAGCGCTCAACCTTGAGCCCTGCCTCGATCCTGGCCAGGCCCTCCTGCAAGTGCTGCCTCAGGTGAACATCCTCGATCCGCGCGGCCGAATACCCTTCCAGGCGCAGGTCTTTCCAGATTCCCACGGGCGGCAGCATCGGGCCCCAGTCCCAGCCAAACTGGCAGGGGGCTTTACGGACATGCGGCCCGCCGGGAATGGCCTGGCTGACGCCTAGCATCGGTCGTTTCCCCTCTTGCTCAGCAACATATTTGACCACAGAGTCGAACGTAAAGACAATTTCGTTTTCGCCTGGGTGCAGCAATGATTTCACGTCCCACCGGTACTGGCGAAACATGTTCTCAAAGCTGCCCACCAACTTGCCATTAATTTCGACATGCCCGAGCGTATCCAGGCCATCACAGGCCAGGATGACCTGGTCTTCGTCTAGCAGTGAATCAGGCACCTGGAATTTGTGCATGTATTGCCAATCCTGCTCGGCCACCCACATGACATCCAGCTCATTCGCCCCATAAAATGGGTCCGGGATCAGCCCTGCGGCCAGCAAATCGGTATGGACGCCACCGGGAACCTGGGCAGGAATGGTCTTATCCTCACCGACCTGGCGCAGCTGCCAGCTTCCTCCCAACGACAACGATTTCATAAGTTTCTCCTGATTAAGTATTATGAATTTCTTTTTTTCCACCAGAACACCGGTTAATTAGTGGTCGCGTCTCCGGATACTGGCCATTCCGCCGTTCAATCCGCCGGCAATCGCCACCACAATCAACATCAATCCGACGATTCCACTCGGAAGGGCGACCGAGAGCAGCACGCCAACACTGCCAAAACTGCCATACAAACCATAGGTTGGGCCACGGCCATCAGCGGCCATCCGCCCAATCAACAACCCAATCAAAAACGGACCGATGAAAGAGACAATCAGCAAAATGAGCTGGAAATTCCCTGAATCTCCCAGCGCCTGTTCTTGAACCAGAATCGTCAGGACAAGGCCGATTCCCAGGGTCCAGAACAGGTTGAGGACGATAGCGCTTGCAAGGTACCAGTAATTAATTCCCTTGAGATTGAAAAGCCACCTGGCATTCATGCATTTCTCCTGATTTTTTTGGAACCTCTTGAAAGCAGTCTCATTATATCCAAGATTACTGCCGGGATAATAAAATGGCGGATAAGAACAAATTTGCCCGGGGAAGCTTTCCAGGCCTGAGACAGCTTCCGCTATAATTGAAATACTTGATCAGGAATTATGCCAGCAAACCCAAAACAATTCACACACGTCGTTCCAAAGGAGCATGGATGAATCCGCAATTTGAGATGTTAAAAAAGCGCCTGGGGGAAATCGTCGATTTGAACAAAGCACAGGCGGTATTGGGTTGGGACCAACGCACGATGATGCCGGCCAAGGGTGGGCCAGCGCGCGCCGAGCAGCTTGCTACCCTCGCACGTGTCATTTATGAAAAAGCCACCTCGGAAGAGATGGGCCGCCTGTTAGAAGACCTGTCGCCTTATGAGGAGAGCCTGCCCTATGAGAGCGATAAGGCCAGCCTGATCCGCATTTCACGGCGCGATTACGAAAAGCTGCGCAAGGTGCCGGCCGAATTGCGGGTCGAAATGACCCGCACCGCCTCGCTGGCCTCGCAGACCTGGATCGAGGCTCGAAAACAAGCAAACTTCAACTTGTTCCTTCCCCTGTTAGAAAAGAACATCGAATTAAAACATCGTTACATTGAATGCTTTGCTCCTTACGAACAGGCCTATGATGTGCTCCTGGACGATTTTGAACCCGGGATGAAAACTGTTGAAGTCAAATCAATCTTCGATGATTTGAAGAAAGACCTGGTTCCCCTAATTGCGGCTGTGACCGAACGATCAGATAAAGTATCCGATGCCTGTTTGCATGGAAATTTCCCAATCGATCAGCAGCGCGCTTTCATCATGACTATTCTGGAGCGCTTTGGTTTCGACCCCGATTCCTGGCGGCTCGACCCAACCGTCCACCCCTTCGCCAGCAATTCCTCCCCCAATGATATCCGCATCACCACCCGGTATTACCCAGACTTTATCAACCCGGCCCTTTTTGGCAGCATGCACGAATGCGGGCATGGTCTGTATGAAAACGGCATCAGCCCCGGGCTGTATCGCACCCCACTGGCACGCGGCACGTCGCTTGCCTTACACGAATCGCAAAGCCGCATGTGGGAGAACCTGGTCGGAAGGAGCCGGCCGTTCTGGCGCTTTTTCTATCCCGGCCTTCAGAAAGCCTTCCCCGAACAACTGGGTGATGTGGAAATGGAAACCTTCTACCGGGCGATCAACAAGATGCACCCATCGCTGATCCGGGTCGAGGCCGACGAAGCAACCTATAACCTGCATATCATCCTGCGATTTGAGCTCGAACAAGAGATCATCTCTGGCGCGATCGCTCTGCGCGATTTACCGGAGGCCTGGAATGCGCGCATGAAAACCTACCTGGGGGTGGATGTCCCCAACGATGCCGCAGGAGTTCTGCAGGATATCCACTGGTCGAGCGGCCAGTTTGGCTATTTCCCGACCTACTCGCTGGGCAACATCATCTCCTGCCAGATCTGGGAAAAAGCGTTGGAAGCAATGCCTGACCTGTACGAACAGTTCGAACGCGGCGAGTTTCTTGCCCTGCGCGAATGGCTGCGCCAAAACCTCCACCAGTTGGGCCGCAAGTTCACGCCCAAGGAAACAATGGAAAAAGTGGTTGGCGGGCCAATCCGGGTGTCGCCCTATATTCGATACCTGACCGCTAAAGCAGCAGATATTTACGGGATAGATTAGCTGACCCTGTGATTCGATCCTGCCTGGAGGACAATCCAGCTTCACGATGTAAAAAAAGGAGAACCAAGATGAGATTAAAGCAATCTGTGTGCTTCCCAATGATGGAACCACTGCCCGTCCCATTGGAAGAGTTTATTCCCCGCGTAGCAGCGATAGGTTACAAAGCAGTAGAAATTTGGAAACCGGATCAAACTTTCGCCAGGCTGTACGACCTGACTCAGCAGCACGGCCTGCGGATTGCCAGTTTCAGCGGTCACGACAGCCTGGCGGTGGGGTTCAATGATCCCAGCCAGCACGAGCGAATCTGCGAAGAACTGAGCGCGTCAATCGACATGGCTGCCCGGCACGGCGTTCCCGGGATCATATGCTTCAGCGGCAACCGCCGGGCCGGTCAAACCGAGGAAGAAGCGGTCGCAGCCTGTGTAGAAGGATTGAGGAAGATCGCCCCATACGCCGAGGAAAAAGGCGTCAACCTGAATATGGAGCTGTTAAATACAAAAGTCGATCACCCCGGTTACCAGTGCGACCATGCTGAATGGGGCTTGAACGTGGTCAGGCAGGTCAACAGCCCGCGGGTCAAGCTGCTGTATGACATTTACCACATGCAGATCATGGAAGGCTTCCTGATCCAGACCATCCAGGCCAACATCCAGTGGATCGGCCACTTCCACACCGCCGGCGTGCCAGGGCGGCATGAGATCGACGACACACAGGAAATTAATTACCGCGGGGTATGCAGCGCAATCGCGGCGACGCCTTATGACTTATATGTCGGTCACGAGTACAGGCCCCGCCGCGAACTGTTTGAAACGCTGCAAGAAGCCTTCGAAATCTGCGATCGAGGATAAATCGTTTTAAAAGTTTTCCAGAAGTTCAAGGATCACGCCTAATTTCGCGGTGCTGTCCATGTAGGTATACATTCCGCCGGTGTAATCGCCTTGCTGAGCGGTAGGAATACCCTGCTCATTTAGATACGAGACGACCTGCGGAGTGTCCTTGATGTTGAAAGCGATGTGATGCGCGCCTTCGCCATTCTTATCCAGGAATTCCTGCCAGGTGCTGGGTCCACCGACCGGTTCAATCAATTCAATGGAAACCTGGCCCATCTGGATGAAAGCCAGCTTGGCGCGAGCCGGGGTCGATTCGCCGCGATACACGGTGTGCGCCTCTTCTACCGGCCCGGTGATGATCACAACCGGGCGCTCTTTCAACCCAAATACAGCGCAGTATCCATCGATCTTCTTTTCGATATCGCGGACGATGATGCCCACCTGGACGATGGTGTTGCTTCCCAAACTGTCGACCATTCGTTATCTCCTGAAAACTTTTGGCTTTATTACTCAAACAGGCAACCTATAGATCAATGCCCTCTTGCCCAGCGACTGAACGGACATAATGGGCGGCCTGGATATAGTCTTCTTCCTTCGGAAGGTGTTCAAGCATGAGCGGCGTATCGCTGGGCAAACGCTGCATCTCATGCAAGAACACGCGGTAATCCAGGTAACCCAAGCCGGGGCGTACTTCATCCAGGTGGGTGGTCAACCGGTCAGCCAGCAAGATATCCTTGGCGTGACAGCTCTTGATATATGGCCCCAGCTTTTCAAAACACTCCTGCAGAAAAGCCGCATTACCAAAATAGCGCTGCGGGCTGCAGATCATATTGACCGGATCAAGATGCACCCCAAATCGTTCACGGTCGACAGCTTCTATCAACTGGAGATAGCTGTCCGGTGAGTCGGGATACATCCACGGCATCGGCTCCAGGGTATAGAAAGCCCGAGACGGCCGTACCTCGTCAATGATCTCGCGCACCATCTCGACGATCTGGTCAAAGGTAGCCTGGGTAAGATTGTCAGGATGGGGCCCATCCCAACGCGCGCCCAGCGAACCGGCAATATTGACGCAGCACACCGCTCCAATCTCATCGGCCAGCGCTAACTGTTCTTTGCAAAGCTCGCGAGCCTTTTTTCGCTCGGCCTCATCCAGGCTAAGCGGGTTGCTCCACGCCCCGACCTCCGCAATCACTATATCCGCCCGCCGGGCAGCTTCTGCAAAGGCCTGGATCAACGCATGCCCTGCACCCGCGCTTACCGGGCAGTAGGCTGCCCGGTAGCCGCTGCTCACAACTGCCGCTGCCCATCGTTCCGGGTCGGCTTGCTCAAGATAAACTGGGCCACCCAAACGCATACTCGTTCCTCCTCCCATTTTCTTGTAAAGCGAACATCTCAAACCAACACAGTGAAATCGTACATCACCACAGCATTATTATAGTCATGATCCAGAATGTGAAAAACGTTAGGGAAAAAAGGAATAAATGACAGCCGGTCATTGTGCTACACTAAGAATATGCAACCCTTGGCAAGGAGTTGAGCATGGAAACAACTTACATCGCATCTCTACGATCACTGGCAAAAAAACGTGATATCTTGATTGGGACTGCCGCAAACTGGCGGGCTTTGCGCACTGATTATGCTTACCGCGAAGTATTGGCCCAGGAGTTTGATCTGCTCACCACCGAGAACGAATTGAAATTTGGACCGCTCTCACCCCGGCCAAACGCTTATGATTTCGGCCCGGCCGAAGAACTGGTTGACTTTGCCCAGGCAAACGACATGAAGGTGCGTGGTCACACTCTCCTATGGCATCATATGAACCCGGATTGGCTGGTCGAAGCCAATTTCACCCGCCACCAGGCGCTTGAGCTTCTGCACAAGCACATCTTCACCACAATGGCGTACTTCCATGGAGAGATGTATGCCTGGGATGTTGTAAACGAACCGGTACACGATAACGGCGGTCTGCGCGATTCCTTCTGGCTGCACACGATCGGTCCAGACTACATCGAATATGCCTTCCGGTGGGCTAACCAGGCGGATCCGAGTGCGCGCTTATTTATCAACGATTATGGGGTAGAGGGTATCGGCATAAAATCCGACAGCCTTTTCAGCCTCGTAAAAGACCTGCTCCGCCGCGGTACGCCGATCAACGGCGTCGGGCTGCAAATGCATCTCAGCATTGCCGATTCGAAAGACTTCGCCAGGCCGCCCACCATCCAGGATCTTGAAGAAAACCTGCGGCGTTTCGCCGACCTGGGGCTGGAAATCCATATCACGGAAATGGATGTCCAGATCCAGAACTTGCCCGGCTCGCTGGAGGAACGGTTAGAAAAACAGGCCCGGGTATACGAAGATGTGCTG
>FWPV01008720.1_pt1 | contig 17561 bp, 15 predicted proteins | sample 2228371 | NCBI WGS metagenome assembly FWPV01 (sample SAMEA103939776, study PRJEB20133) | metagenome | reverse complement strand
GGAACAGATGCCGGGTCTTCCAGGAGTCCATGTACTCGGCCTTGCCCACGAAGCTGATCCGCCGGGGCACCAGCATCATCAGGAAGGCCGAGTCGAGGAACGAGATGTGGTTGGGGGCGAGGATCGCCGGGCCCCGGTCGGGGATCCTGTCCATCCCCTCGACCTTGATGTCCCACAGCAGTCTGCGGATCGGCGCGGCCACGAACCGGGTGATGTCCTGCAGGCGACCCGCCCCGTCCACGCGCCGGAGGTTAGGTCACCCGCCCCGGCCCGAACAAACGAAGTTCGATTCGTTCATCAACTGTTAGCCGACGACGACCCCGAGCAGGGCGGCGGCCGCAGCGATCCCCTCACCGCGGCGGGCGGCGTCATCGATGGCCTCGAGCGCGGCCGGGGTGTTCAGGTCGTCGTCGAGCGCGGCCCGCACCTCGTCGAGCACCCTGCCGTGCCGGTCGGAGCCGGCGCCGCCGTGCCACAGGTCGAGTCGGGCCGCCGCCCGGGGCATCAGGGTGTCGTCCCACGACCAGTGCTGGCGGTAGTGGTGCTCGAGGATGGCCAGCCGGATCACCCGCGGATCCCACTCCTTGCGGAGGTCGCTCACGAACACCAGGTTGCCGAGCGACTTCGACATCTTCTCGCCGTCCTTGTACACGAACGGCGCGTGCAGCCAGTGACGCACGAACGGCTCGCCGGTGGCGGCCTCGCTCTGGGCCCGCTCGCACTCGTGGTGGGGGAAGATCAGGTCGTGGCCGCCCCCGTGGAGGTCGATGGTCGTGCCGAGCTCGCGCAGGGCCAGGGCCGAGCACTCGATGTGCCACCCGGGCCGGCCCGGCCCCCACATCGACTCCCACGCCGGCTCGTCGTCGGCCGACGGCTGCCACAGCACGAAATCGAGGGGGTTCCGCTTGTTCGGGTCGTCGACGTTGCCGCCCCGCTCCCGGGCCAGGGCGATCATCTCCTCGGTGGTGTAGTGGCTGACCTCGCCGAAGCCGGGGAACGTGGACACGTCGAAGTAGACCGACCCGCCGGCCTGGTAGGCGTGGCCCCGGTCCAGCACCATCCCGATGAACCCCCGGATGTCGGGGATGGCCGAGGTGGCCCGGGGTTCGGAGTAGCAGGGCAGCATGTTGAGGGCGGCCATGTCGTCCTGGAACCGGGCCACCTCACCGGCGGCGAGATCGAGGTAGTGCACGCCGAGCTGACGAGCCTTGGCCAGCAGCGGGTCGTCGACGTCGGTGATGTTCCGCACGCAGCGGGTCTCGTGGCCGAGGTCGCGCAGGCGCCGCTGGAGCACGTCGTACACCATGAACGTCGACGCGTGGCCGAGGTGGGTCGCGTCGTACGGGGTGATCCCGCAGGTGTACATGGTCACCAGCGGGCCGGGTTCGAACGGCACCACCGCCTGGCGGGCGGTGTCGTACAGCCGCATGGTCATGCCGGGCAGGACCTCACCATCGGCGCCGGCCCCTAGGCCCGGATGCCGGTGAGCTTGGGTGCCACCCGGGTGCGGTACCGGACGTTGAGCTGCAGCAGCACTGCGGTGAACGCCTCGATGGCGGTGGCGTTCGACAGCTCACCGGCGTCGAGCGGCCGGCAACCGGGGATCTTCGCCACCAGCTCGCTCACCGTCCTGATGGCGGCCGGATCGTCGGAGCAGATCAGCACATCAGAGTCGATCGGGTCACCGAGATGCCCGAGCTCCTTGGCCGGGAGATGGTGGAAGGCGGCGACCACCCGGCACTGGGGGACGGCCGCCTGGACGTGCGCGGCGACCGACCCGCGGGGCGGCACCAGCGGCTGGAACTCGTGGCCCACCCGCACCAGGGCGTTGGCCATGGAGATCACCACCTTGCCGTGCAGGTGCGGCGCCACGGAGAACGCCGTGGTGGCCGCCGAGTCCCACGGGGTGGCGATCACCACGATGTCGCAGTCGGCCGCGGTGGCGTTGTCCCCCGCCTCGATGGGCAGGTGCAACGACGGCCAGTGCTCGACGATCTGGTCCCGGGCCTCGAGGGCCCGGTACTTCGAGCGGGACCCGAGCACGACGTCGTAGCCGATCGAGGCCAGCCGGGCGCCGAGCGCCGTGCCGGCGGGGCCGGTGCCACCGAGGATGCCGATCCGCATGGGGGGTCAGCTTGGCACAGCGCTGCGCCGGCTCCCAGCAGGTCGGACCCCGTCCGGCCCGGTAACGTCCGGCGCCCGCGCAGGATCGGAGGGGACATGGGTCTGGTCGACGGCAAGCGGATCGTGATCACCGGCGTGCTCACCGATGCGTCCCTGGCGTTCGCCGTGGCCGCGCTGGCCCAGCAGGAAGGGGCCGAGATCGTGCTCACCGGTGCCGGGCGCGGACTGTCGCTCACCGAGCGGACAGCCAGGAAGCTGCCCGGCGGGCCGGTGCCGGTGCTGGAGCTCGACGTCACCGTGCCCGAGCACCTCACCGCCGTGCGGGAAGACCTGGCCCGCAGGTGGGGGCGGGTGGACGGGGTGCTGCACGCCATCGGGTTCGCTCCGCCGATCTGCCTGGGCGGCACGTTCATGGAGGCCCAGTGGCCCGACGTGAGCGTGGCCCTCCAGGTGAGCGCCTACTCCCTGAAGTCCCTGGCCGAGGCCTTCGTCCCGTTGATGACCGACGGCGGGTCGATCGTGGGACTGGACTTCGACGCCACCGTCGCCTGGCCGGCCTACGACTGGATGGGGGTGGCCAAGGCGGCGCTCGAGTCGACCAGCCGCTACCTGGCCCGCGAGCTGGGCCCCAGGCGGATCCGCTGCAACCTGGTGGCCGCCGGCCCGGTGAAGACCATGGCCGCGAAGTCGATTCCGGGGTTCTCGGCCTTCGAGGACGTGTGGGCCGACCGTGCGCCACTCGGCTGGGATGTCACTGACGCCACCCCCGTGGCACGGGCGTGCGTCGCGCTGCTGTCTGACTGGTTCCCGATGACCACGGGGTCGGTGGTGCACGTCGACGGCGGCTTCCACGCCGTGGGCGCCTGAACGCGTCGTCGGGCGCCGGCGCGCAGGAGGGGCGCAGCCCCGAACCGGTCGCCCGGGCGGGTCGCGCCCCTCAATGCACCACCCCGGCAGCTGCGCCGGGGTGACCGCGACGGCAGCTGGTGCCGTCGCAGCGCACCGGTATTCGACCCCCGGCGCCGGCGTCGGGCAAGGGCCGAAGGTCCGGTTCGGGCTCAGCCCACCTGCCGGCTGTAGCCCACCCAGAACGGGGCGCGCAGCTCGCGCTTGAGGATCTTGCCCGAGCCGGTCTTGGGCAGCTCGGCGGCGAAGCTCACCGACCGGGGGATCTTGTAGTTGGCGAGGTGCTCGCGGGCGAAGGCGACCACGTCGTCCTCGGTGAGCGTGACCCCGGCCCGAGGCACGACGACGGCGTGGACCTTCTCGCCCCACTGCTCGTCGGGGATCCCGAACACGGCGGCTTCGAGAATGTCGGGGTGGTGCTCGAGCGCCGACTCGATCTCGGCCGGGTAGATGTTCATCCCCCCGGAGATGATCATGTCCTTCTTGCGGTCGCAGATGTAGTAGTAGCCCTCTTCGTCCCGGTAGGCGATGTCGCCGACGGTCTGGTAGTCGCCCCGCCGGTCGGCGAGGTACTTGTCCTCGGCCTTGTAGTAGGTGTTGAACACGCTCGGGCTGCGCACGAACAGCTCCCCGGTGTGCTCCGGGCCGACCCCGGTGACCTCGTTCCCGTCGTCATCGAACAACGCGATCTCGACCATCGGGGCCGGCTTGCCGCACGAGCCGGGCTTGCGCAGCTGGTCCTCGGGCCGGAGGATGCAGTTCACCCCCAGCTCGGTGGAGCCGTACACCTCCCACAGCGAGTCGGCCGGGAAGTCGGCCAGGTACATCTGCTTGAGAGCGAAGCTCCACGGCGCAGCGTTCGCGATCATCACCCGCATCGACGAACGGTCGTAGCGGGCTTTGACCTCCTCGGGCAGCGTGCAGACCATCCGGATCGGGGTCGGCGCGGAGAACGTGGACGAACACCGGTAAGTGTGGACGAGCCGGAGCCAGTCCTCGGGGTCGAACTTCCGCTGGGTGACCACGGTCTGGCCGAGGGCGGCGCCGATCATCATGAACCCTCCCGGACCGGAGTGGTACAGGGGCCCGGTGGTCAGGTACACGTCGTCGGGGCGGTACCCGATGTACTCGATCAGCGCAGTGCTCGCCGCCGAGCCGGTGTTGCCCCGCCGCAACGCCCCCTTGGGCTTCCCGGTGGTGCCCGACGTGTAGATCATCGTCGTGCCGGCCTCGGCGGCATCGGGATCGGGCAGCGGCTCGGCGCTCGCCGCGGCGAGCAAGGGCTCCACCGCCGTCTGACCGTCGAGGGCGGGCCCGTCGAACACGAGCACGTGCTCGACCTTGGGGATCTCGGCACGGATCCGCTGGAACGTGTCGGCGAACTCGGCGTCGACGTAGACGATCGTCGCGTCGCAGTTGTCCACCACATACGCCGCCTCCTCGTCGGACAGGCGGTAGTTGAGCGGCACCGCCGTCGTGCCCACCTTGCGGGCGGCGTGCATGCACCGGATGATCCCGGGTGAGTTCTGCCCGCACCACACGACCTTCGTGCCCGGACCGGCGCCGAGGTCACGCAGCACCCGCGACAGGCGGTTGGCCTCGGCCTCGAGCTGGGCGAAGGACCAGACGGTCACCCGTCCGTCCGGGCGGTCGTCGATGACCGCCGGCTTGTCGGGCTGGACAGCGGCGTGCGCGGTGAGAAAGTCCCCCATGGGCCGCAGCCTGCCACGCCGCTGCGGCGGGCGTCACACGCAACTCACCGTCCCGCCAGGCGGGCCACCACCGGAGCGAAGTCGTCGAGGTTGCGTTCCATCACCGTGCAGTAGCTGATGCCCAGCTCCTCCCGCCGCTGCTCGAGGGTGTCGCAGATGGCACCGACCGAGCCGACGAGCGCGTGGGGCACCTCGGCGGCGCCGGCCTCGTCGACGCCGTAGGCGCGGGCGATCCTGGCCAGCCCGCCAGCGCGGTCGTCGGTGACGATGACCGCGGTGACGTTGGTGTGGAGCACCACGTCCCGGCCGGCGGCCGCCTCGGTCACCCAGGCCAGCTTGCGCCGGGTGGCCGGACCGGTCGCAGTGGCCGCCGACTCGGGTCCCACCCGCCCCGAACGCATGTCGGGCACCAGGCTCACCACGTCGGCGACCCGGGCGGCCAGCGCCAGCATCCGGGGCCCGCCACCGCCGAGCAGCAGCGGTGGGCACCGCCGGCCGGCCCCGGTGGCCTGCTCCAGCCGGTAGTGGGCGCCGGTGAAACTGACCCGGTCCTCGGTGGTCAGTCGCCGGATGATCTCCACCGCCTCGGCCAGCCGCTCGATCCGCTCCCCCGCCGGCGCCCACCGCTGGCCGATGGGCTCGTGGTCGGCGGCCAGCCATCCGGCACCGATGCCGAGCTCGAACCGGCCGTCGCTGAGCAGGTCGAGGGTGGCCGCCTCGTTGGCGATGACCGCCGGGTGCACCAGCTCGTTGTCGAGCACCAGCGTGCCCACCCGCAACCGGGTGGTGGCCGCCGCGGCGGCCGCCAGGGCCACCATCGGCGCCAGGGTTTGCTGGGCGAGATGATTGGGTAGCTGGAGGATGTCGTAGCCGAGGTCCTCCACCTTGCGGGCGCGGGTCGTCCACGCCGAGCCGGACGCTACGGGCGAGGGGACCATCACCCCGAACCGGAACGGGTGGGGCGTCATGGGCCGGTCAGGGGACGGAGGGCGTCGGCGACCGGCTCGAGCACCGCCGGGTCGAACGGCGCCGGCAGCGTGACGATGCCGAGGTCGAGGCCGGCCTCGGCGTAGGCCGCGGCGAGCTCTGCGAGCTGCTGGGGGGAGCGGCCGCGGGCCCACAGCTGAGTCGAGGTCATGATCGTCGCCGGGTCCCGCCCGATGCGGGCGCACTCGTCGTCGAGCACCGCCCGCTTCCGGCGGAACTCGGCCACCGGGTCCGCCCCCTGGCCGGGGAAGTTCCAGTGGTCGGCGTACCGGGCGACCAGGGGCAGAGTGCGCCGCTCGCCGCCGCCACCGATGCAGATCGGCGGCCACGGCCGCTGGACCGGTTTGGGCTCGCAGTACGCATCCCGCAACCGGAACCACCGCCCCTCGAAGTCGCTGGTGCGGTCGCGCAGCAACCGGGTGATCACCTCGAGCCCCTCGGCGAACCGGTCGAACCGCTCGGTCATCGTGCCCAGGTCGATGCCGTAGGCGGTGCACTCGCTCTCGTTCCAGCCGGCACCGAGCCCGAGTTCGAGCCGTCCCCCGCTCACGATGTCCAGGGTGGCGGCCATGTTGGCCAGCACCGCAGGGTGGCGGTACACCATGCCGGTCACCATCACCCCGAGCCGGATACGGGTCGTGGCCTGGGCGAGGGCGGTCAGCGTGATCCACCCCTCCAGGCACGGGCCGCTGCGGTCGGTGAAGATCGGCTCGAAGTGGTCGAAGGTCCAGCCGCTCTCGTACACCTCGATGGTGTCGGCCACCCGCCAGCAGGTGAGCAGGTCCTCCCAGGTGCACTGCTGGGGCGCAGTGGAGATGGCGAATCGCATCGGCCTATCTCACCAGCACCGTGCGCCCCGTGCTCGTCCGGACGGCGTCCACCAGCCGCTCCCCCGGCCGGACCTCGCTCCCCTCCCACAGCACGCACCGGATGGCCTCGCCCCGGACCACCGCCCCGGCGCCGGCCACGGTCACGCCGCCGCTGGCCCACAGGTTCGCCGCCAGGTAGCTGGCCGGCGTGCCGCAGTCGAACCACGGCCCGGGGTAGGTGACCGCCTCGAGGCGCCCGGCCTGGAGCCAGGGCCACCACAGCTCCCGGTACAGGCTGCACGGTCCGTCGGGGAGGCTGGCCACCGCCGGCCAGGGGTGCACCACCGCCACCAGCGGTGCACCCGGACCGAACCCGGTGCCGGGAGGGCCGGCCACGAGGGCCCGGATCCGCTCACCGTCCCAGCCGTCCACCAGGGTGCGCAGGTCGGCGTCGTGCACGGTGTCGGCGTTGTGCACCACCACCGCCCGGCCGTCGATCCAATCCCTGAGCCGGCCCAACGCGCCGCCGGTGCCGAGCAGCCGCTCCTCGACCGACAGCCGGACCCGACCCTCGAGGTGGGCGACCAGCTGCTCGGCTCCGTGGTGGATGTTGACCGCGACCGACCCGACCACCGGGGACAGCGCGGCGAGCGCCCGGTCGACCAGGGCCGTGCCCGCCACCGGGCACAGCGCCTTCGGGCGTTCGGCGGTGAGCGGGAAAAGCCGGGTGCCGGCCCCCGCGGCGAGCACGATCCCTGCCAGACTGTCGGTCATGCCGATGGAGACCCGGCGGTTCTTCAACCCCTCACAACCCCAGACCCTCCAGATCTCCGTGTGGCTCCTGTACGCTACGGCGGTCCTGGGGCTGTTGTTCGGCAACGCGTACTTCGCCCTCGGCCTGCTCATCGGGTTCGCCTGCCTGGTCGCGTGCGCCGCAGCCGCATTCGGGATCGCCAACGAGCAGCGGTGGGGGTACGGACTCGGGGTGGGCGTGGCCGCGCTCGAGGTCGTCCTTCTGCTGCTGTCGGGGATGCCGATCATCCCGCTGATGTTCGCCGTCGCACTGCTGGTGGCGCTGCTCCACCCGATGAGCCGCGACTACCAGCGCATCTGGTTCAGCTGACGCGGGCACCGGCAAGCTGCGGTCGGGCCCACCGGTGGGGCATGATCGGCCCATGACGTTGATGATCGACGGCCTCGAGGGCCTCAAGGCGAAGGTGGGCGAGCACCTCGGGTACTCCCCGTACATGGAGATCACCCAGGAACGGGTCAACCTGTTCGCCGAGGCCACCGGCGACCACCAGTGGATCCACGTGGATGTCGAGCGGGCCAAGGCCGGGCCGTTCGGGGGGCCGATCGCCCACGGCTACCTGACCCTGTCGCTCGGCCCGGTGCTGCTCCCGCAGATCTTCGCGGTGAGCGGCGTGAAGATGGGCGTCAACTACGGCTGCGGCAAGGTCCGGTTCCCGTCGCCGGTGCCGGTGGGGTCCAAGCTGCGGGCCGGCGCCATGCTCGCCAATGTCGAGGACGTCCCCGGCGGCGCCCAGGTGACGCTGGAGGTGACCTTCGAGACCGAGGGGTCGACCAAGCCCTCGTGCGTGGCCGAGGTCATCTTCCGCTACTACTTCTGAGCGGTCGGCGCACCGGGTCAGTCGGGTAGGAGCGCCACTGCGCCGTTGTCCTCGCAGGCGCTGAACGCCCGTGAGGCGATGGTCTCGACGAGCAGCCGGCCGCGGTCGTTGGCGAGGTCGAGCGTGCCGCCCACACTGACCGGGATCACCAGGCAGATCATCAACCCGATCCGGTAGTCGCGCACACAGTCCTCGAACGGATAGCCGGTCACCCCGTTCGCGACGAGGGTCGAGTGGTACGCGCCCAGCAGTTCGCTTTCGTGGTCGTGGCGTTGGTGCGGCGTGAACGACTGGCTCACCAGGTAGGCCACGTCGTAGGCCCCACGGCTGCGGGTCGAGATCTGCCAGTCGAGCATGACCACCTCGTCCTCGGTCCCCTCCGGGCCGAACAGCAGGTTCTCCGCCCGGAAGTCGGTGTGGCAGATGGTCCGCGGGCTGCTGCCCAACTGGTCGAGGAGCCAGGCGTAGTGGTCGCGCACCCGCTCGCCGATCTCGATCTGGGTCGGGGTGAGCAGGCCTGGGAACCGTTCCAGGAACGGCTCCCAGGCCTGCTGGAACACGCCGACCGCGCCCATGGTGATGGGCCCGTTGCCGTAGTCCATCCAGTCGAGCCGCTCCAGGTCGGGGGTCTCCCACCAGCCGGCCTGGAAGCGGGCCAGGGCAACCACCGCCCGCCGGGCGAGGTCGGGGTCGAACCCGAGGACCTGATCGGGGCTCGACAGGTGGCACAGATCCTCGAGCAGCAGGGCCGACAGCCGCTGCTCGGCGTCGATGTGGCTCCAGTAGAGGTCGGGGGTGCGCACCGCGGCGCGCGGGGCCACCTCGCGGTAGAAGAGGGCCTCGCGCACGTAGTACCGGAACTGCTGCATCTGTGCCCGGTTCGCCTCGTACGGCGAGGGGAGCTTCACCACCAGGCTGGCCGGCAGGCCCCTTGCGTCACCGTCGTAGACCGGGGTGAGCCTGGCCAGCTCACCCACCATCCCCACCCCCGCACCGAACGGCTCGACGGCGACGTCGATCACCCCGGCCTGGTCGAGCAGGCCGGCGGACCGCAGGGCGGCGTCCAGCCAGGTGGCGTCGATGGCGGCCACGCCGGCCGGGATGCCCGGGCTTCCGGGAAGGTTCATGGGCGCTCCTCGTAACGTGGAGCCGGGAGGGTACGCAGCACGTCACGGGTGCGAGAAGCCGGGCGCCGCGCCGAGTTCGTCCGGCGCTGGGCGACCCGCCTACGTTCACCGCCCATGGAGTTCACCGTGGGGGACGTGCACGAGGCCATCGCGGCCACCCGGCCCGACGAGGAGTGCATGGAGTTCACCGTGGGGGACGTGCACGAGGCCATCGCGGCCACCCGGCCCGACGAGGAGTGCATGGTGTTCCGGGACCGGCGCTTCACCTGGGCCGAGGTGACCGAGCGGACCCGGCGGCTGGCCAACCACCTGCACGGGGCCGGGATGGGCTGCCACGTCGAACGCAGCGAGCTGCAGCCCTGGGAGAGCGGCCAGGACCATCTCGCCATCTACCTCCACAACGGCAACGAGTACCTGGAGTCGATGCTCGGCGCGTTCAAGGCCAGGGTGGCGCCGTTCAACGTCAACTACCGGTACGTGGCCGAGGAACTGCGCTACCTGCTCAACGACGCCAGGGCCACGGGCATCGTTGTCCACTCTGCGTTCGCGCCGACCCTCGCCGAGGTCCTCCCCGACGTGCCCACCCTGCGGATGATCCTCCAGGTGCCCGACGGCTCAGGCCACGGCCTGCTCCCCGGCGCCGAGTGGTACGAGGACGCGCTCGCCGCGGCCTCCCCCGAACGCCCCCCGGTGACGCCCTCCCCGGACGACCTCTACATCCTCTACACCGGTGGCACCACGGGGATGCCCAAAGGGGTGCTGTGGCGGCAGGCCGACGGCTGGGCCGGCTGCTTCGGCGGCCCAGAGGCCGACTCCCTCGACGAGGTGGTCGCCGCCGCCACCGGCGGGCTGCGGGCGCTGCTGGCCCCACCGTTCATGCACGGCGCCGGTCACTGGATGAGCTTCCGCACCTGGAACATGGGCGGCACGGTGTTCATCCAGAGCGTGCCCGAGCGCCTCGACCCCCGGGACGTCTGGGGGCTCGTGGAACGGGAGAAGCTCAACTTCCTGCTCATCGTGGGCGATGCGTTCGCCCGGCCCCTCCTCGACGAGCTCGACCGGCACCCCTACGACCTGTCGTCGCTGACCGTGCTGCTGTCCGGTGGGGCGGCCCTGTCGGCACCCCTCAAAGAGGAGTTCCTCCGCCACCTCCCGGCCCTCATGATCGTCGACGGCCTCGGGTCGTCGGAGGCGGGCGGCCAGTTGTCCCACATCTCGGCCGGGGGCGCCGCCTCCACCGGAACCTTCCCGCTCGCCCCCGGCAACCACGTGCTGTCGGCCGACCTCACCCGGGTGCTCGCCCCCGGGGACGACGAGATCGGCTGGCTGGCCAAGAGCGGTCGGCTCGCCCTCGGCTACCTGGGTGACCGGGCCAAGACCGAACGCACCTACCCGGTGATCGACGGGGTGCGCTACGCCGTGCCCGGGGACCGGGCCCGGCTCCGGGCCGACGGCGTGATCGAGTTGCACGGCCGCGACTCGGTGACCATCAACTCCGGTGGCGAGAAGATCTTCGCCGAGGAGGTGGAGGCCGCCATCAAGGCCCATCCGGCGGTGTACGACTGCGTGGTCGCCGGCCGGCCCAGCGAGCGATGGGGCCAGGAGGTCGTGGCCGTCGTGCGGGTGCGCGACGGTCATCAGGTGGACGAGGCCGGGCTGCTGGCCGAGGCGGCGCGTCACATCGCCCGCTACAAGCTGCCCAAGCAGATCGTGTTCGTCCCCGACGTGGTGCGCTCGCCGAGCGGGAAGGCCGACTACCGCTGGGCCCGCCAGGTGGCCGTCGACGCCGCCCGCTGACCGGCCGCCGGCGGCCTCACAGGGGCAGGTCGCCGGTGGCCCGCCTGGTGGACCCGGTGTCGCGGTAGGCGGCGATGGTGCGCTCGGCGATGCGCATCTGGTGGATCTCGTCGGCGCCGTCGGCGAACCGGGACCAGCGGGCCTGGGTGAGCATCTGGGCCAGCGGGGTGTCGGTCGAGTAGCCGAGCGCGCCGTGCACCTGGATGGCCCGGTCGATGATGCGCCACAGGCTGTTGGCCACGAAGTGCTTGGCCATCGACACCTCGGTCTTGAAGTCCAGCCCGTTCTCGATGCGGTATGCGGCGTGGAGCACCATGAGCTTGCACTGGTACAGCTCCATGGCCGAGTCCGCGATGAGCCACTGGATGCCCTGCTTCTCGGCCAGGTACGAGCCGTGGCTGTAGCGCTCCAGCGACCGCTTGACCATCATGTCGAGCGCGATCTCGGCCTGACCGATCCAGCGCATGCAGTGGGCGAGCCGGGCCGGGCCCAGCCGGTACTGGCCGAGCAGGTGGCCCTGCCCGCGGCCACCGAGCATGTTGGCGGCGGGCACCCGGAGGTCCTCGATCAGGATCTCGCAGTGGTTGTGGCCGCCGCTCATGGTGTGCACGTCACGCACGATCGTCCACCCGTCGCTGGGCAGGTCGACGATGAAGCAGGTGTTGGCCGCCTGGGGCAGGTCGGGGTCGTCCTCGGTGCGGGCGATGAGCAGCGCGAACTTGGCGCCACGGGCCCCGGAGATGAACCACTTGTGGCCGTTGATGACCCACTCGTCGCCGTCCTGGACGGCGTGGGTGCGGATCAGCGTCGGGTCGCTGCCCGCCACCTCGGGCTCGGTCATGGCGAAGCAGGACCGGGCCGTCCCCTCGCACAGGGGGCGCAGGTACTTCTCCTTCTGCTCGGGCGTGCCCCAGTGCAGCAGCGTGTGCTGGTTGCCCTCGTCGGGTGCCTGGCAGTTGAGCACGAACGGCCCGATGCGGGTCTTGGCCGCCTCGGCGCTGACCGCAGCCATCGCGGTGGGGCCCAGCCCGAGCCCTCCCCATTCGGGGGGCATGTGCGGCAGCCACAGCCCACGGTCCTTGGCCTCCTGGCGGAGCTCGACGATGGCCCGGATCCACTCCCGCCGGTCGAAGCTCTCGCCCCGCTCCTCGACCGGCCGGACCGACTCGTCCATGAACGAGCGCACCCTGCGCCGGATGTCCTCGACCTCGGGGGGGAAGGTGAAATCGATCACGCCGGCAGTCTGGCACCACCGGGCCGCTTGAGGCCCCGCCCGGGGCCGGCCGTAGCCTGCCGGCCATGACCGCTCCCCGGTTCACGATGCCCGAGACCCTGCCGGAGGGCGAGGAGAAGGTCCGGGCGGTGCAGGCGATGTTCGATGCCATCGCCCCCCGCTACGACCTCGTGAACCGGGTGATGACCTTCCGGCTCGACGTCCGCTGGCGCCGGCTCGCCGTGCGGTCCCTCCGGCTCCAGGCCGGGGCCACGGTGCTCGACCTGGCCTCGGGCACCGGCGACCTGTGCGTCGAGCTGGCAGCTGCCGGTTACCGCCCCCTGTCGTTCGACCTGTCGTTCGGCATGCTCGCCGCCGACCGCAGCGGCGCTTCGAGGGTGCAGGCCGACATCCTCCGCCTGCCGCTGCCGGCGGGGGTGGCCGACGGGGCCACCTGCGGGTTCGCGCTGCGCAACCTCGCCGATCTCGGGGCCTTCTTCGACGAGCTGGCCAGGGTGCTGCGGCCCGGCGGTCGCATCGCCCTGCTCGAGGTGGCCACCCCACCCAACCCGCTGCTGCGGGCAGGTCACGCCGTCTACTTCGGCCGGATCGTGCCCCGCATCGGCGGGCTGCTCTCCGACCCGGCGGCCTACCGCTACCTGCCCCGTTCGGTCGCCTACCTCCCGGCGCCCGCGGCCATGGTCGCCCGGCTGGCCGAGGCCGGGTTCACCGACGTGCGGCGCCGGTTGCTGTCGGGGGGCATCAGCCAGCTGGTGACGGCCACCCGGGTGGGATGATGCGCAGCGTCACCCGCCGCCTGGGCCGGGGCGACCTCGACCTGCTCGACATCGCCGGGCGGGACGGCCTGCTGTTCCTTCGGGACGGCACCGGGTTGGCGGCCAGGGGACCGGTGCTCCGGGTCGCCGCAGAGCTGGCCTGCGAGGCGCTGGCGGGCATCGAGGTCGACGACGAGGTCGGCCTCGCTGGCTGCGGCCCGGTCGGGTTCGCCGCCTTCCCGTTCGCTCCCGACGCTCCGGGCGAGGTGCTGATCCCCGCCCAGGTGTGGGGACGGGCGGCCGACGGCACCACCTGGCACACCGTGGTCGACGGGCTCGGGGGCAGCGACCCGGGGCCGGGCGAGCCGCCCGGGGTCACCGGCGGCGGGTTCCGGGTGCACCCCCTCCGACCGCCCGACGACTGGTGCGCCGCCGTGGCGGCCGCCCGTGACGCCATCCGGGCCGGGCGCCTGCGCAAGGTCGTGCTGGCCCGCGACGTGCTCGTCGAGGCCGACCGTCCCCTGGACCCGTGGGCGATCCTGCGCCGCCTGCGCGTCAGCTTCGGGTCGAGCTACCTGTACTCGGTCGACGGGTACCTCGGTGCGTCCCCCGAGCTGCTGGTGTCCCGCGTCGGCGACGTCGTGCGCTCCCATCCGCTCGCCGGCACCGCGCCCCGCACCGGCGACCCCGGCACCGACGCCCGCCTGGCCGCCGGCCTGCTCGCCTCGGCCAAGGACCAGCACGAACACCGGGTCACCATCGACATGGTCCACGACCGGCTGCTGCCGTTCTGCTCCTACCTCGACGAGGAGGCCGAACCGTCGATCGTCACGGTGGCCAACGTGCAGCATCTGGGCACGATGCTCGAGGGTCGCCTGTCGTCGCCGCCGGCCCACGTGCTCGAGCTGGTCCGGGTGCTGCATCCCACCCCGGCGGTGGGCGGGTGGCCCACCGCCGAGGCGCTCGCGCTCATCGACGAGCTCGAGGGGATGGACCGCGGCCGCTACGCCGGGCCGGTGGGGTGGTTCGACCGCCACGGGCACGGCCAGTTCGCCGTGGGCATCCGGGGAGCGGAGGTGGCGGGCACCCGGGCCCGGCTGTTCGCCGGCGTCGGGGTGGTGGCACAGGGCGACGAGGTCCTCGGCGACGGCGGCGGCGTACGGGTGGTCGGGATCGACCAGGCGGCCGATGTCGTCCGGCAGCGCCAGACGGCCGCAGGTGGTCCACGCGACCGCCCGGCCGGGACCGTCGGCGGCGAGGACCAGTGGCACGGCCGCGGTGTGCACCAGGGCGGTTGCCAGGTCGTGGCGCTCGTCGGCGGTGAGCGGTCGGGGCGCATAGACGTGGCCCACCGACCCCTGGGCGGTGGTGAACACCCGGCCGGGCTGGCGGAAGCGGGTCACGATGTCGAGCCCGGGGACCACCAGGCCGAGGAGCCGCTCGCCGAGGAGCCGGACGCGTTGGTGCTGCTCACCCTGGAGCGGCTCGACGACGTGCTGGGCCTCCATGCCCGCAGCCCGGAACACCTCGGCCACCGCGTCCTGCACGGCGCGGCCCTGCACCTCCACGTACGGCTCGGTGAGCTCCTGGCCGTGGTCGGCCAGCACCCACACCTCGTAGTCACGGTGGTGGGAGCGGCGGGCGGCGCGGGCCAGCCGGGCGATCGCCCGGTCGACCGGCCGCAACGACCGCATGGCCGGGGCCGAGTCCGGGCCCCGGCGGTGGGCGACCTCGTCGTAGCCGACCAGGTTCAGGTACACCACCGGCAACCCGCGGGCGAGGTCGACCGACGCGAGCGCGGTGAGCGCCTCCCGGAGGAGCACGCAGACGAACACCCGGGTCTGGACGTACTTGAGCTCGGCCCGCACATCCTCCCCGGCCCGGAGACGCCTGGGCAGGTCGGCGAGCGCGGCCAGCAGTTCGCCGGCGGCCAGGGCGCCGGCCCGCAGCGCGTCCCCGAGGTGGGTGACGGCCACCACCGGCAGGGCCAACGGTCGGTTGGTCCGCACGAGGTCACCGGGCCCCAGGGTGGCCATGCAGAACCGTGCGGTGGCGGCATGGCCGGCGTAGACGTTGCAGTACGAGGCGCCGCCGCCGAGCGCGGAGCGGTCGGTGAACCGTTGCTCCACCGCAGTGACCGCATCCTTTTCGTACATGCGGAAGGCGCGGCCGCTCGCCCGGTCGACGAACGCGAACGCCGGTACCGCCACCGGCCGCCCGTAGAACAGTTCGGCCTGCACCGCCGGCGTGGTCGAGGGCAGGCCCGAGTAGACCGGGACCACGCCGTAGGCCTCCTCGTCGAGGAGGCGCCGGACGAACGGCAGGTGCCCTTCGGCCACCGCCCGCTCGAGGCGCCGCCGGGACAGCCCGTCGATCTGGACGATCAGCAGCCCCGGCCTGGCCGGGTCACCCTCGTCACGGGCGAGTCCGAGGAACCGGGCCGCCCACCGGCGACGGTCCACGGCCCGGGCCACGGCGCGCACCACCCGCTCGACCCGGTCGATCACCACCACATCCCACCCCAGCGCGCCCCCCGGCGGGGAGGGTCGAAGGTCGTGAGCCCCGGGGCGATCGGAGGGTGTAGCAAGGACGCATGCGAGCCGAGCCCGTCCGCTTCGAGACCGACGGCCCGGTGGCGATCGTCACCATCGACCGGCCCGACCGCCGCAACGCGATCGACGGGCCCACCGCCGAGGCGCTGGCCGCGGCGTTCCGGCGGTTCGACGCCGACGACACCCTGGCCGTGGCCGTGCTCACCGGCGCCGGTGGCGTGTTCTGCGCCGGCGCCGACCTCAAGGCCGTGGCCGAGGGGCGGGGCAACCGGGTGGTGCCCGTCGGCGAGGGTGACGGCCCGCTCGGCTGCACCCGCCTGCAGCTCGGCAAGCCGGTGATCGCCGCCATCGAGGGGCACGCAGTCGCCGGTGGGCTGGAGCTGGCGCTGTGGTGCGACCTGCGGGTGGCGGGCCGGACCGCGGTGCTCGGCGTCTACTGCCGGCGATGGGGGGTGCCCCTGGTCGACGGGGGCACCGTGCGCCTGCCCCGCCTGATCGGCCACGGCCGGGCCATGGACCTCATCCTGACCGGCCGGGGGGTGCCCGCCGACGAGGCGCTGGCCATGGGGCTGGTCTCCCGGGTGGTCGACGCCGGGGGCGCGCTCGACGCTGCGGTCGACCTGGCCCGGACGCTGGCCGCGTTCCCGCAACGCTGCCTGCGCAGCGACCGGCTCGCCGCGATCGAGCAGTGGGGCCTCGACGAACCGACCGCCCTGGCCCGCGAGTACGAGCACGGCATCGCCACCATCCGCAGCGGCGAGACCCGGGCCGGTGCCGCACGCTTCGCCGCCGGCGAGGGACGTCACGGCGCCGGCGTCGAACCCTGAGCGCACGGAGCCGGCGACCGCCCCGGTGCCCCGCCGGTAGCGTGCGCCGCTGTGACACTCGTCTCGTTCGCCGCCCGCCTGACCGAGCTCGCCGCCGTTGCGCCCGACCGACCGGCGGTCACCTGCGGCCCGGCGTCGCTGACCCGGGCCGGACTGGAGTCCGCCGCCAACCGGCTGGCACGTGACCTGCTCGCCCGGGGGGTGACGCCCGGCGCCATGGTGACCATCGCCCTGCCGAACTCGGTCGACTGGTTCGTCGCGGTGGCGGCGTGCTGGAAGGTTGGTGCCACCCCGCAGCCGGTCTCGTCGCGTCTGCCCGGGCCCGAGCTCGCGGCCGTGGTCGACCTGGCCGATCCGCCGGTGGTGATCGGGGCGGAGCCGGGCACCTTCGCCGGCCGGGTCTGCCTCCCGGTCGGGTACCGGCCCGACCCGGCCACCGACGACGGCCCGCTGCCCGATGCGGTGTCACCGGCGTGGAAGGCCCCGACCTCCGGGGGGTCCACCGGCCGACCCAAGCTGATCGTCTCGGGGGACCCCTCGGTGCTCGACACCGACGGGCCGCCGGTGCTGATGCTCCAGCCCGACGGCTGCCTGGTCATGCCCGGCCCGCTCTACCACAACGGGCCGCTGATCTGGTCGTGCATGGCGCTGCTGTGGGGCAACCACGTGGTGGTGCTGCCCCGGTTCGACGCCGAGGCCACCCTTGCGGCCATCGAGGCGCACCGCGGCGACGTCGTCTACCTGGTGCCCACGATGATGAAGCGGATCTGGCGGCTCCCCGAGGAGGTCCGGTCGCGCGCCGACCTGTCCTCGCTGCGGGTGGTCTGGCATCTGGCCGAGCCCTGCCCGGAGTGGCTGAAGCAGGTGTGGATCGACTGGCTCGGCCCCGAGCGGATCGTCGAGCTGTACGGCGGCACCGAGGGGCAGGCGTCCACGGTCATCACCGGCGTGGAGTGGCTGGCCCACCGGGGCTCGGTGGGCCGCCCGGCCACCGGCGAGATCATGATCTGCGACGCCGACGGGAACCCGCTGCCGCCCGGCGAGATGGGTGAGGTGTGGCTGCGCCCCTCAGCCACCCGCCAGACCCCCACCTACCGCTA
>FWPV01008719.1_pt1 | contig 17567 bp, 14 predicted proteins | sample 2228371 | NCBI WGS metagenome assembly FWPV01 (sample SAMEA103939776, study PRJEB20133) | metagenome | reverse complement strand
TAAAACCTTCGTGGCCTTTGCCGTTAAAGATATAGGTTCGTGGAGACAGGATCTATTTACTTACACAAATTCACTCCATACTCTCCGTGTTCTCCGTGGTTTTTATTTTGATGCTTGATTTGTGGTCGGTGTATTTGTAAAGCAAGATGATTGAAAAGATGTATTATTTCTTCGTGCCCTTCATGCTCTTCGTGGTTAATAAAATCATATAGATTTTGCCAAATGGTAACCCGATATCTTTTTCTGCGGTGTTTTTTTCTCTTCATTTATCGGCGTTCTCTGCGTTTTATTTACTGTTGATATGACATGAATAAGAATTATGGGTTCACTGAACGGATACCAATTTCTTCTACCCCTCGCATATTATACTTACAATAATGCGGCAGACCTCAGGAGCTTTACTGTTGGTATTGTATGACGATACTGTTAGATGCTTTTACAGTTCAGGTTATTCTCTTCATGCACACATATTTTTCTGATCTTATTGTGCCGGTATAACACCTATTCCATCAACCCACTCTATGAAAATTGTTATATACAAACTTAATCCTTTTCGTTTAGCCCAGACAAGATTAAGATCTCCATCGTTTTCACCGCCGGAGGGTAAACTTGTATTTTTTATAGATTTGGTACCAATACGAACATCTTTTAATTGATCCCATGCATATTGACTGGGGTATAGATATATATTTCTTACAATAGCAGAACGATGATCGCCAGATTGTATAATAATTTCATTGTCTTGCACCCATTCAGCCATACCACGGTGTGACGCTATTGCCCTAATCAGCATCGTTCCCCAATTTCCCGATCCAGAAAAGGTCCCGAGAGTTAATATTGCTTCTGTGTCATTTTCCACTCTAAGGTCTTCAACGTAAAATCTGAATGTAGACTTATAAGTTTTTACTCTATTATTACCATTGCTACTATAAGAGAAACGATGACGCATGTAGTGTGTCTGTTGTTATTGATAATATAGAATATTTTCTGTTAGCATTTAGTTGTTCCGGAACAATACTTCCATAAGGAATGGCTGTCGGCCTTATCCATTTTGCTGAATCAGCCATCGGCGCTATAAAATCACTACTAACGTCTTCTGTTTTAATAGTACCATTCAAAATTTCATTAGTGGTAATTGCGTTATTAGTAATCTTAGTACTATCGATCGAATTAGAAATAATATTCCTTCCATCCACTTTTCCCGCACTGTCCGCCACCATTGCCCTTACAGCGTACGGAACCACCCCCAGCCTTATCCTCTGACTGATCTGATTCCCGTCTTTCTTTACACTCAACCAGTACTGCTTATCGAACTTAAGTCCCTCAAGGGAAATCACAGAACCGAGCATATGGGAAAACATTCCGCCTCTGGTTGTTACTGTCTTCGTTTCCGCCTAGACAGGAGTACCTCCTGCAGAGTCTGTATACAAAGAAAAATCAATATTGTAGGAGCTGTCAGTAAGTGGATTGCCTGATTTATCAATCAATATCCCCTGATAGGCAATTTGTGTAGTAATAGGGGCGGATTGAGGATTGATTATTATACCGATAAGTAAAATTGCCGATAAGACACCGCAAAATCGCATAGTACGTCCTTTCCTGAATTTTGCCATGAAAAAAATACGTTCACGTCAGCAGAGTTGTCATCACCGGCGTTGATCTGTGTGATAGCCGGAGTAAATTGCAGAAGAGATGATCGGGTTTTATTTACACAATGAAAGTTAAAAATTCATTAACGGCAATGATGCCCTCTCCAATAATATAAAACAAAATGTCCAATTGTAAAACATTTGCTAAAAAGGGCAGCCCATTATGCCCAAAACTGGGTGTATGGTGAACCTGACCGGGCGTCACTCCCTTGCGGATGTGGGGTCTAACGCGTCCCGAAGGCCGTCGCCTATGAAATTAAGGGAAAAAAGGGTCGATGAGAGTACAATCCCTGGATAGATCAGAAGCCAGGGGTATTCTTCCATAGATTCGGCGCCTTCCCTTATAAGAATTCCCCACGAGCTGGCCGGGGGCTGGACTCCAAGGCCGAGGAAACTTAAAAAAGCTTCGAGGAGCATAACCGCAGGCACCGTAAGCGTGGCATAAATTATTACATGCCCCGCAATGTTCGGAATTATATGACGAACGATAATTTTTGCATTTGACAATCCAAGCCCTATCGCTGCTTCCACAAATTCGCGTCTGCGCAGAGCCATAACCTGACCCCTTACGATCCTGGCCATAGTAAGCCATTCCACCGCTCCTATTGCAATAAAAAGCAGTAAAAGACTCCGGCCGAAAAATACCATCAATATGATTACGAAGATCGTAAAAGGGAAGGCATATATAATATCCACAATCCGCATCATCACCACGTCGGTTTTTCCTCCGGCCCATCCCGCCGCCGCGCCCCAGGCTACGCCTATAACTACCGACACCAGCGTCGCGCATATACCGACCGCAAACGACACTCTCCCTCCGTAAAGTATACGGGTTAAAAGGTCGCGGCCCAGAATATCGGTTCCCAGAAGATGTTTTGCACTGGTAAAGGTTGCGCCCGCCGAAAGATCCTGTTCGTCATAACCGTACGGAGTTATCAAAGGCGCAAGAAACGATAGGACTACCATAAAACAAATATAAAAAGCCGCGACCATGGCCGGTTTATTTGACGCAAATTGTCTTATAGCATCGCGTCGGGGAGAAATGTTCTTCAGATCCTCTTTGTCTACCGGTACCTGAACATCCATCACCTGCTCCTTAAACGGGGATCGAGGTATGCAAGAAGTATGTCGACTATCATATTGAAAACCATTATTATAACTGCATAAAAAAGGACAGTTCCCATTATCATGGTGTAATCGCGGTTGAATGCGGCCGTAACAAAAAAGCGTCCTAGCCCCGGAACCGAAAAAATAGTCTCGACGACAAACGATCCCGTAATAAGCCCTGCCGCTGCAGGCCCGAGAAAAGATACAACCGGCAGAAGCGCGCCCCTCATCGCGTGGCGGCGAAGGATCATGCTTTCGGAAAGCCCCTTTGCACGGGCCGTCTTTATGAAATCCTGAAAGAGCGTCTCGAGCATGCTTCCCCGCATCATACGTGCGATATATGCGGTGTACGCAATACCCAGTGTCAGTGATGGAAGTATGCGTTCGAGGGGCCCCTTCCATCCTGCAACCGGAAGCCATCCAAAAGTTACGCCGAATATCAAAACCAGAAGAGGCCCGAGAACAAAAGAGGGAATGCAGACGCCGGCCATACTTACCGACATTATTAAATAGTCGCACCATTTCGAGTGGCAAGAAGCGGCAACCGTTCCGGCAAGAATGCCGAAAAAAAGCGCAAAGACGAGAGCATAGAACCCCAGTTCCAGAGATACGGGAAAAGCCTCTGCGATAAGATCAGATACTTTACGGCCAGGGTATCTGAAGGAAGGGCCGAGATCGCCGCGAAGACATGCCCAAAGATACCCGACATACTGAAAATATAACGGTTTGTCAAGACCGTAATGCTTCTCGAGTTCGGCTTTTACCTGCGGCGAAATGTTCTTTTCTCCGCCGAAAGGGCCTCCCGGCGCCGCACGGACCAGAAAAAAAGTAACCGTAAATATCACAAGCAGCGAAAGGGGCATTTCTATAAAAATACGGCGAAAAATAAAAGGAACCATTATGTCTTCATCTCCTCTTTTTCATCATTAGGCCAATTGTCAACCGTACATTTTCAATCAAGGCTTTTCGAGCCACACATACTTGTAATTATGAATATTGAGCAGATTCGGCTCCCACCCCTTCACGCCGGGATGCAGTAGATAAACGTTGGTATAAAAATATATGGGAATGACCGGCATATGTTCAAGGAGAACGCTTTCGGCTTTCCTGAGGGTTTCGAACCGTTTCCGGTTGTCCGGCTCCCTACCGGCCGCCGCAATAAGCGAGTCATACGGCGGATCATGCCAGCCGGAATTGTTGTTGCCCCCGTCCTTAATCCACATGTCAAGAAAACTCATCGGATCGTCGTAATCGCCTATCCACCCCATTCTGGCAATATCGAATCTACCCTCCTGCTTTGACGTCAGGTAGACTTTCCATTCCTGATTGACAAGCGTTATTTCTATCCCGAGATACCGCTTCCACATCTGCTGTATTGCCTGGGCAAGCGTATGATGAGTTTCGGAAGTGTTGTAGAGAAGCTCGACAGGAGGGATCTTTTTACCGCCGGCGCCGTATCCCGCTTCCGTAAGCAATCTTACGGCCTCTGCAGTATCGAACCGTATGGCGGTATCCGCAAAATATCCGCCCGTATTCGGCGGGGTAAAACAGAAGGCGGGCTGCTGTCCGCCTTTAAGAATGTTCTTTACAATAGATTCGCGGTCGATTGAAAGCGAAAGCGCCCTGCGTACAAGAGGATTATCGAGAGGAGGTTTTTTTACGTTTATTACATAGAAATAAGTTCCAAGATACGGATCGTTCCTCAGTGCCTCCGGCCGGTTTTCTCTGTACCATTCGATTTTTGCCGGCGAGAGGTTGGTGGTTATGTGCACCTGACCGGTACGGAACATCCTTTCCTCGGTCTGCTGGTTCTCGATAGGGTAAAAACGGATCTCGTTCAAACGAACCGACGAATGATCCCAGTAATTTTTGTTTTTTTCCACGACAACCACCCTGTTGACTTCCCATTTTGTAAGAGTAAAGGGGCCGTTTCCTACGAAATTTTCCGGCCTTGTCCATTCCGTCGCCCTGGCGTCGATCTTCCCGAATTTAAGAATGGTAGGCGGATGCACCGGAAACCAGGAGTGGTGCGAAAGAAGCGAAAGAAAGTATGGAGTGGGACGGCAGAGACGAAGAACAAGAGTCGTGTCGTTGATACATTTCACCCCTACCTTCGAAAAATCGTCGGTTATACCTTTATTGTAGGCTTCTGCTCCGTCAAGACAATAAAGCATATAGGAATATTCACCGCCGAGTTTAGGGGAAAGAATTCTCTGAAAAGAAAATCTGAAATCATCTGCGGTTACTCTGTCTCCGTTCGACCATCTTGCATTGCCGCGGAGATGAAATGTCCATGTAAGACCGTCGGGCGAGGTTTCCCAGTATGCGGCTACTCCCGGCGCGGGAGACAGATTCTTCGGCTCTGCAATCACCAACCCCTCGAAAAGCGCCTCCAAGATATGAAACTCCGGAACACCCGTAACAATATGGGGATCAAGATCCTGTGGTTCGGTCTGATTGGCGATCAAAAGCGTCTGATCCACAATACCCTGCTCAACAGGAGCCGTACGCCGGCAGGAATAAAGAAAAAGCAAAAAAAGCGGGAAGCAATTAATTGCATTTTTCATTAGTTTCATACCAACAGGTTTTTTCTTTTCCATAATATTTTTTTTAATCTGAAACTGTAGATTTGTTAATGTTTTTTCTAACTAAAATTACATTCCAGACAGCCGGTTTGTTATATGTAATAACCCTTTAAATCGGATTTTCTTTACTTTACCCCACCAATCTGTTCTCTCCTGTTGATCCGATAATCAACGATTTTTTACCGTTTTCCCGAATTAAACACTTACCGTCCATCAATTTTTATATATTATTTAAAGTAAGAAAATGCCGAGCAGTTGTATATAAAATCTCATAAGATGATGATTAGACTGATAATTTCGGAAATAATTTAAATAAAGAAGGGATAATGAAAATAAAAGAATCTTTTTATGTTATGTTTCGTCTCCTTCTTATGACGCCTTCAGATCTAATATCACCAATAATAGGAGAGTAGTATGACATTAAAAGCCGGATGGATGACAATTGCCGTTTTTATCTTTGTCGGCTTTTCCTATGGTACAACGGAGACGTCTCCAAGGATAACAATAAACCTCGACACGGGCTGGCTTTTGAGCCGCACCGACAACGCGGCATTTTCATCCGGAGAGGCAAATGAAAACTCCTTCGAAAAGGTCTGCATTCCCCACCCCAATGTCATCACCAAACACATGTATCAGTCGGAATCGGCGTTCAGGTTCGTTTCGTGGTACCGCAGACACTTCAATGCGCCCGCATCGTATGCAGGCAAACGTTTCTTTCTCCATTTCGAGGGGGTGGCTACAGTAGCTAATGTATATGTAAACGGTTCGAAGGCAGGAGAGCACCGCGGCGCATATACTCCGTTTACTCTCGATATCACCGACAAGGTGGACCTCGGCCGTGACAACGTTATCGCGGTTCAGGTCGACTCACGGCAGCAACCCGACGTCCCGCCCGAAGGCGGAAATCTCGATTTTATGATTTACGGAGGAATAGTACGGCATGTAAATCTGATAGTAACCGATCCGCTGCATATAGAATGGGCATTCGTCTATACACAGAACCCCTCGCAGACGGCTCCGTCGTCACCTAAAGTAAACACAAAAGTATGTATAACAAACGGATACGCCGCTTCAAAAAAATGCAGTGTCTTAACAAGCATTCTAGACGGCGACGGCGCCGAAGTTGCGTCGTCGGCTTCTTCGCTCGAAATTCCCGCAAAAGAAACAACAACTACGGAGCAGTCGACCGGACCTATGGTTTCGCCCAAACTCTGGGACATAGACCGACCCTACCTTTACTATGCGGTTATACAAGTCGCCGAAGGCGAGACCATCCTTGACGAATATGTAACCCGCATCGGGATACGTTCTCTAACCATGAATAAAACCGACGGAAAATGCTACCTTAACGGAAAACCGGTAAAACTGCGCGGGCTCAACCGGCACGAAACATATCCTTATATAGGAAGAGCAGCTTCCAAAAGGCTGCAACGCAAAGACGCGGACATCCTGAAATACGATCTTGGATGCAACATCGTTCGTACCTCCCATTACCCGCAGGCTCCGGATTTTCTTGACCGTTGCGACGAAATCGGGCTTCTGGTGCTCGAAGAGGTGCCCGGATGGATGCATATCGGAAACGATTCATGGAAGAAGCTTCAGTTGCAGACGCTTAAGGATATGATTATACGCGACCGCAATCATCCCTGCATCTTTACATGGGGAGTAAGAGTCAACGAATCTCCCGACGATAACGTATTTTATCGGGCGGCAAACGATACGGCAAGACACTATGATCCCACACGTCTTACCTGCGGTGTGCGACGGGGCAACAGCGACCCTGCCACAAGTTTTCTTGAAGATATCTGGACACAGAATTTCATAAATCCGTCATCTCAGGCGCCCAACATGCCGGTAATCACAACCGAATACTGCGGTCATAACCTTGACCCTCAGGCACACTCCTGGGACAACGACGATATTCTTCTGGGTCAGATCACCGACGGAAATCAGGGGCATGCCAAAGGACACAATGCAAGTTATCAGTTCGGCAACTGGGGCGGACTTCTGGGATGGTGTGCTTTCGATTACGCTTCGAGCCATGCCAACGCCACCTCCAACGAAACCGGCAGGGCAAAAATGGGATATGTCTCTCATCACGGCGTTTCAAGCATATTTCGTCTTCCAAAACTTGCGGCATGGTTCTATCAGTCTCAACGCGATCCGGAAGTTTACGGGCCTATGGTTCATATCTGCAATTACTGGACGTCCGCGTCGCCTACGACAGTAATGGTCGTAAGCAACTGCGAACAGGTTGAACTCTTCAAAGACGGCGTTTCCGTCGGGAAAAAATCATCCGGGAACCTTTACACAAACCTCCCTCATCCCGTGTTTTCCTGGAATGTGAACTTTACGCCGGGCGAGCTCAAAGCCCTAGGCTATATCGGAGGCAAAGAAGCGGCTTCGCATACCGTAAAAACGCCGGGGAATCCCGCGCTGGTCAAGGTCGTTCCGGATACCGAGGTTCTCTTTACAGGCGGAGATATGACGCAGGTGGTTGTTTCGCTTTTCGACGCTAACGGTCAGCTTCTGCATTTACGAGGCGACTCTGTGACTCTTTCGGCAAGCGGTGCAGGCGATTTTATCGGGGAAACAAAAACCGCTCTCGAAGGCGGACAGATCGGCTTTTACGTAAAAACCCGTTCGAATGAGACCGGCTCGATAATTTGCAGAGCGAATGTAGGAAATCTGAGCGGCGAGGCTACGATAAAGGTGATTCGTCAGGAACCGGTTGCAGCGCGGCGCTTCGCGCTCCTCCGGCCGATACCGTTTACATCCGCGACAATGCTTTATGTCGGCTTCGGGAAAAACGGCGTCACACTTCCAAGACCGGTTACAATAGGGTCGACTCTGCGGCTATACGACATAAGCGGACGTCTGCTCCTGAGAAAAACGGCAACTTCCAATTATCCGGCGCTGGAAATAAAGGGGGAGGCAACCATGATAAGAATATTAAGAATCGATCCGGTTAACAACCTATAAAGTAGCAGGAAATCATTAAACAAAATCCATAACCTGCGGCAGAAGGAAACGATATGCCGCTCTCTGTCGCGTTTTCGATACGGCTACAAAACGTTTTTTCTCACTTCATGACGGAAATAATCGCAATGACCAGCGTAACGGTTGTGGCAAACATCGAGAAAAACGGCATAACTATATTGTTGAAGAACTTGTTCTCCTTTGCAAAGGGAACGACGATTACGTCGCCGTCCCCGATTTCGTCGCTGTTGGAAAACTGCATGACGTCGCCGTATTTTATCATCCGGTAAATGTTCTGGCGGTCGGCGAATCGGTTCAATCCTCCTGCCAGCCTGATATAATAGGACATTTTTTTGCCTTCAACAAAGGGATATCCTCCGGGTCGTTCCACTGCGCCGCTTATGTAAACCAGCGATTCGGATTTTGGAACAACGATCTCGTCTTCGTCTTCAAGTTCTATGTCTTCCGTCGCCGAAAGAGGGATAACCGTATAATCCTTTGCAGTCATCATGAGTGAGATTGCATTATTCATTTCGCTTCGCGAAAAAGACTGGGGGAGAGACGTAATGAACATATTCCGTTCCTGCGGGATTATCGGTTGCTTGATCTCTTTCGAACTGCGTAAAACCGCTATACGTTTGCCGGCCGCTTCGGGAAGAAGGCCGGCAAGATCGAGAATCTCTTTTGCCGTGGTTCCACGTTTGCAGACAGGATACATTCCCGGCCTCTCTACATGGCCGGAAACTGTAACAAGCATCATATCCGGGTGATTTTTCTTAACCGGTATATGAACGACGTCCCTATCGTCAAGCTTCTGTTCGGCAAAAGAAGTAGAGGGCACTTTTACAATCGTCTCCGCGCCGCTTTCGGATTGTCGTTTTAGAATAACAAATGAGGTGTCGGCGGCAGCGTCGAGTTTGAAAAGGGACAGTAGGCTGAGTACCGTCTCGCCTTCTTTGATGGGAATTATGCCCCGCGGAAGGCTGCTTATCGCTCCTACCAGCATGATACGCTTTGTCAATGCCTCCACTCCGATATGGTCGCCGCCGTAAAGGTAAGGGTTTTCGGAAGCGTCGCCGGCCACCATGTATTTGTAAACGTCGTATATAATTGTCGTATCCGTATTCGAACATATTATGTTTCTGAAGTCGATATCCTTCATCTGAGTGATGTCGAAATCGCTTGCGATCTTTATTGCATCCAGAATGCGCATCGTACCCGGGAGCGTAAATCTGCCCGGGTTTTTTACGATACCCCGTACATATACGGTAACGTTTTTGGGAGAGTGAAGAGAAACATATATGGAATCGGCGTTTTTGTATTTTACTCGTAATTCTTCGATAATCTTACGTTTTGCCTCGCACAATGGAATCTTACCGAGTTTGAACAGACCAAGGGACGGAACATAAAGGTCTCCATGTGGATTGACGGTTCCAAAATACACAAGTGATGTGCGGTCGAGAAAGGAAATGAAGAACTTATCCCCGCCTCCTATCAAATACCTCGACTCATCCACGGTATTGTCGGATTCGGGGATTTTAATCTGAGATAAGGCGTCCTGCGATTGTTGCGTAGATTTTGAAAGCGATTTCAGTTCGGCAATCTTATATTTAGATTGCATTGTAATGAATTTTTCGATGTCCTGGCTCTCCCCACCCGAACTAACTATTAAAATTATTATAAAATATACTGATGAAAACAAAAAGTTATTTTTCACCTTTTTACTCCATTAATCGGCATTATACTTTACGTTATTGCAAAATAGTAATTTCCTTCTAATATAAACAATACAAATGCTATAATCTTAGACATTTAACTTTGCATCCCGAATGTTGTTTCTGATGATTTTTCCTCAATACCCTTCTATACATCCCTTCATTCTTCTCTTGCGTATTGCTCATCCTTATTTTATGTTACAATGATTATCTCTTAAAATTGTCTTTATTATAGATATAAAAATTTTCAGCGAGGTTGAAAATGCGAGCTATTCAGTTTTCAGAGCCGGGAAAAGTCACAATGCTTACCGATGCGCCTATTCCCGAACCTGCGGAAGGAGAAATACAGATAAAATGCACCTATGTAGGAATGTGCGGCAGTAATATGGGACAGTATACCGGCGTTGGATTATGGGGGAAAATGCCGTATCCTGTTCCCATAGGAAACGCCGGTCATGAAAATATCGGCTATATTTCAAAATCACGCCACCCGGAATGGAAAGAAGGCACGCTTGTTCTTGCTCAGCCTGAGGGATATTACGGCTTTGCGGAGTATATTATCTGCAGACCGCCGGCAATCGCACTTTTGCCGCAAAATCATCCCGACCCATGCTCTTTAATCGTAGCGCAGCCCTTGTCAACCGTTCTCCCTGCGCTTTCCTGCACCTAGGATACCGTAATCAATAAAACCTGTGCAGTAATCGGTCAAGGTTCCATGGGACTCATTTTTACTCATGTATTGCGGCTTTTCGGAGCAAGAAGGGTAATTGCGGTCGATCCGTTGGATTGGCGCCTGAAATGGTCGAAAATGTTTCATGCAAACGAGGTCGTCGATTCATCCAAAGATGACGTCGTCGCGGTTATCAAAGAATTGACCGGTGGTCTGTTGTGCGATTTTGTCGTTGACGCCGCCGGGAAGGAAGAGTCTTTGAAAACGGCAGCTTACTGCGTAAAAAAGTACGGACGATTGCTCGTTTTCGGTATGCCCGACTACGACTTGCAGCAATTTCCATGGTACCATGTTTTTCGCTCCAACATTCAGATAAATACCTGCGTGGGGCCGGAGTGCGGAGCCTATTTTCAGACCGCCGCCGATATGGTGCTTGACGAATGGGCTTCAGTGCTGACGCAGATGGTTACGCCGCGGCTTCCTTGGGACAGGGCTCCCGAAGGTTTTCATCTTTATGCCACCCATGCAAAAGACGCGCTGAAAGTTACGCTTGAACTTTAAAAAGAAGAATAATTTTGAAAAAAATCGACTATAAAACCCACGGCAATGTCGTAGTGCTGAGGCTCAACGATCCTCCTCTCAATCTGCTGACTTTTGAGATGCTTAATGCTCTGGCTTCAGCAATAGACCGTGCTAACGACGACCCCTCGATTGTAGGCATTGTAATAATGGGAAGCACCGAACATTTCTCGGCCGGCGCCGATATCAATCTTTTCAGATCAATGTCGTCTTATGAGGAGGCTATAGACATATCCCGCAGATTTCAGGAAACTTTCAACCGTGTTGAACAGTCTGAAAAACCCGTATGCGCCGCCGTTGCAGGTAATATGATGGACGGGGCGCTCGAGCTGGCTTTAGCCTGCCATTACCGTGTATGCGCCACAGAAACAAGCTGCAGTTTTCCAGAAGTCAATTTAGGTATAATACCGCCCGCCGGCGGCACCCAGAGGCTTCCGCGTACCGTGGGAGCAGTACAGGCGCTCGATATGCTTCTTTCGGAGAAAAAAATATCAGCTTACGAAGCGGTTTCTATGGGGCTTGTAGACGCCGTTTGCGAACCGTCCAAACTCGTGTCCACCGCTCAGGAACTGTTAATCTCGAGACAAAAGCCGCAGATTTGCTGCGTCAGGACAGATAAGATCAATAACCCTGAAGTCAATTCATCGGCCTTCGACAATGCCCGTGAAAAGGTTTCAACTTATCGTAAAGAAATCATCGCGCCTCAGAAGATCATAGACCCGGTAGTTACAGGCATAAACGGTTCTTTCAAAGAAGGTCTTGTCAAAGAACAGACAGGATTCGCGAAATGTATCTCGACTACCGCCGCGAAAAATAAAATATATCTGTTTTTCTCATCACGACTTACCTCGAAAATCCCCCGACTCGACGCCCCGGAATCTTTTCCCATCAAAACAACCGCAGTAGTAGGCATAGGCTCAATGGGAAGCGGAATCGCTCAGGCATTCGCAATAGCAGGGAAAAATGTGATCATAACGGACGTCGATCAGCAGACCGCCGAAAAAGGCTTAAGCCGTATAACCGAATCTCTGGAACGAAAGATACGACGAGGCGCCTTAACAAGAGAACAAGTCGATTCTATAATAGGAAGGATTTCCATCGCAAAAAACTTACGCGACCTCGCGCCGTTCGATCTGGTTATCGAAGCCGTTTTTGAAAATATTGAGTTGAAAAAATCCCTTCTTTCGAGGATCGCCGAAACAATGACCAAAGAGGGGCTTCTGGGCCAAAAGAGCGGACGCGGCGTCTACTCTTACGAAAAGAACGATCCGAAACCGAAGCCGAACGACCGCGCCGGGGCAATCATCTCGCGCATAAGAGCCGACTCCGACATAAAGACGCGGAATTTTCATGCGGAAAAGATCTCCGAGAGGCTTGTTTTCCGTATGGTAAGCGAAGGATTTCGGGTGATCGAGGATGGGATCGCTCTTCGTGAATCGGATATCGACGTAGCTATGGTAATGGGCGCCGGCTTTCCGGACTTTCGCGGCGGAGTATTGAAATATGCACGGGATCTCGGATTGAATAAAACCTTCGAAGTACTTTCCAGGCTTACAACCGAATGCGGCAATCGATATCAACCCTGCAGTTATTTACAATCACAAATTAAGAAGGAGCGCAGTAACGATGGCGGAAGTAACCGAACCTAAAAAATTCGAATCTACCAAAGCGTTGAAAGCGGTAATGGACAGGTATTTCAATAGCCTGCTCGGCCCGGAGGCCGCGGGCAGAAAAACGGCATACTGCACCAGCGTGGGGCCGGCGGAACTTCTACACGCATTGGGATTTAACGTCTATTTTCCCGAAAATTACGGAGCAATGCTCGGATCGTCGCGCATGGCGACGGAAATGATTCCTCTGGCCAACGCCCGGGGATACTCTCCGGATATCTGCTCTTATCTGACAAGTGATATCGGATCCTACCTCAAAGGCGACGGGCCTTTCAGAAAGATGGGTTTTGCAGGACCTCCAAAAGCGGACGTTCTCGTCTACAACACCAATCAGTGCCGCGACGTAAAAGACTGGTTTGAGTTTTACGCACGCGAATGGAATGTCCCCTGCCTTGGAGTGTCGACACCGAGATCGGTAGGAGAGCTTAACAAAGCTGTTATTTCGTGTGTAAGTTCACAGATAGAAGCGCTTGTGGAGCCTCTGGAAGCAATAGCCGGAACGAAACTCGACATCGACAGGTTAAGGGAGGTGGTTGCTCTTTCAAGACGCTGCACGGAACTGTGGAAAGCCGTGCTCGAAACCGCAACCAACATCCCGACGCCCCTTTCCTTTTTCGACGGTACGATACACATGGGGCCGGCAGTGGTGCTTCGGGGCACGCAGGATGCGATCGACTACTACAATATACTTCTGCCTGAACTGAAGGCACGTATTGCCGACGACATAGGAGCGGTCGACGGAGAAAAACACCGCATCTACTGGGAAGGAATGCCTATCTGGGGAAAGCTCAAAAATCTTGCCGTACTATTCATCGAACTCAAGACGGCTGTTGTGGCCTCGACTTACTGCAACAGCTGGATTTTCGAAGATCTGGATCCGAAGGATCCTTTCGAAAGCATGGCACGGGCCTATACAAATCTTTTTATCTGCCGCGGCGACAGGGAGAAAGAGGAGTATATCCGCAAAATGGTCGATCTTTACAAAGTGGACGGAATTCTTTTCCATAACGCAAAGACCTGTCCGAACAATTCAAACAGCCGTTACAATATGCCCCAGCGTCTTCAGGAGCAGACGGGAAAGCCGTATGTTATAATCGACGGCGACCTCAACGACCTCCGCTGCTATTCCGAAGAACAGTCGCGCACCAACATCGAGGCTTTTATCGAGCAGCTTTCTCAATAGCAAAAAAGGAGAAATTAATATAAATGGATTATTTTTGCGGAATCGACATCGGGGCGTCTACGGCAAAGGCAGTGCTGATAGATTCCGAAAAGCATATTATTGCAAAGGCGCTGCAAAGTTCCGGTGTGGATTATACTAAAACGGCGGCCGAACTGCTGGAGCGCCTGTGTGAGTATGCCTCGATAGAGAAAGAAAAAATAAAGCGAAGTATTTCCACCGGATACGGCCGCGGAAACGTAACCTGGGTAGACGATAAAATGACCGAAATAGCCTGTCATGGGAAAGGGGCCTATTTCTTTTTTAAAAAGAAAATGACGGTAATAGACATCGGCGCCCAGGACTGCAAGGTGATACATCTTGACGAAAAAGGAAAAAGAAGCGGTTTTAAGATGAACCGCAAATGCGCCGCAGGGACGGGCGCCTTCATCGAGGAGGTCGCCCGCAGACTGACAATTGACATATCGGAACTGAACGGTCTGGCTGAACGCTCCGGCGGAAAGATCGAGCTCGGCAGCTTCTGCACTGTTTTTGCCGCGACGGAGATCATCGAAAAAATCCGCTCCGGCGCGGCGGTGGAAGATATCGTTTACGGCGCATTCAAATCGGTGGTAAAACGCATAGTCGAAATGGACAGCGTAGACGGCATACTCGTGGCGACAGGAGGGGTTGCAGCAAATAATCCTTTGCTCGTCAAACTGCTAGGCGAAGCTTTTTCGGCCGAAGCCCATATTGCTCCTCACGCCCAATACGCCGGAGCGTTCGGTGCGGCGCTTTTTGCGTCGGAAACAAATTAGCAGGACTGCGGGCTGCGTCATAACACTAAACCGTTATCTATAAACCTGTGTATCCGGCGTATAAATTAAGCCATAAACCGGTAATGTTCCGGTAAGTAAAAATCTGTTTCATTTTCAATCCGAGCACGAACTGTTTTAAATTTATTCCGACTCCGTATGTCTGGCCGTATCGGGCTGCAAATTCGAAATCAGTCAACCCTTCTTTTGTCGGAAAATAGGCAATCGCAAGAATAAAACCAGGGTCGAATTCCACAAATGCACGAACGTCGTTATTTACATTCAAATAACCTTTTACAACGGCGCCCAGACCTGCGAAATTATAACCGGCCTTTCTTTCCCCCTTTTTTGCAAACCATGTATAATCAATATGCATCCCTAGTGATAAATATTTGTAGAAATCGGTGTTGGTCTCGAGTGACGTAAAAACTCCAGGGTAGGTTGAACCGCCAGGAAGCAGAGCAAGCCCACCGCATATAGAGGTGTAGGAATACTCGAATCCTGCAAAAAGCCTGGTAGTGATTATCAGAATTATAAATGCCGATTTTTTCATATTTCAAAAATACTTTTCGGCCTGAAAGTAATGGTTTAATCCTTTCTCCGTGTCGGCTTGAATAACCTATCCTATAGTCAATTTTACAATTATGTCTATTTATTTTCCGCCTGTGGCGCAGTATCCCTGTTAAACGGGTAATGAATCTTTGCGATAGAAGATATTATTTTTGTTTTTTATTTTTTACTTTTTTGAATATATAGGGTTTGAATAATGAAAAAAATTATAATCGAATTGCTTTCAAGGGAATTGGCTGGTAAAATGGGCGTCGAGGATATAGACAGGCTGCTTGAAACACCGCCTTCCGACGAAATGGGCGACTATGCATTCCCTTGCTTTCCCCTTGCCCGGATTTTTCATAAAAGTCCTGTTTCTATAGCTGAGGAACTTAGAGAAAGAATCCGCGTGAATCCGTCATTCGAAAAAATTACGGCTGTTGCCGGATATCTCAATTTCTTTTTCAATAAAAGCCTTCTTGCGGAAAATGTGCTTTCGGAAGCGGTTTCCGAATCCTACGGAAAGCATCGTAAGGCAAGGAGGACCGTAGTCGAGTTTTCCTCTCCAAACACGAATAAACCTCTTCATCTCGGGCATCTGCGAAATATGTCGATAGGAGAAAGTGTCGCACGGATTTTGCAATTCTGCGGGAACGAAGTGTTCCGTACCTCCATAAATAACGACCGCGGTATTCATATATGTAAATCGATGCTGGCTTATGCAAGAGAGGGATACGGCGCCACGCCTGAGTCGGTGGGAAAAAAGTCCGACCATTTTGTAGGCGACTATTATGTGCTTTTCTCCAAACATGCGCAGAACGATCCTTCGTGGAACAATGAGGCGCAACGAATGCTTCAAAAGTGGGAGGCAGGGGACAGGGAGGTACGCAGCCTCTGGAAGACCATGAATGACTGGGCGCTCGACGGCTTCAAGAAAACATACGAACTTTTCGGGATTTCATTCGACAAGGAGTATTTCGAGAGCGACACTTATACGTCAGGCAAAGAGATTGTAATGGAAGGTCTGCAGAAGGGGTTGTTTTACCGACGCGACGACGGCGCCGTAGTAGCTGATCTCGAGAAGGAAAATCTGGGCGGCAAAGTACTGTTGCGACCCGACGGCACTTCGGTATATATAGTTCAGGATCTCTATCTTGCGTTGCTTAAACATAAGGAATTCGCTTACGATCTCTCGATATATGTTGTCGGCAACGAACAGGAATTCCACTTCTCGGTTCTGAAGGCGATATTTAAAAAACTCGGATACCCTATTGCGGAAAAGATTCATCACCTATCCTACGGAATGGTTGAACTTCCCGAAGGAAAGATGAAGTCCCGCGAAGGTACGGTGGTCGACGCCGACGATCTTATCGAGTCTACAAGGGAACTTGCCGCCGAGGAGATTAAAAGCCGATATAGTCTTGACGAAACAGAAACGGAACGCCGGAGCTTAAAAATAGCTTTGGCGGCGATAAAGTATCAGCTTTTGCGTGTTGACATAGGCAAAAACATTCTTTTCGATCCTAAAAAAGCGATAAGCTTCGAGGGCGACACCGGGCCATATCTTCTTTACAGCTATGCACGCGCATCTTCGATTCTACGGAAGGCGCCGCCTCTTCCCGCAGAGCGGCATTTTCCGTCCGACGGCAATTTCAATGCGCCGGAAATAGCCCTAATCAAAAAACTGAGCTTTTTCCCTCAGACGACAGAGGCTGCGTACGAAAAACTATCGCCGTCTATAATAGCAAATTATGCCTTCAACCTTGCACGACTTTTCAACGAATTCTACCATCAGTGCCCGGTGATCGGAAGCGAAAGGCAGCAACTTCGACTTCGTATTGTGGTCGCTTTTAGGGCAGTTATGAAAAAATGCATAAGGCTTCTCGGAATAGAAGAAATAGAGGAGATGTAGTCCGGTTTAAGATACATCCGCCTCTATACAACAGCCGCCCTTGCTGCAGACTATTATTACACAGATTTCTCTTTAGTCCTTCATTAAACCTTAATATTATCACGAAGAAGTATTCTTTAATTATTTTGATTTTTCAGTTGATTTTATTTATATTATTTATGTAAGGGGAGAATATATG
>FWPV01005511.1_pt1 | contig 17567 bp, 10 predicted proteins | sample 2228371 | NCBI WGS metagenome assembly FWPV01 (sample SAMEA103939776, study PRJEB20133) | metagenome | reverse complement strand
AGCCGGAAAAGAAGGAGGACAAAAAAGAGACAAAGAAAGAAGACAAAAAAATAAAAAGGGAAAAGAAGATAAAGAGAATAAAAGACTAATTAATACATAGTAAAAATTTTAAAATTTCATATTGATTTGCAGTAGATATAATTATTTTCGATGAAAAATTTTACAGGTAGGAATTTTTCTATGATGCTAATGTTAGTGATAGTATGCTCTGTAATTTCGGAAGTTTTCAAATTTCCTTTTCCAGCCAAGGCTATATAAATAAGTATTTGGTCTGCCATATATTTATCTAAAGCAGAATTAGAATTTATTTCATATTTAAAATTTTGAACACATTCTGCCCCAACTTCTTCTGCTGATTTTCCTTTTTTACCTATTGATAATGCACCAAGGTAGGAATTTTCACATTTTAAAATTGATAATATTGAAGAGCCCTCAGAGAGTGAGTCGACATAAAATATATGTTTTTCAATAACATTAAGCCAATCAGGAATATGTTTTAAAAATTCTTCAGCTTGTCTTTCGGCTACCTTCCTTTTTGATAAACCTTTAGAAGCAATTGAAAAAATTTCAATACCATTTATTTTACCTCTGTCAGTAAAGTTTACTGTTTTTAATTTCTGATTTTGGGAAAAATAATTAGGAAGAATTATTTTTGATTCATTTTTAGTGGAAGTTATATAGTTTGATTTTTCTTGTAATTTCGAGTGATTATTTTGTTTATTGTTTTTTTCTTCTTTATTTACGATGAAATTAACTTTTCCTCCACCCTTTGGGTAGAAACCATAATTTAAAATATTTGTTTTTGTATTAATTCCAAATCTTTTAATATTTTCGCAAAAAACTTGAGAAAAATAAAGGCTTGAAGGACTCCATTGGGTATCAGTTCCACCTATTATTGTAAATTCAGAGGGGGTGGGAGAGAACAAAGAGACAGGTAAAATTACTTGAAGTATGAGTGCTATTGAACCTGCTGTGCCAATATTAAATTCATAAATTCCACCTGATATTTTAGATGGTTCAAATTCCATGAAATCACTTCCAATTTTATTTCCTTTTAGGGAGGCATTGCATATTTTTGCTAACAAATCAATTGCACATTTATGTTGGGGTTGGATACCAGGAGAAGGTCTTTTTTTTCTAATGTTAATAATTCTTATGCTTTTAGAAGTTATTGCAGACAAAGAAAGAGATGAGCGTAATATTTGCCCGCCACCAACACTACCATCAATTTCTATCATTTTAATATATAAAATTCACGTCAAATCATCATTTCAAGGTCATGGATTACATTCGAAATTTTAAATATATTCTTTCATGAAATTTATTACATTATGGTAAACTTGTTGGATTTCCCATATGATTCTATTTCCACCAAGGTGCCACCATTCAGATGGAGTAAAATATGCAGATACCTCTGCTTCAGCTCCAAATCTGCTATACCATTGTATGATATGAAGATTGTCTGATTGAAGCAACCATAAAGCAATATCAAGAAGCTTCTCATTTTTTGTTAATTTTGCTATAGAGAGGACCTCATGCATCAGTCTAAAGATTGCCATTTGCGCCTCATTCCCCAAAAAAAATTCCATACCTCCACTTCCTGCCCAAGTTGTTTGAAAAACTGGTAGAGGTAAATGATAGGAATTTAAATAGTATTTTTTTATTGCTTCAGAAGGTGTTAAAAATTCCATGCCTTTGTATTTTAATTCACCTGGTAGCCATTTCATAAATTCAAATATACCCGAATCGTGCCAATGATGTTCTCCAAAAGTTTCAAAATCCCAGGCTAAAAAAGCTAAATCTCCCCAGCATTCTTTCAACCAGTATGCATATTCACCAGCCATTAAGGGCCATTTATCCCAACTTTTACAAGAGAACCTGTATCCTATATCATCACTTAATTGATAGGCTCTAACAAGTAATTTCATTTTTTTATCTCCCCTGTATAGATAAAATGGACTTCTCCACCCTAATACCCAGTTTCTTCCATCAAGAAAAGAAGCTTCAAAGTGCATACTGTTTAGAGCAGCATATATTACTTCTGACATACAAAGTTCAGTTGTATCAGTAACTTTTATGTTAACTTGAAAGTTTTTTTTAAAGTAGTCTTTCATCCATTTCATTCTATCTTTAAATAGTTCAATATCTATTAAAAAAGTGAAGCTGTGATACGGTTCTACTCCAATTAATTCAACATTGTTATTCTTTATCAAATTTCTAAATTTGCTCAAAACTTCTGGTGCCCAGTCTTGTAATTGTTTGATTAAAGAGTAGGAAAGCCCTAAAGACAGTTTAAAACCTTGCTCAATCATATTTAAAAACATATCAATTGCAGGTAAATAGCATTTTTCACTGATTCTATACAAGTATTTTTTATTCATTTCCTCATCAAAAATTAACTTTTCCACATCTTCAGGTTTAGTTTTGGGAGGAATAGGTATTGCAGGTATTTTAATTCGTCTTGGTTGGTGAGCAATTACATAAGTGATTAATGAATGAGCCATTTTATTTTATAGATGTAGACAAAAGACATCTTGCGAAAATTCAGGTTTAATAATAGATTGAAGGCAATAATGACAGTAAAAGCTTACTTTTTTTATTTATTATTATTTTCTTTTAAAAACTTTGTGGCTTCTTCAGGAGGAGTAGGATTTATATAAAAACCTGTTCCCCATTCAAACCCAGCAATTTGAGTTAGGCGAGGTATAACCTCTATATGCCAATGATAAAAATATTCAGTTACAACATTTATTGGTGCAGTGTGAATAACATAATTGTAAGGTGGAAAATTTAAACAAGAATTTAGTCTTTGAATTGTATCTTTTAAAATCTGGGTAAAAGGTGTTATTTCTTCTTCTTTCATTGATTCAAATTTAGAATTATGCTTTTTAGGTAGAATCCATGTTTCAAATGGAAACCGTGAAGCAAATGGAGAAATAGAAATAAATAAGTCGTTATGGTTAATGACCCTTTCATCTGTTTCTAATTCCTCAGAGATCATATCACAAAAAATACATCTGTCTTTGAAATCAAAATATTTATGAACGCTTGAAAGTTCTTCCATTACTCTTTTGGGAATTGTTGGTGTTGCTATGATTTGAGAATGGGGATGTTCAAGAGAGGCACCACCTGCTGCCTGCCTGTTTTGAAAAATCATAATATATTGTAACCGATTGTCCTTTTCTAAGTCTCTGGCTCTTTCTAAATACGCTCTGACAATATAACTAATTTCTACTTCTGACATGGTTGAAAAATTATGAGAGTGTATAGGGGATTCAATAATAACCTCATGGGCACCAATACCATCCATCATATCGTAAATTCCTTTTGCTCTTTTGTTGAGGTTTCCTTCAATTCTAAGAGCAGGGAATTTGTTTGGAACAACCCTTATTTTCCAAGCAGTTGGATCTCCACAATTTTCCCTTATTGCAAATATTTCTGGTGGAGTAGATGACTCATTTCCAGGGCAGAATGGGCAAAAAGTTGCTTTTGTTGGTTGAGGGGGTTTATCGAAATCAGATGGGCGTTTCCCTCTTTCAGAAGCAATTATTACCCATCTACCTGATACAGGATCCCTTCTTAGTTCTGACATTGTTGTTTGTCTCCTTTTTCATTAATAATTCTTTGATTTTTTGTTTTAGTTCAGTTAAATCGGAAGATTTTATTAAAAATGCATCAGCCGCCCACGAAATGTAATCTTGCTTATAATTACCGTATGCTGAGTATAGTATTACAGGGGTCTTTTTGTTTATAGATTTCATCGTTGATAATATCTCTAATCCATTTACATCAGGCATTTTAATGTCAAGTGTTACTATGTGTGGATTTTCATTTTTAAATAGTTCCAAGGCTTCATTCGCATCTTTTGCAGTTAATGTTTGATATCCTTCTGCTGTTAATGATTCTTTGTATAGTTCTCTTATATTTTCGTTGTCATCCACAATTAAAACTTTGTATTGATTTGCCATATTCCCTCCTTTCTATTTAATTTATTTACTTTTGCTGATTAGGATTCATAAGGTAAAAGAATTTTTACTAAAGTTCCTTTCCCTCGTTTACTTTCAATTTTCATTTTACCTTTGTGTTTATAAATTATATTTTGGGAAATTGCAAGTCCTAAGCCTGTTCCTCCAACCTTTGTACTGAAGAAAGGCTCAAATATTTTGGAAATATCTGCTTTCGTTATTCCTTCTCCTGTATCTTGTATTTCAGTTGATACCCATTGTTTCGCATTTTCAATTATATTCGTTTTAATACTTAATTGTCCACCATTAGGCATTGCATCAATTGCATTTTTTATTACATTAATTATAACCTCTTTTATGTGATATTCATCATATTTTATTTTTGGAATCAAATTATTAAAATATGTGTTTACTTTTATATTCCTTTCAGCCAATTCATCTTCAAACAATTCTAATACTTTTTCTATGGTTAAATTTATTGAATTTTCTTCTAAATTAAGAGTAGGGTCTTTGACAAAGTTTAAAATTTCGTTTAGAGAATATTCAACTCTTTTAATTTCTTCTCTAATGATTCTAATATATCTTCTTTCCTTGCTATGACTGCCAAATGCATCTTTTAAAAGATTGGCAAATCCACCAATTGTAACAAGTGGAGTTCTAATATCATGAGCGATTTGTGCTGAAACACTCCCTAATTTCGCTAAAGTTTCAGTTCTTAAAAGGTTTTCCTTTGCCTCTAATAATTCTTTGTTGCTTTTCTCCAAGTTCTCGTAAATCATTGATTTTTCAATTGCTAATGCTGCTTGGTTGGAAAGAAGAACTGAATAGTTAATATCTTCTTGTGTTATTTCTTTGCCTGTGTATTTGTTGTCAACGAAAATTACTCCTATTAGTTTGTTTGATGCTATCATAGGTATTGCAGCAAAATTTTTAAATTCAAGGTAATCGTTAATGATACTATTGTAATAAATTTGATTTTCATTGGACTTAATGTTTAGCACTTCTTTTTCAGTGATTATTTTGTAAATTATATCTGTTTCAGATAAATTTGTTGTATAAATTATAAGGTTTTTAACTTTTTTATCCAATGCAAAGTTTGCAGATTTGTTTAATTTTGCATATTCTTGAATTATTTTTTCAAGTGGCATATTTTGGTTAATGGCTCTATTCCAAATTTCTCTTGCTGATTCTAAATTGTCTGGACCAATAGCCATAACTCCTGTTAAAGTCTTTTTTTCTTCATCAAAAACGAATAGAGCTGCCCTATTAAATCCAAGTCCTTCTTTCATAGTTATGGAAGTTAAAATATACATAAGACGGTCTTCTAAATGAGTTGGCGTTTGTATAATGTTAGTTATTTCGAGAATTATTCTTAACTTTTCAATTTCTTTTTCTTTTTCTTTTATTAATTTATTACATTGGTTTTTTAAGATGAAGTGAGCAATGGAATAAGCTGAAATATTAAGAATTGCATATTTATATTCGGTGCTCATAGATTTATTATTTGTGAATGTTATTAAAATTGCTCCAAAAGTTTCATTATATAGAGTAATAGGCATGATGATATAAGAACTACTGCAAATAAAGTTTGATTCTTTGATTGCTCTTAATATCATTTTTTCTTTGGTGATAAGTTCATTTTCTGGGGTATAGTCTAATTTATTTGATCTTATTAATCTCTCATTTTCCAAAAAATAGATTTCACAAGTATCTGAATTCGTATATTCCGCAATCAAATTGGCAACTTTATCTAAGTATTCGTCTTTTTTTGTTGCTATTTTAGAAAACTCGGAAAGTAAGTCTACAAAATCATACAAATTTGTTTGTATTTCGTTTTCCATTTTAAAGAGTAAAAACTTCTGTTTGTTTTTAGGTATAAAATTTTAAATAAATACCTTGCAAATTAGGTCTGACACTTACTTGATGTACCTTCTATCAACAGTTATGAGTGTTCTTATAATATAAAATTTTGTGTAATTAATCCTCTAATTCAGCATTTTAAAAGAGCTCAAACATCAAACGCTGTGTGATCTCTTATAATTGTAAAAACAGTGTTAATGCAATTCAACTAATCGTCTTACTCTCAATTTTTAGATTTGATAGTACTTTTTTCTTGCAGATGTTAAGGTCTACCAATAACATTATTTATTAAAATTCAACAGGAAATATCATAAAGAAAAATCAACAATATAGTCAAATATTACTTTTATAGGCTTATTTTTATGGAAAGGTAGTCTTTGCTATTTTAAAATAATATCCTTTTTGAAGCATTTTTTGTGAAGTAATTTTATAGGGAAAAAGCAGAGGTGTTAAACATGGCACTTATGACAGGGGCAGAATATGTAGAGAGCTTAAAAGAATTTAAACCAATAGTATATGCTTTAGGTGAAAAAGTCGATAATGTTGTTGACCATCCTTCTTTACAACCTTTCATTAATGTGTCTGCAATGACTTATGAATTGGTAAATTTACCAGAATTTGGTGAAATAATAACAGTTGAGTCGAATTTAAATGGTGAAAAAATAAATAGATTTACTCATATTCATAACTGTAAGGAGGACCTTCTGAAAAAAATCAAAATGATCAGGTTATTATCTCAGAGGACAGGAATGTGTGTTCAGAGATGCATAGGCTTAGAAGCATTAAATGCTTTATATATTACGACTTTTAATATTGATAGAAAATATGGGACAGAATATCATGAGAGGCTAAAAAATTATATTGAATACATACAAAAAAGGGATTTAATGATTGCAGGGTCAATATTGGATGTGCAAGAAGGGGATAATTCATCTTCTAACACATCGAAAGAGATGGATTTATCTGTGCGTGTGCAAGAAAGAGGGTTAGAGGGAATAATTGTCTATGGTGCGAAATCACATGTTATAGGGGCGATTAATTCCCATGAAATTATAGTGTTGCCGATGAAGGCAGAAACGGAAAATGATAAGGACTGTGCTATAGCTTTTGCTGTCCCAATTGATCAGGAAAATGTGAAGATTTTTTTTGGAGGCAAAATCAGAAATGTTGGGAGTTTAGCAAATAATGTTGATTTTGAAAGTGAAGGAGTTGGTATCGGTGAATCTTTAGTTATTTTTGATAATGTTTTTGTTCCTTGGGAAAGAGTATTTATGTGTGGAGAGTTTGATTTTATATTAGAGCTTGTCGAAACATTTTTAAGTTTATACAAATGTATTTATGGTTGTTGTAAAGTTGGAATTGTAGATGTTTTAATTGGTGCCTCAAAGTGGATTATAGGCTCAAGTGGAATGAGCGATTCGTCTTATTTAGGTTACCAGATGGCAAAAATATCTCAGTTTGGAGAAACTTGTTGGGGGTGTGCATTTACTTGTTGTTCGGAATCCTTTGAAACCAGCGCTGGCGCATTTGCTGTTGATTTTTTACTTTCAGATGTTGTCAAATTAAATGCCAAAAGACTCATCTATGAGTGTGGGAGATTCTTGGAGGATGTTGCTATTGAAGCAAATACCACCTTTTTTCCTTCAGAAGAGAATTTTAATAATGATGACATTAAAAAATATGTTAAAAAGTTCTTTTTGCAAGAAAACACTATTAAAATAGGTGAAAAGGAGAAGATGTATAAACTATTAAGAAGTATAATAGGAAATCTCAGGTTTTCTCCTACTTTACAGGAATTAGATGTTTTTACCACACAGAAGTTGATGAGTTTAAATACGACAAATATTGAAAGGAAAAAAGAACTGGCAGGGATTTTAGCTGGTATTAAATCTGAGAAAATATTGCTATGATCTAAATCTAATGCTTTAAAGTTAGTAAGTTCTTTTCGGATGAAAGACTCTTTACCCATTTTATTCATTTTAGTCAGGGTTTGCAATGACATATGGATAATTACCGTTCACTACCGAACAGGCTCATATTGTCTTTGCTATGTGATTTTGTGATTTGAATTCAGGGTTAGATGAAAACTTTTATGAATTTTGAGGGAAGTATTTTATTATAGTTTTAATTGCTTCTTCTTTATTTGATATTTTATCTTCGAGTTGTAAGTCTTCAATGAAGGTGATTATTTTTTTAAATATAGGTCCTGGTTTATATCCAAGAGAAATTAGGTCATTTCCATTTATTAATGGTTTGGGTTTGATTTTTTCTTCACCAAATTCTTCAAGTTTTTTTAAGCAGAAATTATAAGTATTCAAATCCCCATGGCTTGCTAAACAATCTAATCTGTGTAATTCAAGGTGTTCTGCAAAATTATCCATTCTTAAAAATCTTTTTAGTTTATTAATTCTCATATTTTCTACATTAATGAATTTTAAATGGTTTTCAATAAGTTCTACTATTTTTTGTGTATCTTCATTGGAAAGCCGTAAATTCTTGCAGGTTTTCAGGGCTATTTCTACACCTTTTTTATCGTGATTATCAAAGCGAATACGGTCTTTTATTGTAAATGTAAAAGGCTTGCCTATATCATGCAGTAATATACCTAATAGTAAGGTTGTTGAAGTTGTTTGTGCCATATCAAGCATAATCATAGTATGAGTAAACACATCCCCTTCTGGATGGAATTTAGGGGGTTGGATCACACCTTTCATTAATTCAATTTCAGGTATAATGTGTTTCATAAGTCCTAAGTCTATAAGCAAATTAATTCCATCAGATGGTTTATCACACAACAATAATTTTAAAAATTCATCTCTTATTCTTTCTTTGCTTACAGACTTAATAGATTCAGCCTTTTCTTTGATGGCTTTGTATGTGTTTTCTTCTATTTCAAATTTTAACTTTACTGAAAATCTTACTGCTCTAATCATTCTAAGTTTATCTTCTTCAAATCTTAAATAAGGGTCATTTATGGCACGTATTTTTTTGTTTTTTATATCTTCTTGACCTCCTACATAATCTATAACCTTCTTATTGATTGGATCAAACAAAAGACCATTTATAGTAAAATCTCTTCTAAGAACATCCTCTTTTGCATTTGTAAATTTAATTCTATCGGGATGCCTTCCGTTTGAATATCCTTCATCTTGTCTGAAAGTTGTGACTTCAAATTGTTTATTGCCATCAACGACAATAACAACTCCAAATTTTGCACCTACAAGCAAACTTTTTGGAAAAAGGCTTTTTATTACATCAGGTGTAGCAGAAGTTGCAATATCTATGTCTTGAGGGCTAAAGCCCATTATCATATCTCTTACACATCCTCCTGCAAAATAGGCTTCATAACCTGCATCTTTAATCTTTTTTACGATGTTTAAAGCTTTGGTAAATAAATTACTTTCTAAATTCATATTTTAAAAAATGCCTTTTTAAAAGTTATGCCAAACCCTCTTAAACAAAATTCTAATGAAGAGCAGAGATTAACACTAAATAATTGCTTAGGTAAATGATTAAAACAAGTGTGATTAAATAGTTTGATTAGTTTTTTAATTGCTTTCTACTTAAAAATAAGCGGTGTAATTTGTGGTGAAAGGCTTATAAGTTTCGTTGACAGCATTTAAAATTATACTTACTAATTACCGTAGAATAAATCAATCAGAGAATTATCAATACTGCTATGTAATATAGTGTAGTTATGTTTGTGTAACTTTAGATTATACAATATAATGTAATAAAATGGGAAAAAAGGATTTTGAAAACCCGCAAGGTATTTTATACATTGTTGGAACGCCGATTGGAAATCTTGAAGATATATCTTTGCGAGCTTTGAGTACAGTAAAGGAAGTCGATTTAATAGTTTCAGAGGATACAAATAGAATAAAGAAGTTATTAAGTTATTATCGAATTAAAAAGCCTACTGAAAGTTATCATGCTCACAGCAAGGAGAGCAAAAAGAAGTTTATAATTTCCCAGTTAGAGAAGGGGAAAAAAATTGCTTATGTTTCAGATGCTGGCATGCCGTGCGTGTGTGACCCTGGAAGTGAATTGGTGAAGTGTGTGAGAAGTGAAGGTATAAAAGTTGTTGCAATTCCTGGTCCTTCTGCTATTACTTCTGCGATATCAATTTCGGGAGAAAATATTAGTAAATTTGTTTTTGAGGGATTCTTACCCAGAAAAAAAATAAAACTAATAAGAACAATTGAAAAATTTCAGTTTGAAGAAAGACCTGTAATTTTCTTTGAATCTCCGCATAGGCTGAAGAAAGTTATGGAGGTAATGTTTTCCATTTTAGGAGGAAGAGAAATTATTATAATTAGAGAAATCAGTAAGATTTTTGAAGAAGTAAGAAAAGGGAATTTAGAATTTATTCTTAAAAACTGCGAAAATATGAAAGGTGAAATAACCTTAATTTTGATGCCAGGGGGAAATAAATGAAACCAAAATTTTTCATAACTACTGCCATTGATTATATAAATTCAAAGCCTCACATTTGAACTGCTTTTGAGAAGATTGGAGCAGATGTTCTTGCAAGGTATAAAAGAATGAAAGGCTATGAAACATTTTTTTTGATGGGCAATGATGAACATAGCATAAATGTGGAAAAACGTGCAAATGAACTTAATATGAATGTAATGAGTTACTGTGATAAAATGGAACAAGAATTTAGGGAAGTGTGGAAGAAATTAAATATTTCTTATGATTACTTTATCAGGACAACATCTGAAATTCACATTAAAGCAGTTCAGAAAATTTTTAATAAGATATATGAAAATGGATATATTTACAAGTCGTTTTATGAAGGTTTATATTGTGATTCCTGTGAAGCTTATATCAAAGAAGAAAGTCTTGTTGAAGGTAAATGTGAAATTCACCATATTCCTCCAAGGAAGCTAAAGGAGGAAAATTATTTTTTCCGCCTGAGTAATTTTGGAGAGAAGCTTTTGGCTTATTATAAAGAAAATAAGGGTTTTATCAAACCAGAGTTTAGGGAAAGTGAAGTAATAAATATGATAAAAGCCGGGTTGGAGGATATTAGTATTTCAAGAACTTTTACCAAGTGGGGCATTCCGGTCCCTTTTGATTCTACACAAGTTATATATGTTTGGTTTGATGCACTTGTTAATTATATTTCTGCCGTTGGATATGGTGATGACACGGTTAACATTAGTAAGTTTTGGCCTGCTGATTTACATGTTATTGGAAAAGATATTATAAAGTTTCATTGTATTGTTTGGCCAGCTATGCTTATGGCTGCAGAAATTCCTCTGCCTAAGTGCGTATTCAGTCATAGTTTTGTTTTCTTCAAAAAGGGTGATATGCCACCTGAAAAAATGAGTAAAACTTTGGGTAATATTGTTGATCCCCTCGAAATTGTTGATAAATTTGGTGCTGATTCTTTAAGATATTTTTTATTAAGGGAAATCGATTTTTCTCAGGATGGTAGTTTTTCTTGGGAAAAATTTATTGAGAGGTTTAACGCAGATTTGGCTAATGATTTGGGCAACTTGTTGAATAGAACTTTACCTTTAATAAAGAGATATTTTAATGAAAAAATACCTAAAAGAAATAACATAATTGATAAGGATAAAGAAATATTTGAAATGTTAACTCAGCTTATAAAAATTGTGGAAGAAAAAATTGAAACTTTGCAGTTTAAATTGGCTTTGGAAAAAATTTGGGAATTTATCGGAATTTTGAATAAATACATTGACGAGGAAAAGCCTTGGAGATTAAAAGAGGAAAACAATGTAGAGAGACTTGAAACAATTTTGAATGTGCTCTTAGAGAATATAAAGGTTGTTTCTATGTTGCTTTCACCTTTTATTCCACAGACTTCAGAAAAGATTTTGAAAGCAATAGGTTTTGAAGAAAGTTTTGGTTGGAATGATTTGAATAATATTGACCAGCTAACGGGTAGAATTGTAAACATACCCCCACCTCTATTTCCACGACTTCAAAAGGAAATTAAAAGTAAGGAAAAAGAAAAAGAATTAAATATTGTAAATATTGAGTGCAAAGAAATTGGAATCGATGACTTTACAAAAATTGATTTAAGAATAGGAGAGATTATTTCGGTGGAAGAAATTTCTGGTTCGGACAAATTGTACTTATTGAAAATAAGAGGGCAAAAAGAAGAAGTTAGAGATGTTGTTGCTGGCATAAAGACAAGTTATAGTAAGGAAGAGCTTTTAGGTAGGAAAGTTGTGTTGGTTTGGAATCTAAAACCACAAAAAATTCGAAATGTAGTTTCACATGGAATGATACTTGCCGTTGGAGGCGGTGAAAACATAGCAATAATAGAGCCAGACAATAAAAAGGTTGTAAAATTAGGAGATAGGGTAAAGTGATTGTTTTTTGCATGTGGTTAGTTGTTTAGAAGATGATAGAGATTTAAACATCGGAAGGACTGTCAAATAACCCCAAATGGTTGAGTAGTAAGTTTTAATTTGCATTGAAAAATTGTCTGAATAGATTCTGTTCTAAAATTTGCCACTTCAGTAAATAGAAGGAAATTGATTATCAAACAGGCTCCTTTGGGATTTTATCTGCTTTTCCTGTGGGCAATGAACCAAAAAGTTATCCTCTTGTGTATTTTCTATATGGTAATAAATGGTTTTTAGAGCGTTAATATATGAGTAAACTTTCGGTTAAAGGATCAAATGTTTTTACAAATCTTAATTTGAAGAAACAAAATATTGAAAATATATGAAGTTTAAACAATTATTAATAAGAGCAATTTACTTCCTTTTTTTTATTTTCAACACTTGCTTTTTGTTTTGTTATGAAGTAAAGACGGATATTAAACCCTCAACAGTGAAAAAGGGAGAAATCTTAAAGCTAACATTAAGTTCTCAAAGTGAAAAAGAAATTTATGGTTTGAAGGTAGAATTAATTTTTGACTTTAGTAAGATTAATTTAGAGAATGAAGCAGATGATGTAGCCTTTACAGAAAAAATTACAAAACTAAATAACATTAAAGTAAACAATGAGAGAGGGAGGCTCTCATTTAGCTTTGAGACAAAAGAGCCAATTTATAAAGATGAAGCAATTAATGAAATTACTTTCAAAGCAAAGTCGAAGGGAGAAGGGAAAATAATACTTTCATATTCTGTGTTTGATGGGGATAAATTTTTATCTGAATATATGGAGCCAATTAAGTTTATTGTTTATGATGAAGATGAATTAATAGATCCAGTTGTTTCGATGATTATTGATGGGGAGAATGTTTTATATGAAGAGATGAAAGAAGTAGATTTTTCGCCAGCTGATATTTTGTTCTCTTCTGTTACTCAACCTTTTGAGAGTTCTGAATCAATTAAAATAACGGGATTAGAGAAAACGGAGCAAGTATTTGAAGAGGAAAAGGCTGATATTACTTTAAGTTTTAATTACAAAAATTTAAATGTTGCTGTAAACGATTACATTGCCTTAGACATAAACGTTGTTAAGTTTTTAAGAAATAAACCCATTTCAGAGGTTTTAATTTACTTAAGTTACGATCCTGAATATCTGCTTGCTGTAAATAGGAATAAACAGCCCACAGATAAAGTTGAATTAAATGAAAAATTTTCTAATGATATGGTAATGGTAAACAAAATTGATGTAGAAAAAGGAATAATAATGTTAGAGATAGGGACATCACTTGGTGAAACAGAAGAGATTTATGCGCCATTTACTATTGGAAGGTTATACTTTAAGGTCAAAAAGGTAATTACACAGCCAACTGAGATAAAATTTACAGATGTTTTTTTGCCGGGAGCTAATAAGGATGCAAAATATAGAGCTGAAGGTTGTGTTATTGTTGTTAAGGAAGGCAGCAAAACTGATTATAAAGCAAAATTACCTTCGACATTGAGAGAAAGTGGGATAAAAACTACTGGTGTATGGAAGGAAAACATTAGCACTTCTCGGGTTCGTTCTTCTGGCAGGGCTTCTCCTACGGTTTTACTACCTACTAAAATAGAAACAGAAGGAACCTTTAATTTACAATTTGGTGGAGGTTTCAAAGGAGGTTCTATTTTTGGGGAAGTTAATTGGGGCTCAACAATAGATAAAAAAGTGAAAATTGATCTTACCACTGAGGATTTGACTTTGACTTTTGGAGATTTTACAACTTCTCTTTCAGGAAGTTCTTTGGCTTCATTTCCATTAAAAACAATAAGAGGTGTTCAGGGTATATATAAAAGGGGTAGTCTAACTGCAACTGCTGTTCTGTCTGAAAGCAGAAGCGTAACAGGAGAATATGTGATTTCTAATCCTACTCTTGGAATAGGTCCATATCCCCTTCCAATGCTTTTTAACATTATCCCAGGTAGTGAAAAAGTTTATGTAAGAGATATTCAATTAAGTAGAGATGATTATGTTATTGATTATTTTAAAAGTCAGATAACATTTAATAAAATATTGACAACAAGCGATAACATTAGGATTGTGTATGAACAACCTACTTTCCTTTTTTCGACTGGTTCTCTTACAGGTGCAAGAGTTGATTATAGTAGAGGGAAGTATAATTTAGGAGGAACATTTATAACCACTGGAGGGAAAAAGTCTTTAGTTTCTCCAAAAAGTATCCCTCCCTTGGAAGAGATTAAGGTAACAGATATGCGTTGTGAGTTAGCAGGTGAAATTTGTGTTGTTAAATTAAAATATAATTATATTGTTCCAAATACAGTGATAGTTTATGAAGAAACTTCTGGAGTTATCAAGAATTATAGTGGTAATTACTTTTTTAAAAATTATAGAGATATGGCGGAAGGGAAATTAACTTTTGGAAAATTGCCACAAAACAATTTAAAAGTGCAATATACATATAACAGTTTAATTTATGATGAGACAGATTACATAACCATAATTCCTGGGCAGCGGGAATACAATATTGAAAAAATGATATATAAAGGAAGTGAAAGGGTTTACTTAGATCCTGAGGAGGGAATTGGAGATGAAATACTTTTGTGTAAAGCAAAATGCCCAACAGAAGAGGGACAAGAATGCAAAGAAGACCCTGACTGTAAAACCATTTCTGGAGAGTATGAGGACTATTCATACATAATTAAACAAGAGTCTATTGGCAGTTCAAATTACAAATTAAAGTTTGTTAATGCTATTCCTGATTTTGTCAAGAGAGTTAGAATTGATTATTATTATACAATCCCAGGTGGAACGGGTGCGGTGGCATATGATAGGAAGGTTATTGGTTTAGATTTTTCATACGATTTTTCTGGATTAGGAAGGGTCTCTGCTGAGTATGCTGAAACAGTGTCTGATAAGGAAAGTAGATATGTTCCAGTGGTTAAAGAAATTAGAATGGATGTTGACTTAAGTAGTATCACTACATCTACTTACGGAATTAATTGTGGGTTTGAAAAAGAAAAAAGTGAAGCATACTGCAAACTTGGAAATGTTAATATACTAAATGACCCTCAAATTTATAATGTTGATGTTAGTTTCTTTAAAAAAAGTGTGAGTGAAGTTACAGAGATTAGCAAAGCTGAAAGGGACTATCGTATAAATTACGAAGAAGGTAAGATTTTATTCCCAAACTTAAATAAAGCTCCACAATTTGATGAAATAATAAGAGTTTCTTATGCTTATATACCAGAGAAGTTGACTTCTGGGGCAGAATTGATTAAAGGGAATGCCTTTAAAATAAATAGTTCTTTCAAATTTTCAAAAATTTCCTTAGATTCTCAGTACACAAAATTTGATACTTTGTATAATCCTTTAACTGTAGTAGACCGTTCCATGCTTTCTGACTTGTCTTTAAGTTTAGGATGGGAAATTTCCTCTCAGCTAAAATTCAGCTATAAATATGGAACTCGAAATTCTATCGTGGATATCAAAACAGCTTCAACCACTTCCTATAATGATTCTTATTATTCTTTAGATTATTTACCTCGTAATAAAAAGATTAGCAATGTTAAATTGGTTTTTAATAATTATAAGCATACTTTATCTTCAAATTCTAAAGACAGTGTTGGATTATCGTTCAATTACCTGTTTAAAAAGAATTTGAGTTCTTCTTTTAGTTCTTCTATTCAACATGTTGCTGGAACAAAAACAACAAATTTATCTATGGCAACAAACTATAAGAGGTCTACTGTTAAAAAAGGAGCAATTTTCGATTTCAGTCATAAATACCAACAGAACATAAATAAAGGTTTGAATTCAAACATTCAGTCTTATTCTGAATATATGTTTAATTTTCCTTCTCTGGACATAATTAGATTGGATTTTGCGATGAAAAGAAATAGAACATCTTCTAATGCTAAGCCTATTGATAATTTTAATATTAATATTGATTTTAGAAAGAGAGTTTTGCAACTTGATAATGTGAGAATTACTTTTTCAAGAAATGACACGCCTGGAACAGGAGGAACAAGCAGAACTGAAAATTTTAATTTATCATTTAATAGAAGATTTTTTAAGTGGTTAGAAATGTCTCCTTCATATGTTAGAAATAAAAGTTCTATCGGGACATCCTCAAGAACTCTTGCGGAGGGAATAAATTGGAATTTGAGTTTTACTCCTGTTTTATTGAAAAAGATTCCTATTAGAGCTAATTATAGTGAATCTAAATCAAGGTCAGAAGATTTAAACAACCCTTCAAATACAAGAACAACAAAGATAAAAAACAAGTCTGTTTCAACAGGTTATAGATTTAATAGTAAATTGAATTTAACTTCAACATATTCAAAAAGTTCATCTTCAGAAATAGTTACTTCAATTGACAATAATATTGCATATTCTGTTTCAAATAAAGTTTCTTTAAGTGGATTAATTGCATTAAAAAAGGGCAAAGGAAGTAAAAGAACTTCAGATTTTATTGGAAGTTTAACTGGGCGGTTTTGCCTGTCTCCCGACACTGAATTAAACCTTTCTTTAAGGAAGCAGATATTAAATGATTTGTTGACCCAAGAGGGAGATTATGAAAGTTTTGTATTATCATTATCTTTTATAATGAATTTTAGATAAAATTAAATTGATGTCTATTCACGATTTTGTGTTTTTTTAACAAAAAAGTATGAATTCAAAGGTCGAAATTCAATTGTAAATAAAAGTGGGTGCTGGATGGCTGTTCGGGACGAAACAGTGTGAATGAAAGACAGAAGCATTAGTGTTGTCCTGAATAAAATGGAGTTTCTGTCGCATATAGGAGAATTAATTCTTATATAAATTTAAAAGTTCTTTGCTCACCATCAGAATGTCATGTATGCTGTTAATCTGTTCTGAGTTCCTATGTTCACAATTAGGCTTTGAGCACTCTTGTGCGATGGAAAAGTCATGTTCTGTTGAAATTTATTAGTAAAATATGTATAGTTCATATATGAATCACAAATAAGGATGGGTGCATGAAACAATTAAATTTTAAGGAGGCAAAGTGAGATGGATTTGATTTTCGAAAAAAGGAAAAATGGGAATATTAACATATTAAGAGTAATAGGTGAAATAGATTTATACAATGCAAAGCAATTGAGAGAGAAATCAATAGAAATAATAGGCAATAGAAATAATATAAAACTGATAATTGATTTAAGTAAAATTGACTATATAGATAGTGCGGGTTTAGGAATTTTAATTGGGATAAGAAAGAGGGTTATGGAAAGTGATGGGAAATTGGTAATTGTATATAGTTCACCAAAATTAGATAACTTATTCTCTATAACAGGTTTAAAAAAAGTTTTAAATTTGGCTAATGATTTACAGCAGGGAATAAATTTGTTGGAGAGTGATAGCAATGGC
>FWPV01008718.1_pt1 | contig 17568 bp, 21 predicted proteins | sample 2228371 | NCBI WGS metagenome assembly FWPV01 (sample SAMEA103939776, study PRJEB20133) | metagenome | reverse complement strand
AAAATAAAAAAGAGCAATTCCAAAAAAATTTTGAAATAAATTGCTCTTTATGATATTATAACATGAAACATTTTCAGAGATGACAATTTAAGGCGGTCTGACAAGAGGTTAAGCCCCTACGGCACTCCTGCTCTACTGCTCTTTTAAAATCCTAAATGCCAAATACTGTATGCTGAATGATGATATTTTCACTTTTCCCGCTTTAAAGGGATTGGGCAAATGATTTATTTTTTTTGCAAAATTTTTTTAATTTTAAAATAGTAAGATAAAAACTTTTCAAGGTAAATATTTGTGGTTCCGCTTTTATCATTGAAGGCAATTGTCTCTTTCCCAATTAATAAAGTAGCATAAGAAAGTTTTTCCATATCAGTTTAAGACATTTCAATTTTATAGTCATAATTTAAAGTATTTATTTGGATAATTCCAGATATATACCTACTATGTAAATTAGCTCCATCTTCAAAAGGAATTTCTTGATAATTTATTCCTCTTCCTTGCTTTTCTGAACCAATAACTTGCTCTCTTTCTTGTGTTTTTTCTGAAACTTTTATATTTGCCTTTGCAGTTTTTTCTGCTGCCTTTGCCTGTAAAACTATAATTTTATCACTTTTTGTTTTGCCTTCTAAAGTTAAAGGAATTGTAACAACTCCTTTTTTGTCTGCATTTTCTTCTTTTAATATTTGTTTTTGAGTTTTTAGTTCCACATATTTTGGATCAGATAGGGAAAATTCTACGATTGTATTATTTGGAATCTCTTTGGGAACTAAAGCTTTTAGCCAAATTTTTCCAGATTTTCCTGGTTCTATCCTTAAAGAAGAAGGGAAAAAATTAAATCCTTCTTTTCTTTCTTTTTCTTCTGGGCTTTTTCTGCCAAGACCTTCTAAAAGTTCTAAATCTTTAAAATCCTCTAAATTTAAAATTTCCTTTGCAATTTCTATAGCTTTTCTTTGTATTTCTGTCAATTTTTTTTCTTCCTGCTCTTTTTTTAATTCTAAGATTTCAGCTTTAATTGTGGGTTCTAATTTTTCAAGTTCTACCAAAAGATTAATCCAATCCTCATTTTCTTCAAATCCTGTTCTGGCAGGTAGAGGTTTTAAAAAATCAGCATCTATAAATCCCTTAATATCTCCACTTGCATAAGTACTGGTTTCAAGTCCATAGGCAGAAATGTTTTTTATATCAGAAATAACTACTACACCCATATTTCTTATTCCCACAATACCTTTTCCCGTGGGATCAAAAAATAATTCTAAGGAAAATTTTTTACTCCTATTTGAAGCCAATGGAACATCATTAAAGTATTTACCTATTTTTGGAAGATTTACCTCTGCGGGTTGAATATTTATCCTTTTCCCTTTCCATTGGATTACTATTTTAAGCATCCCTTTTCTTAAATATGTATCAAAGATTTCAGCAAAAACTTTTGATAATCTTTCAGGGGAAAGAGGTCCCCTTGATTTTAAGGGATCATGAAATAGTTCGCATATTATTATTTTGATTCCAGGTTTTTCTAATCTTTCTTTTCTTAAAGTTGTTTCAAATTCTGCATTTTCGCTTCCCTCTCTTAAAATTACTTTTATTGTTGGAGATTTTTGATCCTTCTTAGATAAAAAGATACATTTTTTACCTATTTGCTGAAAGCTAAAAATTCCAATTCCTAATTTACCAATTTGATTTATATTTAAATTTTTTTTTGCAGAATCTGCAACTCTTTGAAAAATATTTTTAAACTCTTCTTCACTCATTCCATATCCATATTCTATTATTATTTTATCTTTTTCAAGGGTAAATATGACTTCACAAAAGGGCATTGCTAAACCATTTTTTTCTGCTTTTATATGTTCATCAATTGCATTGCTTATGTGTTCCTTAATGGCATCTGCTGGGTTTCTATATAAAGTTCCAAGCCATTTTAAAGCATTTGAAGTAGACAGTTTTATAGGAACCTTTTTCATATTTTTTTTATTTTTTTCTAAAGTAATTAAATCTGTTAGTTGTTAAAGCAAGCCATCTTTTAAATTGCTCTTCATCTGTAATCATTGTAAGAAAGCTTGAAATATATCCTAAATCTTTTGTATCAATATTTTCTCTTAAAATATCTATTATTTCTTTTGGGTTATCCCTAAACCAGCTCAATTCTTCTTCTAAAAATATTAAAAGATATTTTATTTTTTCTATTTTTTTTTGTGCTTCTTTAATGTTTTTTTCAAAGTTGTTTATTTCAATGCCAGAAATTTCTGAAATTTTTTGGAGAACCAATTTAGGAGGAATTTCATTTTGTAAAAAGCTCCTTTTAATTTCATCATAATCCCAACCAATTTCCTTAGAAAATTCATATAAATCACTAAATTTATGTTGACTTTTCCACCAATCCTTTATTTTTTCCCATAAATTCTTGTAGTATTCTTTGTCTTTTTCTTTTTTATTCAAAAAATCTTTAATTATTTTTATATATTTTTTTTGATGGTTCTTTCTTTCCTTTCCCTTCTTGAAACCATTTTCTTAAGGTCTCAAAAGGAATATTTATTTCTTTTTAAAAACTTTTCATAGAATAATTATTTAAATCCATAAATTTTTTTAGTTTTTCTATCAATTCCTTTTTATTATCTTTATCCATATTTTTACCCTATTCTTAGATTTTAACAATAAAAATTATAACATATGACTTTATCTGATTAAAATAACTTTTTTAAACTTTTTTGAAATATAATAAGATTTTAATTTGTTAATATGTTAAAATTAAATGGGAGGTTATAAATGGAAGAATTATTTGAAAGAGTTAAAAAAGTCATAGATGAAGACATAAGACCTGCTCTTCAAATGGATGGAGGAGATGCAGAACTTGTAAGTTTCAAAGATGGAGTAGTTGAAATTAGATTACAAGGTGCTTGTGGTGGATGTCCTATGGCTATGCTTACTTTGGTTGGCTTTGTTGAAAAGCAATTAAAAAGTAAAGTTCCTGAAGTAAAAGAAGTAGTTTCTGTATAATCTAAATGGAAGGGAAGGTTGAATCCCTTTCCTTTGGAGGGTTTGGTGTAGTTAAAAGTGAAGGAAAGGTTTTTTTTATATCAGGTGCTCTGCCTGAAGAAACCATTGAATTTAATATTTTAAGTAAAAAAAAAGATGTTTATTTTGGAGAAGTAAAAAAAATAATTGAACCTTCTCTTTATAGAAGAGAACCTAAATGTGAACATTTTTTAATTTGTGGTGGATGCCATTTTCAAAACCTTTCTTATGAAAGACAACTAGAAGAAAAGGAAAATATCTTAAGACAAACCTTAAAAAAAATAGGGAAAATAGATGCTCCTTTTGAAAAACCAATTTTTGGGAAGGAATATAATTATAGGAATAAAGTGGAGTTTAAAATAGGTTTAGATGGAAGATTGGGATTTTTTAAAAGAAATTCAAATGAATTAGTTTCTGTTAAAAGTTGCCCTGTTTTGTCAAAGGCATTAAATAATTTTTTAAAAAACTTTTGTTTAAAAAATATGAGTTTACCAGGGGCAGAATTGTTAACAATTTATCATTCTAAAATAAAAGTTGGAAGGATTAAATTAAAAAATAATAACTTAAAAAAAATTTTTAAAGCACTTAAGGAGTTTTCAATTGAGGGATTGTGGGAATCCCCCAAGAGGGGTTTTGGGAAATATTTTTTAAAAAGGAAATTGGAAAATAAGAAATTATATCATTCTCCTTTTTCTTTTATGCAAATAAATGAAGAGGTAAATAAGCTTCTGATAAAGGATTTATTAAACATTTTAAAAGATTTTAAAGATTTAAAAGTTTTAGAACCCTATGCTGGGGTGGGAAATTTTTCTTTACCCTTAGCATTAAATTCTAAAATTGTTTATGCTTTGGAACCTTCTAAAAGCAACTTTTTTTTATTAAATAAAAACAAAAAGGAAAACCATATAGAAAATTTATTTGTTTTTGATAAAAGTTTTGAAGAATTTAATTTTGATGAAAAATTTGATTTGGTCTTAATAGATCCACCAAGGGAAGGGCTTACAAAAGAAGCAATTGAAAAAATTATTTCTTTAAAACCAAAATTTTTAATTTATATTTCTTGCAATCCTTCAACTCTTGCAAGGGATTTAAGAAATTTTTTGAATGAGTATAAGATAGAATTTGTAAAATTAATAGATATGTTTCCCCAAACCTATCATATAGAATCTCTTGCCTCTCTTAAATTATTATAAAATGTTTTAATGTGTTATAATTTTAAGGTAAAAATGGGGCTGTAGCTCAGAAGGATAGAGCAACGGATTCCTAATCCGTAGGCCGTGGGTTCAACTCCCGCCAGCCCCACTCACACCCACCCAACCCCTCTCACTTCGTTGGAGCCATTAGCAAGTAAAACAACTCGTATGGGGTAAATGGCTCAACTCCCGCCAGCCCCACTCACACCAAATAGCAGATTTTATATCTCTTCAACAATGTATATTAACCCACCAATTTTTGCAAATTTTTCTATGTAAGTTTTTATGTCTTCATTTTTTAATCTTATACAACCACCTGTTGAAGGAATTCCAACCCAATCATCCCTATTTGTTCCATGGATTGCTATAGAAAATAGTGAGCTATAGTATTCCTTGCTTCTCCTAAACTGCCCTTTTGCATTTTTATCTTTTTTTGGCTTTTCCCTGTCCAAGGGGTTTGTCCAGTCAAAGGCAACAAACCCAGCCCCATAAGCATTTTTTCCAATGGGTTTTCCTTCTTTGTATATATCCCCCCAAAAAATATTGTTTAATTTTTTTAATTCTTCATCTCCTTCTTTAAATATATGGGTAATTTTAAAAAGTCCTGGGGGAGTTATCCTATCAAAATCACTTTTTTTTTGGAAATTTCCTTTGGCATTTCCCCTCCCAATTCCACATTTTACATCAAAGTAAATTTTTCCTTCCTTATCTGTTACAATAAGCTTCCTTTCATTTAAAACAATTATAGTTATAAAATCTCCATCTCTTAAAAAATTTTTTATATTTTCTGGCAATATTGGATTAAATAAAATAATTAAAAAATTAAGCCCGAGGATGATATTTATCATATAGTTTTCTTAATCTTTCTTCTGTTATATGTGTATATATTTGTGTAGTAGAGATATCAGAATGTCCTAAAAGCATTTGTAATGATTTCAAATCTGCTCCATTTTCTAAAAGGTGTGTAGCAAAGGAATGTCTTAAAATGTGGGGGCTTATTTGTTTCTTTATTCCAGCTTTTTTTGCATAGTCCTTTATTATTTGAAAAAACCTTTGTCTTGTAAAGGGTTTACCCCAATTGTTTAAAAATAAATAATCAATTGAGTATTTATTTTTTTTATCCCTAACTTCATTTATATACTTTTCAAGGTAATCCATTGCCTTTTCTGTTACAGGAACCAACCTTTCCTTTGAACCCTTTCCAAATACTTTTATGAGGGGTATATCTTTTATAATTTGATTTAATTTTAAATTTATGAGTTCAGAAACCCTTAAACCCGTAGCATATAAAAGTTCTAACATTGCTTTGTCTCTAATTCCATTGGGAGTGCTTTCATCGGGAGAAGAAAGGAGTGCTTCTACTTCTTCATAACTTAAAAATCTTGGCAAACCCTTCAATATTTTTGGCGTATCCACTTCTTCTGCAGGATTTGAATCTAACCATTTTTGAAATTGTAAAAATTTATAAAAACTTCTCAAAGCAGACAAAAACCTTGCTTGAGTCCTTGAAGAAAATCCCCTTTTTCTTCTTAATTCTATATAAGACATAATATCTTTCTTAATTAAACTTTCTACTTTAATATTCTTTTTTAGCATTTCTTGTGCAAAGGGCAATAAATCATTTTTATAGCTTTCTATTGTATTTTTTGAAAACCCCCTTTGTAAATTTAAATAGTCCAAAAAAGCTTCAAGGCAGTTTTTCCAATCCAATTTGCTCATTTAAACTTCTTTAAAAGTTTTGCACTTTCTTCAATTACTTTATTTACTTTTCCATATACGGAATTTTTTGGAAATAAACCTTTTTTATTTCTTTTTCCTGCAGGCATTTCAAAGAGAATTTCAATTCCTTCTTTAATATCTTCAATTGCATAGATATGAAAGTTTCCCTTTTTTATGTCTTCTACCAATTCTTCCTTTAAAAGTAAGTTTTGTAAATTTGATTTTGGAATTATAACTCCTTCTTTTCCCTTTAATCCCTTTTGTTTTAAAAGGTTATAAAAACCTTCAATTTTTTCATTTATTCCCCCCACTGCTTGAACAAGACCCTTTTGGTTCATTGAACCCGTTACTGCTATGTCTTGTCTTATGGGTATATTAGAAATGGCAGAAATTAAGGCATAAAATTCTGCACAGGATGCAGAATCCCCTTCTATTTCTCCATAGGATTGCTCAAAACAAAGGGATGCTTGCATAGGAAATATTTTATTATTTGCAAAGGTGTGTCTTAAATATCCAGATATAATTAAGCTGCCCTTTGTAAAAATATTTCCTGCCATTTCAGATTCCCTTTCAATACTTAAAATAGAGTCCTGTCCTAAAGCAACATTTGCAGTTATTTTTACTGGTTTTCCAAATTCATAATATCCCAAATCATATACTGTTAATCCATTTACTTGTCCAACTTTTTTCCCTTCCGTATCTATATTTATTAAATCATTGATAATCATTTCCTTTAACTTATCATCATGTAAGCTATGCCTTTTATTTTTTTCTTCAATGGCTTTCAATACATACTTTCCTGAAACCATATCTTTTTTTTCTTCTTTTGCCCACCAATTTGCTTCCCTCATAATATCTGCAACAGCATCAAAACGAGTTGAAAGTTTATCCTTTTTATTTGCAAGGCGCATAGAATATTCAGCTACTTTTATTACCCCATCCAAAGTAAAATCCATTAAATTTTCTTCTTCAATTATTTTTTTAAGCAATTGGACAAAGAGATAAAAATTTTCTTTTGTACAGTCCATAGAAGAATCAAATTCTGCTAAAACCTTAAAGATTTTTTTAAAGTCCTCATCTACGGCATAAGCCAATTGGTAAGTGGCTTGGTCTCCTATAACTATAACTTTTACCTTTAAGTCAATAGGTTCAGGCCTTAAAGGGGGTGGGGGTGCCCAAAAATAACTATCCTCTGGATAAATATAGACCTTTTCATTTCTTAAAGTTCTTTTTAATGCATGCCATACTCCTGGTTCTTGAAGTAAGTCATTAAAATTTACAACTAAATAACCCCCATTTGCCTTTAGTATTGAACCAGCTCTAATCATTGTGAAATCACTTTGGGATGTAAATCTGTCTTGAATATTTCTTTCAATTGTTCCAAAGAGGTTTAAATAAGTGGGATTATGTTCTATTATAATGGGTCTTCCCTTTGTTGCCTTATTATCTACAATAACATTTACTTTATACATCCAAAAGGGACTCTTTTTCTTTTTTTCCTCCCCTTCTTCCTTTTTTTCAAAGAAAATTTCAGGGTGTTGAATGATATTTTTTTGAACTTCATCTAAGTATTTTTTTACATCTTCATAGGGAAATTGGGTCTTAAGGTCAGAAAAAAATTGGTTTAAAATTGGTTTTAAAATATTGTTTCTTAAAATTTTAATTTGTTTTTCGAAATCATTTTGTAATTCCTTTAATTCTTTAAAAGTTTGGTCTAATTTTTCTGTAAGAATATTATAATCATTTATTATGTTTTCTATTTCCTTTTCTGTAAGTACTCCTTCTTCCTTTAGTTTTTCCAATTCATTCATATCTACAACCTTTCCCTTTACAAGGGGAAGGGGGATGGGCTTCATATTAAGACCACTTTGGACTTGAACAACTGTGAAGTTTTTTTCCTTTAATTCACTTTCATATTTATATGTTATCTTTTTTTCTTTTTCCCTATATTTTTCAGCAAGTTCCTTTGTTGCTTTTTGAAAGGTCTCAGAAGATAAGACGGAAGGGAAAAGCACCTTTAATGTTTCAATTAATCTATCCATACTTTGGGCCAGTTTTGTTCCTTCTCCTTGAGGAAGATGGAGTACCTTTGGGTTTTCTGGTTCTTCAAAATTATGAACATAGCACCAATCACCTGGATTTTCTTGTTTTGAAGCAATTTTGGATACCATCATTTGAATGGTTGTAGTTCTTCCCGTTCCTGAAAGCCCTGTAACAAAAATGTTATAACCCATTCCCTCTAAACCTAAACCTAATTTTATTGCTTCCACAGCTCTTTCTTGTCCAATTATTTCTTTTGTTGGCTCTATTTCTGCTGTAGATTTAAAGGTAAAAAAACTTTTATCCCATTTGCTTTGGGTTTCTTCATAACTTATCTCATAATTTTTCTTTTTCATAAATAAAATATATCTTATTTTCTTTATTTAATCAATAGAAATTTAATTTTTCAAATTTTTAAATAAAATTGACATTAACTAAAATAGGGCTTGACATTAAGAAATAAAAAAGTTAAAATTAAGTGTTATAAATATAAATGGAGGTTACGATGAGAATAAGAAAAGATTTTCATTCAAGGTATCAAGGAATAGGTGAATTATTAGAAGCAAGAAAGGAAGAGGGAGAAATTTTGTTAACCTTTAAAGAAATTGAAAAAAAGGTTGGTAAACTTCCCAATTCTGCAAAAAAGTTTTATACCTGGTGGGCTAATAACAGGACACCAAAGGCACCTTGTAGACACAGTAGGGTTTGGATTACAAAGGGTTTTGTAGTTAAAAAGGTGGATTTTAAAAAAGGAACGGTACTCTTTACAAAAATTGAAAAGAGAAAAAAGATTTTTTCAAGGGCAGAAATGATCTTAAAAGCAGCAAGGGTTTTTTTATCTGAAGGTAAAAAGAATTTTACAAGGAAGGAATTATGCATAAAAATTTCTCACCTTTTCCCAAAAGCTCAAGTTAAAATCCCTTCTTTAAATGCTGCAATTCAAGCAATGCTTTTAAATAGTAATAGTTGCAAGCTTGTAGGCAGGGCATGGAGAGATACTTTAAAAAATATAAAGAGGGGTTATTTTATTTTAACAGAAAAGGGACTAAAGGCAAAAAAAGAAAGGAATTATAAAGGGCTTGTTTTAAAAAGTGACAAAAAAGAAATTCAAGAATATTTTGAAGAAAAGTATAAATTAAACTTTGAAAAGAAAAGGATTAAGGTATCTAAGAATACAGAATTTCCCTTAGATTACTTGTCTGAAGATAAAAACATAGGCATAAAAATATACAATTTAAGGGGAAGATTTTCTCCCCAAAAAAACTTTTCTCCTTCAATTCTTAAAGGTCTAAATATTTTGGAAAAATCCAATTTGAAAAAAAGAATTGTTATTTTTAAAACAAAGAAAGAAGGATTAAACTTTAAAAATGTTTTAAAAAGTTTAAAGCCCCTATCAAAGAATACAAATATTTATCTTTATGAAAAAAGAAGCAAAAATTTACCAGGGGAGTTGAAGAAAATTCATTAAAATGGTTTTTATATTATTCTTCTTATTTTTTCCTCAATTTTTTGAGGAAATACAAGTAGAGTATGTATTGTTTAATGTAAAGGTTTTTGATAAAAATAAAGAACCCGTATTGGGACTTAAAAAAAATGATTTTGAATTATATGTGGATTTGCATAATGTTAAAATTGAGCATTTTTCTCTTTCTACTTCTGATCCGAATTCTATTTTTATAATGCTTGATTCTTCAGGTAGTATGGGATTAGGGGATTTGTGGGAAAAAGCATATCTTATATTGGAAAATATAGAAGCTTTATTAAAATTAGGAGATGAAATAGCCCTTTTTATTTTTCAAAGTGATTCCTTCAGATTACTAAAAAATTTTCAAGATAAAGAAAGGGCAGTTAATTTTTTTAAGGAAATAACTCCTTGGGGAAAGACAGCCCTTTATGATGCTTTATCTTATTCAACTCTTTATTTTAAAAATTCAAAAAATAAAGATAGAAGGATAATAATTATAACAGATACCCATGATAATTTTTCAAAACAAGAACCCAAAAAAGTAATAGATGCCCTTTTAAGCACTTCTTATCCTTGTCATATCTTTGCTTTAAGGCAGACAAATTTGGAACCCTTAGAAATTGATTTTTTTAAATATCTTTCCCAATATTCAAATGGAAGCTTGCATATAATTGAAAGTAAAGAAGAAATTCAAAAGGAAGTGGATAATCTTTTTAATTCTTTTTCAAAGGAATATTTAATTGGATTTGCTCCAGACCCTAAGAGTGTAGTAAAATATCATACGGTGTTAGTAAGTACAAAGAATAAAGGATATAAAGTTGAGACAAGAAAAGGATATTATGGAAAAAAACCAAAAGTGTAAAGGAGGTTTTATGAAGAAGTATTTTTTATTTTTATTTTTAATTTTATTTTTGGCTTGTGCAACTAAAAAATATGTGAAAGAGGAAACGGAAAAAATGAATAAGGATGTCTCCTTAAGGATTGAAAATGTTCAAAAGGATTTAGAAGAAGCCCAAGAAGAAATTAAGGCATTACATCAAAAGGATCAAGAAATTGAAGAGCAACTTTCAAAACTTTCTGAGACCTCTAAGGAAGCAATGGAAAGGGCATTGGAAGCAAAAAAATTAGCTGAAGGTAAGTTTTTATTTGAAGTAATCTTAAGTGATGATAAAGTTCGTTTTGGATCTAATAAATATAAACTTTCCTTAGAAGCACAATCTGCCTTGGATACTTTTGCACAAGTTTTGAAAAATCAAAATAAAAATGTTTATATTGAAATCCAAGGACATACAGATGATAGGGGAAGCGAAGAATATAATTATAGGTTGGGTTTGAAAAGGGCTGAAGAGGTAAAGTATTATTTAAATATGGAGCATGGAATTCCCTTGCATAGAATGGAAGTTGTCTCTTATGGGGAAAAAAAACCCTTAGTTCCAAATATTGATGAAGAATCAAGGGCAAAAAATAGGAGGGTTGTTTTAGTTGTAATGGAATAAGATGACTAAAATTTTAATTGCCGATGATTCTCAAGGTTATTTAGAAATTTATAAGAAAATCTTAAAGGATTTGCAGATAGATTTAATTTTTGCAAAAGATGGGGCAGATGCAATCAAAAAGGCATGGAAACATAAACCAAATTTAATTATCTTGGATTTAGAGATGCCTGAAATGACAGGAGCAGAATGTTCAAGATTAATAAAGCAAGATCCCACACAAAAGGACACACCCGTTATTATAATTACAAAACACATATCAGGAAAGGATTTGGAAGCTTTATATCAATCTGGTTGTGAAGAGTTTTTAGCAAAGCCCTTTACCCCTGAACAATTAAAAAATTTAGTTAAAAGATATTTGAAAAAAACTTAAGTTACATTATAAAAATTTTCATACCATCTTGAAAGAAATAACTTTTCAAGCAAGAGTTTTATATTAAAAGTGTGTGGGTATTTTACAATTACATTTAGGTAATCAAAGGCAATTTCCACAAGAAATTTTGGAGTAGAAGGAAAATTTAAGGATAAAAGGTATGAAGGTATAATGTAAAGAGGATGCTTTGAAATTTCTTCTATAAAAATATAAAGATTTAATATATCTGGTGAAAGGGAAAAGTTTTCCCATGCCTTTATAATTTCATCGGGTAGTTCTGTTTTAATATCTTTGAAAGGTAGGGGAAATATATGGCACCTGCTTCTTATTGTAGGTAAAAGTAAGTTGGGTTGGGATGTAAGTAAAATAAAATGGGTTTTTTCATTGGGTTCTTCAAGGATTTTTAAAAAAGCATTTGAAGCAGAAATATTTAATTGATGTGCTCTTTTTAAAACAAAAAACCTTTTTTTTGCTTCAAAGGGAACCTTTTGTGCTTCTTCTCTCAATTCTCTTATTTGCTCTACAGTTATTTGATTTTTTGTTGCACCAATTTCAAAATAATCGGGATGGTTACCAATTTTTAAATGGTGGCACATTAAACAATTACAGTCCTCTTTTCCTTCTTTAAGGCAAAAGGAAATTCTTACAATTTCCCTTGCTTCACTAAGTCCTCCATCGGGTTCTTGGGTTATTAAAATAATGGAAGGAGGAAGCTTTTGCTCCCTTGCTTTTATTTTTATTAAATTATAAATCTTTCCTTCAAACAATTTAAAATCCTTTCAAAAATCTCTTCTTTTTTCCCTTCCCCGTTTATGGTTACAATTCTTTCCCTTTCTTTTTTTGCCAATTCTCTAAATCCCCTTTGAACTCTTTTATGAAATTCTAAGTCCTCTTCCTCAAACCTGTCTTTTTTCTTTTTCTTTAACCTTTCAAAACTTTTACTTATATCTATGTCTAAAAGGATTGTCAAGTTAGGATAAAAATTAAAGCAAATCAAATCAAATATTCTTCTAATCCATTCCTCTTCAACTCCCCTTCCATATCCTTGATAGGCAATTGTGGAATCAATGAATCTATCACATAAGACAATCTTATTTTCCTTTAATGCAGGAAATATTTTTTGGATTAATAGTTCCCTTCTGGATGCCATCATTAAAATTGTTTCTGTCTTTGGTTCAATTTTTAAATCTTTTTCCTTTAGCAATATTTTTCTCAATGCCTCACCTAAGGGGGTTCCTCCGGGCTCTCTCAAAATCAAGGTTTCAATTCCTTTATCTTTTAAATATTTCCATATTTTTTTTAATTGAGTGGATTTCCCAGCTCCTTCAACCCCTTCAAGAGTTATGAATTTTTCCATTTAGGTGTCTTTAAAAAAGTTATAATAGACATTAAAAAAAAGATAATATCCCTTGCTATTTCTTTTATGGAAATTATTTCCCCTCCAGAGCCAAAACAGCCACAGGTAATATCTATTCCCCTAATCCAAGCAGAAAGAACTGCAAGGATAAAAACAACCATTAAAAGAGTTGTACCAAGGGAAGCAGCTTTTATCCTAATTCCAATAAATAAAAATAATCCAAATAAAAGTTCCACATAGGGAAGGCCTATTGCTAAGAGATTTACAAGGAAATAGGGTAAAATTCTATAATTGTTTATTCCATCTGCAAATTCATCGGGTCTTATAATTTTTGGAATTGCTGCATAAATGAAGATAAAACCAATTCCCATTCTTATTAAGTTTAAAAATATATGCAAAATCTTCTTCAATTTTCTACCTCTATTGGATACCCAGCTTCTTCCCAAGTATGCCAACCACCAAAAAATATATAAATTTCTTGAAACCCTTCCAAATATAATTTTTTTGCCAAGGAATGGGAAAGGTCACAATCTTCACCTGCACAATAAATTATAAGGGCTGGTTTAGATTTTAATTTTTCTTTAACTAAGGGATAATATTTTTCAAATTCTTCCCAGGGAAGATTTATACTATTTTTTATGTGTCCCCTTTTAAATTGGACATAAGAACGAGAATCTACAAATAGGTATTGCCCCATATCCCACATTGTCTTTGCCATTTCCACATCTATTTCCATAAAATCTGGAATGGAGACATTTTTAATTTCTGGAGGGGGTGGTTTTCTTATAAAATCAATCTTAAAGGGATGGAAAAAATTAATAATTATTCCCAAAAGGAATGCTCCAATTCCCCAGAAAAACATTTCCCCTATATAGTTTTTAAAAATCATAGGCATTAATTATAATTTTTAATACGGATAAATGTCAAATCTTGTTTATTAATTAGTTAATTATTTTTTCAAAGATTCTTATTTAAGAGTATCCTATTAAATCAAAGTTTATTTAAAATTGAACGGTTTTTTCACTTTTAGGATTTTATAATAATTTTTTATTTTGATTTTTGGAAAAACTAAACTATTTCTTTTAATAATGTTAAAATAATAAGAAAAGAATTTTTTTATTCAGAAAATGATAGATATAGGTATTGAAGATGAATTCTTTGAAATTTAAAAGTAAAATTTTATGAGAAAGAATAAAATTTTTTGAAAGAAATAAAATTATGAAGTATTAGAAAGGAGGTTTTATGCTTTTCATTTTTGTTTTAATTTTTTCGCTTTTGTTTGGAAATTTTGCACTTTCTCAGGAACAAAGACAAATGACAAAGGAAGAGCAAGAAATGATGAATTTGTGGCAGGAGTATGCAACACCTGGAAGACCCCATGAAAACTTTAAGTATTTTGAAGGTTTATGGAATGGGGATTTAAAAATGTGGATGGCACCAGAAGTTTCTCCATCTATTTCAAAAGGAAAAGCTAAAGGTGAAGTTATTATGGGTGGAAGGTATCTGATTATGAAATATGAAAGCACCTTTGAAGGAATGAAATTTGAAGGGATGTCTATTTTGGCATATGATAATGCAAGGAAGAAATTTCAGTCCTTTTGGATAGATAATTTTGGAACAGGTATTTACCCTTTGGAAGGGACTTGTTCAAATGATTTTAAGGAATGCATTGACGAGGGGGAATGGTATGATCCTATTAAGAAAAAAAATTACAAAGTAAAAATAATTACAAAAAAGATAAATGATGATTCTTTTAGAAATGAAATGTTTATAACTTATCCAAATGAAAAACAATTTAAATCAATGGAGTCAATTTACACAAGGGAAAAGTAATCACTTAGAAAAATTCAAAATATCTTTTTTCCACTTCTTCCCAATTTATGACATTAAACCAATTTTCAATATATTCTGCTCTTCTGTTTTGATATTTTAAGTAATAAGCATGTTCCCAAACATCTATTCCTAAGAGGGGATATAAATTTTCCATAAAGGGATTGTCTTGGTTTGGATATGGCTTTATCATTAATTTTTTTTCACCATCTACTACAAGCCATGCCCAACCAGAGCCAAACACACCCATTGCTACCTTTTTAAATTCTTCTTGAAATTTTTCATAGGAAGAAAAGTATTTAAGCAATTCCTTTAAAAATGAAGGGCTTATCTTTTTCCCTTGGGGAGCCATTATATTCCAAAAAATAGAATGGTTTAAATGTCCTCCACCATGATTTCTTATTAAAGTCCTTTTTTCCTCTGGAACCTCCTTTAATTTTTTAAGTAAGTCCACAATATCTAAATTTTGAAAGTCCTTTAAATCTTCAATTGCCTTATTTAAGTTATCAATGTATGCTTGATGGTGCTTTGTATGATGAATTTCCATTGTTTTTGAATCTATATATGGTTCCAAAGCATCATAAGAATAATTCAAATTTGGTAATAAATGTTTCATTTTTTCCTCCTAACATTGTTTTATATATCTAACATTAAACAATGAAGGAAGAAATATTATTCCCGCTATCTTTTTTTTTCTTCTAAAAGTTTTCTATTTATTGAAATTAAATCAGATAAAATTCCTAATAAAAGGGTTTGAAAGGCAATTATCAAGGAAACAGCTCCAGCAATTAATGATTGAATGTGTCCATAGCCGTTGCCTGTAAAAAAATAATAAAGAAATCTTATAAAAAAGAAAATTCCTGGGAGGGATATTAGGAAACTTAAAATTAAAAATGTCTTAAAAGAATTATAAAGGACAAAAATTCTTAAAAGTTCAAAGCCAGATTTTAAAATATATTCAAGATATGAACTCATAAGTCGGCTCTTTCTTTTAGTTTCTCGTGCATTTATGGAGATAAAATCAATTTCATAGCCCAATTCACATGCTTGGATTATTGTTTCAAGGGTATAAGTATAATTTGAAAAGACCCTTATTTTCAATCCAAATTCTCTGGATATAGCCCTAAAACCAGAGGTTGGGTCCTTTATATTCTTTGAAGTAAGAATTTGCAAAACCAATTTTCCTAAATATTGAAAAAACCTTTTTGTCAAGGAAAAGTGTTTAATTTTTGAGGGATCTCTATCTCCTATAACTAAATCTGCTTTTTTTTCAAGGATTGGTTTAATTAAATTTTTAATTTCTTCTGCAGGATATTGTCCATCTCCATCAATATTTACAATAATATCTGCTCCTTCTCTTAAAGCCCTTTCAATGCCTTTCATAAATGTCTTTGCAAGACCAATTCTTTTCCTATTTTCAACTAAAAGATCAATTCCTACCTTTTTTGCTTTTTCTACTGTCTTGTCTGTGGATCCATCGTTTATTAATAATATCTTTATTTCATCAATTCCTTCAATTTTTCTTGGAATTTCCTTTAAGACCTCTTCAATATTTTCTTCTTCATTATATGCAGGAATTTGAATTATTAATTTCATAATTATTTAAAACCTTCCATTAATTTTATTATTTTTTCATCTCTTTGACAATATAAATTTTCCTTTTCAAAGGGATCCCTTTGCAAATCATATATTTCCCTCTTTCCATCTTCATAAATAATTATTTTTTTATCCTCTTTAATATATGCCTTAGCTTTTTTGTAGTAGTTTTCATTCTTTAAAATAAATACCCTTTCAAAGGGAAAAATGTTTTCAAAGGCAGGAGAAAATTCCATCCCTTCAAATTTTTTATAATTTTCTGATAAATTAAATTTTTTTAAAATGGTTGGATAAATATCTAAGAGGGAGATGGGAAAATCAATGGTTTTTCTTTTAATTGTAGGGCCTACCCAAATAAAGGGAACTAAAATTGATTCTTGATATAAACTCGTTTCTGGTCCTATTTTGCCATGTTCTAAGATTTCATACCCTGAAATTCCAAAAATTAAAATATTTGTCTTTTCATACCAATTTTCTTTTTTTAAATTTTTAAGAAATTTATCTAAACTTAAATCCAATTCTTGCAAATCCTTAAAGTATATTTCCTTTAAAGGTTGGGGATTTGAAAATTTTCCCTTTAAAACATTTATTTTTAAATTTTCATTTATAGAAAATTTAGGAAGATCTATGTGTAGCCAAAAGAAAAAGGGTCTACTTTTACTTTTTACTAAATCAAGGGATTTATCAAAAATATCCTTATAATTTATTTCTTTTATTTTAATTAAGTCCTTAACAAACAGCCATTTTATTAAAATTTTTAAATAAAAGCTTTCTTCTTCAAAATATTTTACTTCTCTAAAATATTTTAAAGAGGGGAGATCCTCATTTTTTTTGCTTATTAGACAAAATCTCAAATACCTTTCTGGAAAAAAATTTAAAAGGGATTCATTTCTTTGAACAAAGACCTTAAATAAGTTATATTCATAATTTGGAGAAGGAAGGTATAAATTTAAAAAGGTTGCCCCTTCTTTTGAAAAATTTTGAGTATTTTGCATATAATTTAAAGAATCATATCTTAATCCTTCAATTGTAATGAATATAAAATTTTGTCCCCTCCTTTCTGTTATTGGGGGTTCAAAGGGAAAAAAGTAAAAAAAGGAAATGAAAAAAATTAGTAGGAATATTATTATGCTAACTCTATAAGTTAAGGGTGGAAGTTTTAAGATCTTAGATAAGTATAAAATTATAAAAAAGGAAAGCAAAAAGGTTAAGTTTAATAAGGGAAGTAGATTTTTAACTTTCATTTCTATTAGATTTAAAAAAAAGAGATAAAAAATTGGATAAATGAATAAAATTGGAAAGAAGGGTTTTAAAATTTGGATATATAAAATTTTTTCAAAAAAGATTGAAGTTAAAAAGATAAGAATTATAAGAGTTACTAAGGAGATATAAAAAAAAATTTCAGAAAAATTCTTAGGGTGTTGAGAAAAAGAAAAAAAGAAAAATAAAACCAAAGCAAGAAGAGGAATCCTATAATTTATTAAAGATAAGAAAAA
>FWPV01008717.1_pt1 | contig 17569 bp, 12 predicted proteins | sample 2228371 | NCBI WGS metagenome assembly FWPV01 (sample SAMEA103939776, study PRJEB20133) | metagenome | reverse complement strand
GGCCAGCGCCTCAAAGAACGCCTGAAAGCCGCCGACAAAGGTGCCCAGCCGTGGGCTGCGCTTGTGGGCGCGCGCCCAGAACCAGGCCATGTTCACCTCACGATAATTCTCTTCGCCGAACTTGCCGATCAGCAGCGGCTCCCACAAGGCCTGATAACCGCGCCGCCCCTGCCAGCGCATCAACCATTCGTGCGCCGTGACGCGCTCCAGCGCTTCCCAGCGCGGCGTCAGCACCAGATACAACCCAATCAGGCCATAGCGCCATCTGTCCGGAAGCGACAACCCCGGGAAACTCAGCGCCAACAGCCCGCGCGCCGCCAGCCCTGCGCCGGGCAGTTGATCCAACCACGGCCACGCCGGAAACAAGGCCCCTAACGAAGCGTCCAGCGGATAGAACCGGCCGGCGTGATACACCACCGTCTTGGGGCGCGGGAACAAAATCTTGTCGCCCTGGCCGATCTCGCGGACCAGGTTCAACACCTCACGATCGGACTCGAACCAGTGATGGTAAAACTTTTACACCGACCATTGCCAGCCGGGCACCCTAAAGCCGCCGGCCAGCCCGCCCACCGCGTCCGCCGCCTCGTACACCGTCACCCGATGCCCGGCTCGAGTCAAATCGAACGCCGCCGCTAACCCGGCCGCTCCCGCTCCAACAATCGCTATCTTCATGGCTCACCCGTCCCCCGTCCTCCGTCACTCATCCTTCGTCCGCCCCAAATCGCTCCATCGCAACCCTTCGCGCACAAAATACCACGCCCCCAACGCCGTGATGGGGAACCATAGTGCCGCATGCAGCACCAGCGTATAAGCCGTGGCCACTTCGCGCTCGATCCCAAAGGCCCTCAAGACCGCAATGCCGGGCATATCGAACGTGCCGAGATAGCCCGGCGGCGAAGGCAACGTGGTCATCAGATTCACAATGCCGTTCATCAACATCAAGGCAAAGAAACTCACCTGAAAGTGAAAAGCGTGCATGACAAACCAATACTTGACCGTCTCGGTCAACCACACGAATAACGAAGTCACAAACACCATCCACACATCGCGTCCACGCCGCAGGCTGGATAATCCCCCGGCAAAGCGGCTCACAAAGCCGGTCAGGGGCGTGCGCCAGCGCACCGGAACATAACGTTCGATCAACCCACCCGATACGGCGATAAACCTGGCGGGCGCGGCGGCCAGCGCCAAAAAGACGACCAGCGCGCCGACAAACACCACCGTCCCTGCAATGGCAATCCACTGCACCAGCTCCGGCAAAACGCGCAACTGGGGCAGGGTGAAAAACACAAACAGCAACATCACCAGCCCATCAAAGATGCGCTCGACGATAATCGTCGCCAGGCTGGCCGAGATGCTCACCCCTTCGCGTCGCTTGAGCACATAGGCGCGGACGACCTCGCCGGCACGCGCCGGATAGATATTGTTGCCCATGTACCCAATCGCCACGATCGGGAACAATTGACGCAACGGCACCGCTTTGAGCGGGCGGAGCAGATAAAGCCAGCGCCACGTGCGCGCCCAGACCGCGACAAAATACACCGCCACGCCCGGGACCAGCCATTCGTAACGGGCCGTCTTTAAATCAGCCCACACCTGATCCAGTTTGAGACCAGGCAACACCAGCGCCAGACAGAGCAGGCTGATGACTACCCCAAGCCAGAATTTCCAGTTCCTCAATTGCTTATCGCCTATCGCTTATCGCTTATCGCCTATCGCATTACGCATCATGCATTACGCCTCACGCCTCACGCTTCACGCCTCACGCTTCACGCCATTGTACCACGTCCACGCTTATACAACAAAAAACGGGCAAGGGTCTGCCCTGCCCGTTCCAATACTTCACCCGATTCAACTGTTCGACATCACCGAAGGAACCGCGCCAGGCAGCATCACGCCCAGCACTTTTTCCATCGCTATCGTATGACTGCAATGACCATGCGTTCCGTAAAATTCACACGTACAACTCAACCGCTCTTGACGATAATTAACGGTATGGGTGCGATGTTCACCGCGCACCTGGACCGAAAACTCCTGGAATTGGAAACGTTCCGGCTCTTGAGCGTACCGGATTGCTTTTTCGATCTTGCCAATCATGTCTGAATCCATACCATCCTCCTGAAATAGATTTTTGGGACGTAATTATTAGACATTATCGAGAATAGCGTTTTTCACCGCAAAGACGCAAAGGGCGCAAAGAATTTCAATATGAAACCTGGCGCTCCTGGCATCGCCTGCCCCCGCCGCAGGCCGGGGGTGGCGGTTCCAATCCGCCCTCTGCATCTCAGCGATGAAAATGGATGCGCGGCTGAATCATTATGACTACCCTGTCCAAACAAAAAAGGCACAGCACCGGGCAACCGGTTTCCGTGCCTGGGGGGACCATATTCAGTTCTGGGTGACACAGAGTTGTTCAATTGGACATGGCCCTCACGTGAGGTCATCTTATAGTATATCCGGGCCTGGGACAATTGTCAACCGCCCCCAGGCGGCTTTTGCCTGACGCCTGCCCTACGTTGACGCGCTATTTCGTACAGGGCAATCGAGCCGGCCACTGCCACATTGAGCGAGCCAATCCGGCCATACATCGGCAAACGCACCAGAAAATCGCAGGTTTCTCGAACCAGGCGGCTGAGCCCCTGCCCCTCGCCGCCAACGACCAGGGCCAGCGGGCCGGTCCAATCGGCCTGCGTGTACTCTTGGGCGTGCGGCCAAAACTCTAATCCGGCCACCCACACCCCGGCCGCCTTGAGCTTTTCCAACACGCGGGTCAAATTGGTCACACGGGCGATGCGCAGATATTCGGTCGCGCCCGATGAAGCGTTCACCACCGCCGGCGTGATAGCTACGGCGCGATGTTCTGGAAAAATCACGCCATCCACTTGAACCGCTTCCGCCGTGCGCAAAAGCGTCCCCAGATTTTGCGGGTCCTGTACACAATCCAGCGCCAGCACCAGCAGCGGATGACGTTGGCCGACCGCCAGGATGCTTTCCAGGTCCGCGTAAGGATAGCCCCCCACCTCGGCGATCACGCCCTGATGTCCCGCGTGAACAGCGTCTAACCGGGCACGCGGGATACGCTGAACCGGGATGTTGCGCTGTGCGGCCAGGGCCAGGCTTTCGGCCAAAGCCCCTTTGTCGTGGACCTTTTCCGCCACGACCAGTTTGAACACATGGCGCCGTCCCGCCCGCAAGGTCTCGACCACGGCCTGGCGACCGTACAAAAATTCGTGCTGACCCATCACGCCCGGAAACGCTCCTCTCGCCAGACGTTGGCCGTCATGCTATAACCGGCCTCTTCCCAAAACCCCGGCGTATCGGTGGCGCGGAATTCCAACCCACGCAACCACTTGGCGCCTTTCCAGAGATACAAATCGGTTTCGGCCCGCCGCCCGGCCAGCGCGCCGATCACCCCGCGCACGGGATAACCGTGCTCTGGCGTCAGGGGTTGACCGTCATAGTGCGTTGCCAGCAAAAACGTCTCGGACAAGACCACTTGCAAAGGAACATTGGCGGTAAAACCATACTCGGCATACTGCAACACAAACCTGGCTTCGGGTTTAATTTTGATCAGCCCCGACTCGATCAGGTCGCGCACGTGCACGCCTTCCCACACCGTATCGAACTTGCTCCAGCGCGTGACGCAATGGATATCCATCATCACCTTGCGACGCGGTAACTGGTTGAACTCTTCCCAGGTCCAGCGCCGCTCCGTTTCCACCAGACCCCAAATGCGAAAATCCCACGTGGACAGATCGAAACGCGGCACCGGCCCGTAATGCAACACCGGAAATTTGAGCGTCAGGGCCTGTCCCGGCTTCCGATCTCCCTCCCGTTTGATTCTTTCTTCCAATGTCCGTCGTTCTGATTCCATTTTGCACCTCTAATCCTGGATTGTGCCGTTCGCACATCTCCATGTGCAAACTTGCTTGTTCATCGGCTGACACAGGGATGCCAGCTACAGAGTGCAGAAAACAGGCTTGCTAACCGATTATACCATAGCGCAACCCGTAGCCGCAACGTAACCCTTCACCGCGAGTAGGCGGCAAACTTAAAGCTACTCAGCCTGTTATTGCGAGGGCGTCCTTCTGACATGTTGCTTCGCCGCCGGGGACGGCGGCTTAGCGTAAGAGACGGGTAATGTGAACCATCGGTGGTCGGCGGTCGTTCGTCAGTGGTCACATCACCGACGCGTTTAGCGTAAATTTCGCTTCAGGCCGTGGTAGCACCGCTTGGCTGATAATCAGGAATCGTGTAAAATATCCACATCCTTTATCACCCAGAAGCCCAAACGATGAAAACCTTTATCCAGGCCCTCCTCCTGTTGATACTGCTGGTTGGGATGGATGCGCCGCTCGCCTCTGCCCAGACCGACCCGGTGGCCGAGATGCTCAACCGGGTCAACACGATGCGTCTGACGCAAGGGCTTCCGCCTTATGCCCTCAGCAGCGCGTTGACCGCCGCCGCCGAACGCCACAGTCAGGATATGGCCGCCACCGGCCGGGTAGACCATGTTGGCTCGGACCAATCTTCTTACCGTGACCGCATCCTGGCCGCCGGCTATGGGCAGTGGAATTTCAGCCCGATAGTGAATGAGCTTATCTACGGCGGCACGGGCGGCGCGGCGATTGCTTTCGACTGGTGGATGAGTTCCGATACGCAACGCGGGCCGATCCTCAGCACCCGCTACCGGGAAATCGGCCTGGCCGCCGTCACAGGCGCCAACGGTTGGACTTATTGGACGCTGACCTTTGGCGCACGCCCCAACGTCCTGCCCATCTTTGTCAACGATGGGGCAACGACCGTGGAGAATCTCGATGTGCTCATCACCCTGACCAACGAAAACGCCGTGCCGGCCGGCGAAGGCACCACTACCATGGGGCAGGCGCTCCAGGTGCGGCTGGCGCACGATGAGCAATTCACCGACGCTCAATGGCAACCCTGGCAACCGCGCCTCCCCTTCCACCTGCTCCCCACAGGCGAGCCACAGCGCGTCTATGTCCAATACCGCGATGCACAGGGGCGCACAGCCACGGCCTGGGTCACGGTCACTTTGACCAACGTGCCCCCCGCTCTTTCTCCTACTCCCTCGCCCAGCGCCACGTCCACGCCACCGGTCAGCGCAACGCCGCCTCCTTCGCCCACGCCTCTCCCCACCGAACCGCGCCCGACCATCGCCCCGCCGCAGCCCACCACGGCGCTGCCGGCGACCAGTGTCGCCTGGTTCACGCCTGCGCCGCCCCCCCCCACGCGCACACCGCGCCCACGCCCCAGTCCATGCCCGGCCGCCACTTCGACCGCCAACTTGATCAGTCTGAACGATGACGGCCCCCCACCGCCCGGTCTGGGATTGGCCTGGCTGATTTTGCAAACGGCGGCGATTATGATGGGAATAGGGATCATCCTGACTCACTATCGTTCAAGAGGAAAGCCGTGAACTGCTCCACTGCTCCTGTTCATATCCTTTCGATCGCCAGTCTCGGCGAGGAATCCCTGGCTCGCGTGCGTTCCGTATCAGAACGCATCGTCCTGGAACAGCACACCACCCGCCAGCTCTTAAAAGTCCCGGCCGATGCCCTGGCCCGGGCGGAAATCCTGTACACCGCCACCGTCTTGCCCCAGCCTGACCAGGTCCCGCGTCTCCAATGGGTGCAACTCCACTTTGCCGGCGCCGACCATATTTTGGACCATCCCTTGTTCAAAGCCGGCGTGCGCTTTACGACGACCAGCGGCCTGCACGCCATCAACATTGCCGAATATGTCATGGCTTCCATCCTGACCTGGTCACGCCATCTACCGGCTCTGTTCGGCCTGCAACGGCTGGGCGAATGGCCCACCCAGTCCTGGCCCCGCTTTGTCCCTCACGAATTGCGCGGCGCCACCCTGGGCATTGTCGGTTATGGCAGCATCGGACGCGAAGTAGGGCGGCTGGCCTGCCTGTTCGGGATGCGGGTGCTGGCGCTCAAGCGACATCCTCAGCAACGCGAGGACCCGGGCTTTAGTTTTGTGGGCGATACGGCCGGCTGCCTGCCGGAAGCCATCTACGGCCCGGACCAGCTAATGCAAATGTTGCCGCAGTGCGATTATGTGGTGCTGGCCATACCGCTCAACGCCGAAACCCGCCACCTGATCGGCGAACGCGAATTGCGGGCGATGAAACCCACCGCCTATCTGGTCAATATCGCGCGCGGCGCCGTTGTAGATGAAGCCGCGCTCATCCGCGCCTTGCAAGAAGGCTGGATCGCCGGCGCCGGGCTGGATGTGTTCGAGCAAGAACCGCTCCCGCCCGATAGCCCCTTGTGGAAAATGGAGAACGTCATCCTCACGCCGCATGTGGCCGGCTTTACGCCCCATTACGAGAAACGCGCCATCGAGATTTTCATCGAAAACCTGCGGCGCTATCTGGATAACCGCCCATTGCTCAATGTCGTAGATAAAACGCTGGGGTACTGAACGGCCCAAAATCCGGTAACCGTTCAGATGGAGGACCATTTTACCGCCGAGACGTAACTACCTACCCTCACCCTGCCCTCTCCCAAAGGGAGAGGGAAACGGAAAGAAAAACGGATTTTGTCGCCGAAAATGAAACTTGTGGCTTTTCTCCCACCGGGAGAGGGGCTGGGGGTGAGGGCAGGGCAGGTAATTACGCCGAGACGCTGAGGACGAGAAAGCCAAAGGAACCTCTGCGCTCTCCGCGCCTCTGCGGTGAAAAATCCCAAGACCGGCTGAACGGTTACAAAATCCGTCTCCGCACGAGACACACGAAACAGGAGGTCCCGTGAAACCCTTACGCACCAATGTAGCGATTGCGATTGACGGCGGCGGTCTGCGCGGTACGATGGTCGCGCGCGCCCTGGCCATAGTCGAAGAAGAACTGAACCTCAAATGGGGGGATGTGGCGCGCCTGGTCGCCGGCACCTCCACCGGCAGTATCATCTCGGCCGGCCTCGGCATCAATATGAGCGCAGCCGAGATTCACACCCTCTATGTGAACCTGGCGGCCCGCATCTTTCGCGCATCCATCCGCTCGGCGCTGTGGCCGTTCTTTACCTATCGCTATCCCAATGACACGCTCATCGAGATTCTGAAAGAACATTTGGGCGAAATGAAGATGGGCGACTTTTGGAAGCCAGAACGTCCCATGGACGTGGTCATCACCGCACGCGACCTGGTGCAGGGCAAGACGCTTTTCATCAAACCCTGGAAGAGCGCCTACAAAGACTGGCCGGTCTGGCGAGCCGTGGTCGCCAGTTGCACCGTGCCAACGTATTTCCCGGTCGTGGATGGCTGTTACGTGGATGGCGGTGTCGGTTCGTATTCCAATCCATGTTACATTGCCGCCTACGAAGCCATCAAGTGTCTCAAATGGAACCCCGAGGAAACCACGCTCATCAGCATCGGCACCGGGCGCGTGCGCGATAGCCTCAAGCCCTATCAGGCCAATCGTTTCTGGTCCATCAAGTGGTTGACCCCGTTGCTGGATACCTTTCTCAGTGATGCCAATCGGCAACAGGTACGTCTGGTACACGAATTTTTCCCCGGATTGGATTTTCGCCGCTTCCAGATGGACATCCCCAACATTCCGATTGACGACCCACGCTATGTGAACACCTTGAGCGATTTGGGCAATGAACTGGGGCAAAAGATACTGAACGATGAAGTAGACACCGAGGCGTTACGCGCTGCGGCGACTCCAGCCGATTTTTAGCGCACGCTTTTCAGCCCAGATACCCCAACGCGCGCAAGCGTTCTTCGACTTCGGCCTGCTCTTCGGGCGAAAAGTCAGCGGGCGTGTATTCGAGGGGATTAACCGCCTGGTGCACTACCGGTCGGCGCGCCAGGTCAGGCGTGAAGGTTGCCTCTATCACGCGCCCATCCATATCATCCGGCACAGGGACGCCCATCAAATGTAAAATCGTCGGTGCCAGGTCTATGATGCGCGCGCCCTCTACACGTTGCCCACGCGGCACAGCCGGGCCGCACGCTATAAAAATACCATGCCGGCGATGGCAACCGGAATCGCCGCGAATCTGCCGCGTGATGATGCGGCCATCGGCCGCGAACAGGGGAAAAGCAATGGTGCGATAGCCATCCATGACCAGATGGAGATCGGGAGCGCGATGGAGATAAGGCATGGGAAATGAGGAAATATAAGCCTGTTCGCGGGGGATGATTTGTTCCACAAGAGGTTGACCGGTAGCCGGGTCGCGCAATTGACGCAAGGCATCCATCACGCGCTGGCGCACGGATTCATAGTCGCGCGGCTCGACAATGCCATACGGTTCGCGGCCCTTCAAATTGAGATAGACCTGCCCCACGTGTCCCATCGAATAAGCCAGCGTGCGGCTCCAATCCACATCCTCGAATCCCAAAAATCTGCTCACGATTTCATTGCGCGCCTTTTTGCTGATGCGCCAGACCAGGTTTTGCGCTCCCAACCGCTCGACGAGCTTCCACACCGCGGCGGGCGTCAGCCCGCGCCGAAAGGCCCATGCGCGCGCCTGCACCCAGCCATCTTGCTTGAGCGCCATCAGGCCACGCTCGATGAACAAGTTGTTCAAGTTGACAATGCGATGCAGCGGGCCAAAGCCGTGATCGCTCATCACCATCACGGTCGAACCTGGCGGCAGCAAATCAATCAACTGGCCGATGGCTCTATCCAATCGGGCGTAAATCTGGCAAATGGCTGCGCCATAACGGGCCGCCTGCGCGGGCTGATGCAAAGGATGGGCGGGGTCTTGATGTTTCCACAACGCATGCTGGGCAATATCTGTCGCCAGAAAATGCACCATCAAAAAATCGGTGGGGTGATCGCGCGCCAGGCGCAGCGCGTAGCGCGTCTGCGTTTCGATGAGGTCGAAAATATCGGCGACGAATTCATCTTCGTTGCCGGGCTTGTACGAGATGCGCGGCGTCAGGCGATAGGGCCCCAGTTCGGCTTCGTAGGGCTTGAGGAAATCGGGCGGCCAGGTGGTCTTGCCCTGGTCAGGACTGAGCAGGCCCGGCACCAGGTAGCCATTCACCTTGCGCGGCGGATAGGTGACCGGCACATTCAGCACGCCCACGCGCAGCCCGGCCGCTGAGAGATATTCCCACACCATGCGCCCATCAATCTGGCTGGCGTTGACCATATCGAACGCCCCCGCGCTGGGGCGGATAAAGTCAAAGACGCCGTGGCGGGCGGGGTTTTTGCCGGTCATAAAGCTGGGCCAGGCCGGCGAGGTGACCGGCGGCAAGGTAGATTCCAGCTCGCCCGACACGCCCTCCTCGATGAGCCGCGCCAGCGTGGGCAGGTAGCCCTGCCGCGCCCACGGGCGGATGAGGTCGAACGTGGCGCCATCAAGACCTGCAACAAGTAACAAGATTCACTCCATCAAAGGCACAAAGCCACAGAGAATAAAACCTTTGCGTCTTGGCGTCTCTGCGCGAGAAAAACCTCATCGGAAACGAGCGTCTTGTCTCGCGCAGAGGCGCAGAGCCGCAGAGAAAAGCCTTGGCGTCTCCGCGAGAAAAAAACTCCCGCTAATGTCCAACATTGAACATTTCGCGGATGGCGTAAATCGGCTTGTTCTGCGTCTCGTGGTAAGTGCGCGTCATCATTTCGGCGATCAGGCCCAGCGAGATGAACTGAACGCCGATGACGATGAGCAGGACGGCCAGCCACAGCGAGGGCTTGTTCGACAGGCTGGCGCCGTAAAAGAGCTTGAGCGCGGTGAGGTACGCGCCAATGGCAACCCCCACGCCAAACGAGGCCAGTCCCAACCCGCCAAATAATTGCATGGGGCGCGCGCTATAGCTGAGCAAAAAAGCCACCGTGAACAGGTCGAACAAGACGCGCGTGGTGCGCCCGAGGCCGTATTTGCTTTGGCCATAGTGACGCTCGCGGTCGTTGACCGGGATTTCGGCGATGCGCACGCCCATCCACGACGCCAGCGCCGGAATAAAGCGGTGCAGCTCGCCGTACAGGCGAACATTTTTGATGACCTCGCAGCGGTACGCTTTGAGCGAGCAGCCATAATCGTGCAGATGCACATGGGTCGTCTGGCTGATGAGCCAGTTGGCGGCAATCGAAGGCAGGCGGCGCAGGAAAAAAGGTTCCCGGCGATTGACGCGCCAGCCAGAAACGATATCGTACCCTTCGGCCATTTTGTCCAGCAGCGCAGGAATATCGGCCGGGTCGTTTTGCCCATCGGCGTCCATGGTGATGACAATCTCGCCCTGCGCCGCATCAAAGCCGGCCGAAAAGGCCGCCGTCTGCCCAAAGTTGCGCCGCAAGCGAATGGCTTTTACCGCCGGGTCATTCGCGGCCAATCGCTTGAGCACTTCCCAACTTGTATCGTAGCTGCCGTCGTCTACCGCTACGATTTCATAGGAACGCCCCAGCCGCCCCAGCGCGTCTGTCAGTTCAGCGTACAAACAAGGCAGCGACTCGGCTTCGTTGTAAACGGGAATGACGATAGATAAATCGGTTGACATTGGATTACGTATTACGTACTGCGTACTGCGTATTGCGTACTGCGTGTGTCGGCGGTCATTATGCCACGTACCCCAGATCGCGCAATCGCTCCATCACCTCGGCCTCGTCCTCTGCCGAGTACACGTTCTCTTCGTTCCACGTTTCACGTTTGACGTTTGACGTTTCACGTTGAACGTTTAACGTTTCGCGCTCAAACGCGCCTTCCAACACTTTGCCATCCATGCCCTCTGGGACAGGCAGTCCCAGCATCGTCAACGCCGTCGGTGCAATGTCCACGATGTTTGCGCCTTCGAGGCGCGCACCAGGCAAGATGCCCTGGCCGCGCAAGATGACAATGCCATCCATCATGTGATGACCGGTCTGACCGATGCTCGGTTCGATCAGTTTGTTCGAGCCAAAATCGGCGTGTCCGAACGAGACGTACCGGGCGCGGTCGGTGTGCAAGATGATGTCGGGCGCGTGTTCCAGCCGCGCGCCGTGATACAACTCTTCGCGCCTGTACGCTCTGGCGATGACCTGTTCGCCGGTTTCGGGGTCGCGCAAGGCCAGCGCCGCGCGGATGATTTCATCGCGCACCGCCTCGTACTCGCGGCCCGGCTCGACGTTGCCTTGGGGCCGCTGTCCTCTGACGTTGATGTAAATCTGCCCAAAGTTGCCGATGGAAAAGGCGCGGGTGCGCTTCCAATCCACATCGCGCAGGCTGAGAAACAATTGCCCCAGCCAACCACGTCCGCGCCCGCGCTTGACGTTCTTGCGCAATTTGCCCAACCGCAAAAGGTTGACCATTTTGAGCGCAGTGATGGGTGTGAAACCAAGCGCAAACATGGCGCGCTTGAGCAGGCTGAGCGGCGAACGCTTGAACTTGAGATAGCCTTGCTGCGCCAGCCAGTTGTTGGTGTGGAAAAATTTCTCGAATGGCCCCGCGCCGTGATCGCTCAGCACAATCACGCCGGCATCCGGCCCGGCCGCTTCGACCAATTTGCCCACGCACGCATCTATTGCCTGGTAATACGCGATAATCTCAGCGTGCGCCTGCGCCGCCAACGCCGGGTCGTGGCGCGGATGCTGCGGGTCGAGCAAGTGCCAGATTTCATGCTGGGTCGTGTCGGTGCTCTTGATGACAAACGCAACCATGTCCCATGGGCGAGTTCGCATCAGCCACGTCACCACCTCGGTGCGCTTTTCGTCAAAGTCGCGCATGTCTTGCAAGAACTTGCGCGGGTCGCGGCTGCGATTGCCCTCGAACTCGTGCAACGGCCAGACCAGCCCCGCCCGCTTAATTTCGTTCTTCAATTCGGGCGGATAGGTGTAGGCAGCCTGTTCGTTCGGGACCAGAAAGCCACACACCGTCCAACCGTTGATCGGTTGAGGCGGATACGTGATAGGCACGCTTGCCAGGCCAACCTGGCCGCTGTGCTGCTCGATGATTTTCCAAAAGGGCGGCGCAGCGCGCACGGTCACGTTAATCACGCCAACGTCGTAACTGTTGTGGCGCGGAAAGACAAAGTCAAACGCGCCGTGCTGGCCGGGGTTGCACCCCGTAGCAAACGATACCCATGCCGAAGCCGACACGGGCGGGATGGTTGTGGTCAGGTTGCCCGTTGCGCCCTCGCGCGCCAGCCGCGCCAGGTGGGGCAGGCGGCCTTCATCCAGCCAGGGGCGAAGCAGCGTCCACGTCGCGCCGTCCAGCCCGATAATGAGCAATTTGCGTTTCAGACCCATTCTTTCACCTGCAGTAACTACCTTGACAATGTCACATTCGTTGGTGCGAGCCGCCCCCTTCGGTTTCCCTTTGGCCGGGGGACTGCTTCGCGCCCGCTGCGAGGTCGCTCGCAATGACAGGCTGAGCAATTATCACCTGCAAACAATAGCCCGGCCTCTATTGGCCGGGCCGCGCCGTTGATTATAGCATAGGAAAATAAAGAATACCACTTGCATCATGCAAGTATAAATGTGACTACCCTGACAATATCACATTCGTTGGTGCGAACCGCCCCTTCGTTTCCCCTTCGCTGCGCTCAGGGCTTCGACTCCGGCGGCGAACCTGTCATTGCGAGCAATCTCCCTCCTGGCCGGGAGACTGATTCGCGCCCTCTGCGAGGGCGCTCGCAATGACAGGCTGAAACAGTTACGTCTCATGGTATAATAAGCGATAAACAGCCAATGTCGTCACGCTACAACTCAGCGCGGCCATCAAGTAACATTTTAACCCGCCCAGCACGCAAAGGACGCCAGGATTTTGTATTTGCTTTGCGCCTTGGCGGTGAAGAAAACGTTACTTTGCCCGTTGTAAGTAAATCCTGTCTCAAAACCCCTGTTCTGCCCCCGAGACGGGGGGGAGCACTTTTGGGACAGGAACTGGTATGACAGCGCAACATTCCGCTTACGCCGCGCCGGGGCCGGCGCGGCGAGCCGACCCTGCGCTGTAATGCTAGACCCCGGAGTTGTGAGGGGACAGATGAGACTTTTGAAAAAGAGCCTGCTGGCCCGGCTGGTGGCTTGCTTTCTGCTCCTCGCCCTTGTCATCGTGGGAGCGGCCACGGCTGCCGCTTACTTTTACGCCCGGCATCTCCTCAGCCAGCTAAGCCCAACCATCTCGCCGGGCGGGATGCCAGAAAACCTTTTCGCGCCGGCCCTTCAATTAGCAGAGACCGTCCTGGTTGTGGGCCTGGTCCTGGCCGTCGCGCTGGCGGCGGGCATGTACTTTGTTGCGCGCCGTCTGACGCGCCCCATCCTCGAACTGGCGCATGGCGCCCAGCGCATCGCCGAAGGCAATCTGGATGAAGAGGTGCCGGTGCGCGGCGAAGACGAACTGGGCGCACTGGCCGGCGCATTCAACATCATGCAGGCCGAACTGCGCCGCTCGAACCAACAACTCCGCCATCGCGTGACCGAACTGACTGCCCTGCAACAGGTCAGCATGCGCCTGGGCGCCACGCTCGACCCGGCCGAAGTGATGGAAAGCGTTGTGGACAGCATCGAAACTTTTATCGGCGCGACCGATGTCTGCGTCTTTCTCTACAACGCCGACGAGGACCGCCTGACCGAGCCGGTCGCCCGGCGCAGCCGCAGCCCGCACAAGAGCGGCCTGGTCGCCCTGCCGCGCCCGGACGGCATGACCATGACGGTGGCGCGCAGCGGCGAACCCATGGTCATCAACGACCCGGCTCAGCATCCCCTCTACGCCGACGCTGATAGAGAATGGTTGCCCTATGCCATCGCCGGCATTCCCCTCCGCTATGGCGACCGCACGGTGGGCGTGCTCAACGTGGGCTTTTTTGAACAGCCGCATCAATTCACCAACGAAGACGTGCGCCTGTTGACCACGCTGGCCGAACAGGCCGCGCTGGCGTTGAGCAACGCCCGCCTCTATCAGGAAAGCCTGGCCCTGCTCAATGACCTCCAACGCGCCCGTGATGAACTGGCGCAATGGAACCTGGAGCTGGAGCGCAAAGTAGACCAGCGCACGACAGAACTGGCGCGGCGCGTCGAACAGCTCGCGCTCATCAACCGCGTCGGCCGCGATGTCATCTCGATGCTCGACCTCGACGCGCTGTTGCCCCACATCGTTGGCCTGATTCACATCGCCTTCGATTATTATGCGGTCGCCATCTGGTTGATCAACCCGGAGGCAAAAGAAATCTATCGGCGGGCCGGCGTAGCCGAAGACATCGCCCTGGCCGGCGGCGTGCTCGCCCTCGACCCGCCAGAAGGCATCATCGGCTACGTGGCTACCACCGGCGAGCCGCTGGTGGTGAATGATGTGAGCCTCGAGCCGCGTTACTGTTACGACCCGCAACTCCCCCTCACCCGGTCCGAGCTGGGGCTGCCGTTGTGCATCGGCGAGCAAATTTTGGGCGTGCTGGATTTGGAAAGCGCCGACCCGCATGCCTTTAGCTCCGAAGATGTGCAGGTCTTGCAAACGCTGGCCGACCAGATTGCGGTGGCGATTCACAATGCGCGGTTGTATCAGGCGGAAGCCGAGGCGCGCCGCGCGGCCGACACCCTGCGCGACATCGGCCAGATTGTCAACTCCACGTTGAACCTGGCTGAAGTGCTGGCGCGGATTCTGTCATCGCTGAGCGCAGTGATCGAGTATGACAGCGCGTCCATCATGCTGTTGGAGGGCGACGCACTCCATGTGCGCGCCGGGCAGGGATTTGCCGATGATTCGATTTGGGGCCTCTGCCTGCCGCTGGCTGACTATCCCCTCAACCGCCAGGTCATAGAAACCGCTCGACCGCTGGTCATCAGCGATGTGCTGGCCAACCCCACCTGGTTCGGAGACAGTGTGCCGGGGTCCAAGCCCATCCGGTCGTGGATGGGCATCCCGCTCATTGCCGGCGGGCAGGTCATCGGCATGCTCACTGTAGACAGCTATCAACCAGGAGCGTATCGTCAGGCTCATTTGCCGCTGGCGACCGCCTTTGCCAACCAGGTAGCAATGGCGCTGCGGAACGCCGAGCTGTTCCAGGCGGCTCAGGCCGCCCGCGCCGAAGCCGAAAAAGCCAATCAAGCCAAAAGCGAATTCCTGGCCAACATGAGCCACGAGCTGCGCACGCCGCTCAACGGCATCCTGGGCTATGCTCAGATTCTCAAACGCGACAAGACCTTGAGCGCGGCGCAACTGGATGGCTTGAATATCATCCAGCACAGCGGCGAGCACTTGCTCACCCTCATCAACGACATTCTCGACCTGTCCAAAATCGAAGCGGGCAAGATGGAACTTTACCCCACCGATTTCTATCTGCCCGGTTTTTTGCAAAGCATCGCCGGCATCATCCGGATGCGAGCAGAGCAAAAAGACATCGCCTTCAGCTACGAAACGGTGACGCCTCTGCCGCAGGCGGTAAGAGCCGACGAGAAACGCTTGCGGCAGGTGTTGCTCAATTTATTGGGCAACGCCGTCAAGTTCACCGACAAAGGGTACGTGGCTTTCCGCATCGCCGACTTGTCTGCCGCTGGGGCGACCTCCGCAAATTGCCGCCTGAAATTTGAAATCGAGGATAGCGGCGTGGGTATGACGCCCGAACAGTTGAGCCGGCTTTTCCAGCCCTTTGAGCAGGTGGGCGATGTTCGTCGCCGCGCCGAAGGCACCGGGCTGGGACTGGCGATCAGCCGCAAACTGGTGCAGGCAATGGGCAGCGATATTCACGTCCAAAGCCAGGCCGGGCAAGGCAGCCGCTTTTGGTTCGAGCTGGACCTGGCGGTGACAGCAGCGCAGATCGAAATCGAACCAACGCCAGCCGACAATGTGATTGGCTACAAAGGCCCGCGCCGCAAAGCTCTGGTGGTGGATGACAAGGATTACAATCGGTTGATGCTCAGCGACCTGTTGAGTTCCATTGGCTTTGACATCGTAGAGGCCGCCGATGGGCGGCAGGGCGTGGCGCGGGCGCGCGAGACGCACCCCGATGTCATCCTGATGGACCTGGTGATGCCGGTCATGACCGGCTTTGAGGCCGCTCAAGAAATCCGCCGCATCCCCGAACTGCAAAACACCGTCATCATCGCCACCTCAGCCAGCGTGTTCGAAGCGGACAAGGAACAAAGCATGCTGGCCGGCTGCAATGCGTTCATCGCCAAGCCGGTGGAGGTCAAAAAACTGTTCGGTTTGCTGGAAACACATCTGAAGCTGGAATGGATTTACGAAAAGGATGCGGGCGAAAGTATGAAGGATGAAACTCCTCCCTCCTCCCTCCTCCCTCCTCCCTCCTCCTTCATTGCCCCGCCTGCCGAAGAAATAAACGCGCTGCTCGACCTGGCGACGCTGGGCGACATGCGCGGCCTGCGCCAGCGCGCCGCCCGGCTCGAACAGATGGACAAACAGTTTGCACCGTTCGCCAGCAGGCTGCAAGAGCTGGCTAAAAACTTTGAAGACAAACAAATCCTGGCTTTGCTCAAAAGCTGCCTGGAGAAAAGCCCATGAACGCAAGCCCCCCGCCGCTAACCCAATCCCAGCCTGCCGCCGAGACAGAACATCAACACACCATCTTGCTGGTTGATGACAATCCCACCAATTTAGGCGTGCTGGCGGATTATCTGGAAGAGTACGGCTTTAGAATTCTGACCGCCCGTGACGGCGAAAGCGCGCTGGAACGGGCGCAGCACGCCCGCCCCGATCTCATCTTGCTGGACGTGATGATGCCGGGCCTGGATGGCTTTGAGACCTGCCGCCGTCTGAAAGCCGAACGACCAACACGCGACATCCCCGTCATTTTCATGACCGCCCTGTCCAGCCCCGAAGAAAAGGTCAAGGGATTCGAAGCCGGCGCAGTGGATTACGTCACCAAACCGCTCTATCAAGAAGAAGTCCTGGCGCGGGTGACCACTCACTTGCGAATTCGAGACCTGACCCGCCGCCTGCAACAGTTCAACGAGGAGCTGGAGCGCACGGTGCAGCAGCGCACCGAAGAGCTCAAGCAGGCCTACCGCACAATGGAAAAACTGGACAAGACCAAGTCCAATTTCATTGACGTGGCCGCTCACGAATTGCGCACGCCGTTGACGTTGATTTTGGGCTATGCGCGCCTGCTCCAAGAGGTCCTGCCCGCCGACAATGCAGAGGCGGGCAGGCTGCTGGACGGCATCCTTTCGGGCGAAAATCGCCTGCTCGAAATCGTCACCAGCCTGCTCGACGTATCACGCATCACCAGCCAGGTGCTGGATGTGCACAAAGAGCCTGTGCGAGTGTCAGATGTCATCGAGGCTGTCCAGGCAGAATTCAAGGCCGCTTTGCACGAGCGGCAGCAAACCTGGACCACCGTTGGACTGGACAGCCTGCCGATCATCGAGGCTGACCCCACCCTGCTCAACAAAGTCTTTCATCACCTGGTGATGAACGCCATCAAGTACACGCCAGACGGCGGTTCGATCACCATCAGCGGCAAACCCGTCGGAGAGCAAGCCGTCGAGGTTATCGTCAGTGACACCGGCATCGGCATTGACCCCGAGTATCACTCCCTCATCTTTGAAAAATTCTTTCACACAGAAGAAGCGACCTTTCACTCGACCGGGCGCACCAAGTTCAAAGGCGGCGGGCCGGGGCTGGGGCTTTCGATTGCCAAAGGCATTGTGCTGGCGCACGGCGGC
>FWPV01008716.1_pt1 | contig 17569 bp, 10 predicted proteins | sample 2228371 | NCBI WGS metagenome assembly FWPV01 (sample SAMEA103939776, study PRJEB20133) | metagenome | reverse complement strand
AGCTAGACAGCTTGTTTTACGAGAGCATTTTCTTAGTCCCGTAGGGACGAAATGTTGGTAGAATAAGTGCACAATATTTCCAGAGCGGAGTAGGAGCGACATGTTAATAAGCCAATGGAATGGTAAAAGTTTTTCACATATTGCTCCTAACGGAGTTTGATATTATTCTACAAACATATCGCTCCTACGGAGCTTAATATTAACCTTTCCGAATTGCTCTTTTGACTTTTCATGTTAATGATCGGACTTAATAGGTTTGAATAAGAACTCTACTTTATTTTAATTAAAAAGGCAGGCAGGGCTAAAGGGCAGGCAAGGATGCCTGCCATACTGTCTACCTTTTACCAGTTAGGGCAAACGGACTTGCTTACCATTATATGATTCGTCCGAACTAATGTCCGAAGCTCAACTTCTAATATCATTGCCTTCTAATTCCAGTTTACATCTATATCCTACAAAAACTGATGGTTGATCAGCAAGCGGTTGACTTTTCATGCTCTTGACATTAATCTAAGTAGAATATAAAATATACCTTAACATCCTGCTCTTATTTTTAGCAATTATTTCATTTAAAGGTAAAAAAACCGAAAGGAAGAAATGATGATTAGAATTAATAAGGATAAATTAGTTATGACGTCAGTAGTAGGTGAAATATCAGCGCCCAGTTCATCAGGATACAGGATCAGTGCTGATGGTCAACCTATGGTATTACCTGGAGTTGGAGGTATAACTTACAATATAAGGGTGGGGGACCCTATAATGGGATGGGAAGCAGATCATGTTGAACCAGCAGTTAGCACTAAAGCGGGAAATGAAAACGCCGGATATAACACTCTATCATGCGTCGGAAATTCCGCTATAGTTGTGGCAGGTGATGCCAAAGGAGAAAAAGGGACAGTAACCGGGAAACATGGTGGAATAGAACATGTGCTTATAGATTTTACTCCATCAGTTATGGAAAAACTCATGATCGGCGATAAAATTATGGTGAAAGCCTTTGGAGTAGGATTAAAACTTCTGGACTTTCCGGATATTAAAGTTATGAATTTATCACCAGAATTTCTTGAAAAAATGAATCTGGAAATAAAAGATGACAGTTTGGTCATACCAGTTGCAAAAAAAGTTCCTGCATGTGTTATGGGTTCTGGAATTGGAAGCAATAATTCGCACACAGGGGATTATGACATTCAATTGTTTGATGAAAGTATTGTAAAGGAATATGGACTTGATGAATTGCGCTTCGGAGATATAGTTGCAGTAATGGATGCAGATAATTCTTATGGTCCGATATATCGTAAAGGAGCAATTACTGTTGGAATAGTAGTTCATAGTAATTGTGTCACTGCCGGACATGGACCAGGTGTAACGAGATTATTTACCTCCAGTAACGGAAAAATAATTCCTAAGATAGACCCAGGTGCAAATATTGCCAGGATAATGAATCTGCGTGATGATATTTAGCAAGAAAAGGAGATGAGAATATGCCACATTATGAGATTGAATGGCAAATACAAGGTAGGCAAATAGGACAAAGGCTTGATGAGATTTATAGAAGTATTTATAATAAACGCACCCCAATAAAGGGATGGGAAGCAATTGAAACTGGTCAAAAACAAGGTCCAGGTGAACCACCAGCTGAAGGATGGAAGCCTTTTGAAATTGGCTCTGTATGGGGCGGTAAAGATATAACTGTCTGGTTTAAAACAAATTTTTCTATTCCTGAATCTATGGTTGGAGAACGTGTTGCGATATTGATCAGACCAGGAGGTGAATCACTAGCTTATGTCAATGGTAAACCATGTCAGGGGCTGGATAATAATAGAGATGAGATTGTTTTATTGGAAAAGGCTAAAGGTGGCGAGAAATTTGAGATAATGCTTGAATCTTATAGTAGTGCACGTTTTGATGAAAGATACGCATTCCAGTATGCAGATCTTGTAACGATAGACTCTGATATTCAGAAGTTCTATTGGTCTGCAAGAGTTGCTTTTGATGTATTGCAGGTTTTAAAACAAGGCTCGATGGCACAATTAAGGCTTTTAGACCTGCTAAACAAAGTTGTAAAACAAGTCGAAATAGGATATATAGGGGAAGAAAGATATAAAGCATCTATATTAAAAGCCAACAAAGAATTGGAGATAGGGCTAAGGGAATTTCAACAAAGTTCTGGCATGGGAAGCCTTTTGCTTTGTGGTCATTCGCATATTGATACCGCATGGTTATGGCCTCTTAGAGAAACTCAGCGTAAATGTGGCCGCACATTTTCATCTGTAATAAAATATATGGAAGAATATCCATATTATCATTTCAGCCAGAGTCAACCACAGTTATATGAATATACAAAAAAATATTATCCATCCTTATATGAAGAGATAAAAAAGCGTGTGAAAGAAGGCAGATGGGAGCCTGTTGGTGCCACATGGGTCGAGCAGGACAGCAATATTTCATCTGGTGAATCTTTAGTAAGGCAATTACTATACGGAAATAGATTCTTCAGGAAGGAATTTGGCATACACTCCAGGACCTGCTGGTTACCGGATGCATTTGGTTTTTGCTGGTCACTTCCACAAATTCTAAAAAAGGCAGGTGTCGATTACTTTGCAACTACCAAAATTGATTGGAGCCAATATAACAAATTCCCATATAGTCTTTTCCTATGGCAAGGTATTGATGGCACGAGAATACTATCAGTCATGCCACCACTAAATTATAATGGCAGTTTATCTGTAAGAGATTGTGTAGCACAATGGGAGCAATTTAAGCAAAAAGATATAAGCGATGAAGTTCTATATAGTTTCGGATATGGAGATGGAGGTGGGGGTCCGACCAAGCAGATGCTTGAAACAGGTGTAAGGTTAAAAGAGATGATCGGGATACCAAAATGCAATTTTGGAAGAATTGAAGATTATTTTGAAAGACTTGAAAAATCCGTTGATAGAGAAAAGCTTCCTATCTGGAATGGTGAGTTATACCTTGAACTTCATAGGGCATGTCAGACGACACAATCACGAACAAAGCGAAACAACAGAAAGAGTGAGTTATTGTATAGAGATGCTGAATTTCTCGCTTCTATGGCAATGTTAAATGGTGGATATTATCCACAGAACAAGCTTTATGAGGGGTGGAAAGTCATCTTATGCTCACAATTCCATGATATTCTCCCGGGATCATCAATAGGCGAAGTTTACGAAGATGCGGATAAGAACTACGCAGAAGTGCTTAAGATTGGTAATGAAGTGCTATCCGGTGCCTTAGAATTATTAAAGCAAAAAATTGATACTTCTGGTGAAGGTCTTCCTATTATTGTTATCAACACACTTTCGTGGCAGAGAACTGATATTGCAAGTATAAAGGTTAAACTAACAGGTGAAAACTTTGTCATTCTCGATAACAATGGCAAGCAAATGCAGCATCAGGTGATAGGAAAAGAAGGTGATTATACAGAAATATTATTTGAAGCTGAGAATGTTCCTCCAATGGGATATGCAGTGTATAGACTTATAGAAAAAGATATTGCGGTTCGGCAAATACAAAATTTAAAGGTCTTGAGTCAGTTCATAGAAGGGACATTCTTTAGAATTGAGTTTGATAAGGATGGCAATTTAAGCAGAATTTATGATAAAACAAATGACCGTGAAGTGCTTCCGGAAGGTAATCGTGGAAATATACTTCAATTCTTTGATGATAGACCACACGCACATGATGCATGGGATATTGACTTCAATTATACTGAAAATCAACAAGAGCTTGCAAAGTTGGAGAAAATATCGGTAATAGAAACAGGTCCTGTGCGAGCAACCATTAGAGTAATGAGGAAGACAGAAAAATCAACCATTACCCAAGATATATCTTTATATAATAATATCCCTCGTATAGACTTTAATACAAAAGTCGATTGGTGGGAAAAAAGAACTCTTATGAAAGTAGCTTTCCCTGTTGATGTATTATCTCCAAGGGCTACTTATGAAATTCAATTTGGAACAATAGAAAGACCTACACATTTCAATACTAGCTGGGACAGAGGGAAATTTGAAGTGCCTGCACAAAAATGGGCTGATCTATCGGAAGGCAACTATGGAGTTAGTTTGATGAATGATTGTAAATATGGCTACGATGTTCATGATAATGTCCTTAGATTATCACTCCTGCGTTCGCCTATAAGTCCTGACCCACATGCAGATGAAGGTAAACATGAATTTACTTACTCTTTATATCCGCATAAGGGCGATTGGAGGGAAGCAAGAACCATTCAAAGGGCTTATGAGCTTAATTGTCCTGTAATTGTAATATCAACAGATTCTCATAAGGGGCAATTACCAGGCTCTGCATCATTTGTTACTCTGGATAGGGAACATATTGTAATTGATACCATTAAAAAAGCTGAAGATAGCGATGATCTTATCATAAGGCTATACGAAGCTTATGGTCAGCGTGGAAATGTGCAAATGACATTCATTGCAAAACCTGAAAAGATTTCCGAATGTAATTTAATGGAAGAAAATGATAAACATCTGGAAGTAAAAGATAGGTCAGTATCTTTTTACATAAAACCCTATGAAATTAAGACTTTTAAAATGAGGTTTTGATATTTTCAACAAATTTCTAAACAATTTGGATGAATAAAAAGTAATAAAAATTTTGTTATTAAAAAAGGGGTATATAAAATTGGAAGGGCAATGCTTTGAAAATAGCAAATTCTGGATCGTAAGGATCGATCCTGGAGAAGATATCCTTTTATCTTTAAGAAAATTTATAAAGGAGAAGGATATTAAACAAGGATTGGTAGTTATGGGCTATGGCACAATGAGCCATGTTAGTTTGCACTGGGTAACGCATAACAGATTTCCTCCTGATAATCGCTTTGACAAATGGGAAGGTGGAATTGAAATATTAAGCCTGAATGGAATGATAGTTGATGGTGAACCGCATATTCATTTCACTGCCTCAATGCCAGAGGGTGCATTTGGTGGACACATGGAAGAAGGATGTGTTTGTTACGTGCTTTGTGAGGTTGGTATTGTGGAAATTGAAGGTGCCAGGATGACCAGAGAAAATGTAACAATAGGATATGATAACTCTGGTGAGCCTGTAAAACGTCCGCAATTAAAGTTTTCTTAGACTTTTCAGGAGAAGAAAATGACAACACTTTATGAAAAAATTTACGGTTGCATTTCTGCTTCGCATATAGGCTCAGCAATGGGTGCGCCTGTCGAGGGATGGGATAAAGAACTAATTGCAGAGAGATATGGTGTGCTTGATAGACTGCTTCCTTACGAACATTATGGCAATGGCTGGATGCGTCCACCTGGCACAACGGAAGATGGTATCGAACGTCAAAAACTAATGCTGACAGCCATAATTGAGAAGAAAGATAGGGTTACCGCAGAAGATGTAGTAAAGATATGGTTACGTGATATTAAACCGGAATCAGATGGCATGGTATCAGAACCTTTCGAAAAGGCGCTTCTAGCAATGGCACGTGCTGGAATACCAGCGCATCATATAGGTAGATATTGTCCTTGGGATGGTCTTGTATCTATGTCCAGATCATGTCATGGCATCGGGATTATAAATGCCTGCGATCCAGATGAAGCTGTTAGAGACATATACGATGTTGGATTGCTTTATCAAACAGAGGTAGGTGATGGTCTAAAATGGGCGGCAGTAGTTGCTTCTGCTATTGCAAGTGCATTGTGTCCTGATGCTACGGTTGACTCTGTAATCGAAACAGCAGTAAACACTGCACACAAAAGTATTCGCAATGAACTACTTCGCAGTCTGAGCATAGCAGAAAAATACTCAAATGCCTTTGATATGCGAGATGAATTTTATAAGATCTATAATGGTAGAGGTATTGCCTACGCACAGTCGTGGGCAAACGAAGTTGTCAGCAAGGCGTTTGCTGTGTTTAAGGTAACATGTGGAAATGCTACAGATGCTATTATTTCGGCTGTGAATTTTGGACGTGATACAGATTGCCTGGCAGCTATAGCTGGAGGTATTGCAGGAGCTTTATCAGGAGTAAAAACTATAAGACCGGAATGGATAGAACAAGTTGATAATGCTGTTCGCCAAAATATATATACTAATTCTCAAAGGACATTGAGTCAAACAGCAGATGGTTTATATAAAGCTCTGTTAGCCCGTATTGAAAAATCTAAGAAATGGATCAACGCTTTAGAAAGGCAATCCAATTTTTAATATACAAGGAGTTTATTAAATGTCAATAAAAGTGACTATCATCGGGGCAGGAAGTGTGGTCTTTTCCCTGGGGCTTGTTAAGGATCTTTGCCTGACTGAAGGCTTAAAAGGCAGTGAAGTTTGTTTTATGGATATAAACCAGGAGAGCCTGGAGATCGTTTATAGGCTAGGTTTAAGATATGCAGAAGACCTTGGTTCTGATCTTAAATTCAAACATACAACTGACAGAAAAGAGGCATTACAAGGTTCAGACTTTGTCATTAACACAGCCACTATAACTCACAATGAATATTATATGAAAAGGAGGCGAGAGCTTACTGCAAAATATGGCTATTTTTATGGTAATACTGGAATGCCGGAATATCATAACCTCCAGCTTATGCTTGATGTAGCTAAAGATGTGGAAAAAATATGCCCTGATGCATGGATACTTCAGGCGGGTAACCCTGTATTTGAGGGAACTACACTGATGACTCGAGAGACAGACGTTAAGGTTTGTGGGCTTTGTCATGGTCATTATGGTTACCGTGAAATAGCCAGAGTAATAGGCTTAGACCCTGATAAAATTACATGGCAGGCTCCTGGTTTAAATCATAATATATGGCTTACACATTTTTATTATGAAGCAAAACCTGCTTATCCTATATTGAATGATTGGATCAAAAATAAAGCGGATGCATATTGGGAAGAGATGCAAAAACGCGGAGGTATACCTGCACAGATGTCTCCAGCAGCTATACATCAGTATAAAATGTTCGGATTAATGCCCGTTGGTGATACTCCAAGAATAGGTGGTTGGTGGTATCACACTGACCTTGAAACCCGGATAAGATGGTATGGAGGACCTATCGGTGGTGGTGATACTCCTGAAGGTCGTGATCGTATTCTTAAATCCAAAGAAGAACACTTTAACAAGATGAAAGAGGCAGCCTTTGATCCCAATATTCGTCCTATAAACCTTTTCGGTGATAAAAAGACAAGAGAACAACACATACCGATTATTGATGGATTGGTAAATGATAATGAAGGACAGTTCCAGGTTAATGTTCGTAACGAAGGAGCATTAGCAGGATTACCTGATGACGTAGCAGTTGAGGTGCCAGCAATTGTGAATAGGAAAGGTATTCAACCTTTACGTGTTCAACCTTTACCGCGAAAAATAATGCTGGAATGTATATATCCAGATTGGCTAAATATGGAGATCACTCTTGAGGCACTAAAATCTGGGGATAAATCGATGTTACTTTATGGAATATTGGACAGCCATCAAACGCGTTCTTACGATCAGGCAATGGAAGTGTTAAACGCTTTGCTTGATATGGAACCAACGGAGCCTATGGCTTATATAGAGGATATTAATCAACATTATAAATTTCCTGATAATTGGTAAAAGTAGGATGGGTAAATGGTTTTTTTATTATAGCTTTGTTATTTATCATAAATAACGACTCTAAATTAATTAATTTGGTGATAGAATAAAACCATTCACCCATCCTACATCTACATTCAGGACAATAAAATTCAAAAGGTTTTAATGATGAGGAAGAGAGTAAACAAATTCAACTTTTTTAGCAACAATGTTAAATTACTATTTTTAATTATTTGTGCAATTAGTTTAAGTTCTAAAGCATTTTCACAAAATACAGATACACAGATCAGAATGATCAGTTCTGATTCAAGTGGAGTAATTATTGAGTTAAATACAACAAAACCTGATATTAATATTAAAGAATATGGAGGGCAAAATTATCATGTAATTAGCTATAAAGATAGTTCTTATACCTCAGAAATTGGAAAACCACAGCTTCCAATATTCACAACTGCAATTGGCATACCTGAGACATCGGAAATTTCCATTGATATAATTGATGCCAGATCATCTGATATTAATGGATATATTCTTTTTCCAGTCATTAAAAAGGTTCCTTATCGTTCACCAGACGGCATTGAATCATTAAAGGATGAATTTTTTATAGATAAGGATTTTTATAAAAGCAATATATTTTATCCATCTGAAATAGCTAAGATCTTAAGCACAGGATATATAAGAAACCAGCGTATCTCAGTAATAGAAATAAGACCTGTTCAATATAATCCTGCCCTAAAGATATTAAGAACATATTCAAGAATACTTTTAAGAGTAAGCTTTACGCCAAATAGAACAGCTCCATCACAAAGTTTTCGGTCTTATGAATATGAAGATAAAGAATTTGAGTCTCTCTATAAAGGATTATTATTGAATTATGAATCCGCTAAGTCATGGAGGAAAGCGTGGGAAACTTTTAAGCTTGCTCCAGCTATTAAAGGACCAGAATCAAGCGGGGAATCTGTCAAACTATTTATAAGTAAACCGGGAATATACAAATTAGATTATTATACATTACAAGGTGCAGGAGTAAACCTTTCCGAAATAGACCCAAGGACATTTAAAATACATTTTCAGGGGACACAGGTTCCAATTTATGTGCATGGTGAAGTAGATGGTCGTTTCGATAGACAGGATTATATAGAATTTTATGGAGCAAAACCTAAAAGCATATACACTCGCTGGAACGTATATTGGTTGAGCTGGGGAGATACAAAGGGCTTAAGAATGGCTCAGAAAAGTGGAATACCAACTTCCTCATCGGCAATAGAGGTTACCTTCTTCAAATCACGCATAAGATTTGAGGAAGATCATCTTCATCACAAATTACAAAATGTCCGTTCTGATCCTAATAATCCTGATGCATGGTTTGAATCTCGCGATCACTGGTTCTGGACAGGGATTGAAAATGGATCAGCAAAGAACGAGGCAAATGTTACTTTTCCAATATTCGACATAGCCCAAACTATGTCAAAGCCAGATTTTAAGGTTGAACTTGTCGGATGCACGAACTTCGAACATAATGTGATGATCTCAGTCAATGGTTTCAAAGTGGGTGAAGAGGCTAAATGGGAAAGCCAGGACATATATTTCTATGACGGTCAAATACCAGCAAATGCAATAAATGAATATGAAAACCAACTTCGCATATTAAGAATTGGGTCTCATCCTAATGACGGTAATGATCTCGATAGTTATCCATATCAGGTTTACTTAAATTGGTTTGAAGTTGGATATTTCCGTAAATTACTTGCTGTTAATGATGTTCTGGAGTTTTCTACTCCTGAACCAAAGGAAGATGAACTATTATTCACTGTTGATCTAAGTTTCAGAGATTCCTTAAATAGTGGTAGAATTTTACCTACAATAAGGTCAAGATTTACAACAAGAGGTATTGGTTTATCAGAAAATGCCATTGTTTCGGTTCAAGAAACTGATAATAAGTGGCTTATTATAGATAATCGTCTTACTTATTTAGTGATCAAATCAGGAAATAATCTTAATTTTTACAATAGTCGGGTTAATAATTATACAGTATCTGGATTCTTGAATAATGATATTGAGATTTTCCAGATCTCTGGTTCAAATGCTATAGTAAAATTTAAGGATGCTATCATAAAAGCATACAAATTGAGTCAGGAAGATAAGGACAGGATAAAAAGGATAAGGAATATTACAGATAAAGATATATCATTAGCTAAGACGCCCGATGTTGCCTATTCAATTACTTTTGAGGATGATGGGAACCAACCATTTGATTATATTGCAGTTACTTCATCAAGCATATTAAAGCCTGATAGAGTTGAGATGAATCAGCCCTCCAACCTGAAGGATCCATCAAATCAGGCTGATTACATAATAATAACTCACCCAATTTTTATTGAATCTGCCAAAAGGCTTTCGGATTGGAGAAGCAGTAAAAATGGTGGAGGTTTTAGAACAAAGGTAATAGATGTTACTGATATATATGATGAATTTGGAAATGGAATGGCAAGCACTCATGCTATAAAAGGTTTTCTTAAATATGCATACAATAACTGGAGCAAACCAGCACCTTCTTATGTGCTTATTTTAGGGGATGCTACTTATGACATGCTTGGTATAAATGAGAAATTTTATAAAGAGGCACCAGAGCTAATAGGTTTCATCCCTACATTCTATATATTATCGACTTTTGGGCAGACTGCTGCCGAACATTGGTATAGCACGATCAGTGGAGATGATGGTTTCCCGGATATATATTTGGGGAGAATCCCTGTTGAAAGCTCATCACAAGCGGAAGATGTAATTGATAAAATCATTGCAAATGAATCTGGAAAATTTAATGGACCCTGGCGAAAACAAATTATATCTATTGCTGATGATGACACCCATGCTGCAGGTGATGAAATCTTCCAGATAGGATTGGAAGAAGTATGGGAGGAACATACACCAATTGGATATGATACGACAAAGATATATTTGAAAGAAATAATAAAAGAGGTAGAATCAAATCCACAATTTACAAGAACACCTGCCAATATTGCCAAGGAAATGATCATAAACTCTTTCGGTGATGGAGCGGTAATTGCACAATATTCGGGTCATGGTGGTAGACACGTTTGGGCGCATGAAATAATGTTTAGTATAACTGATATTGAGTCCATGAAAGAAACAAATATTTATCCATTTCTTTTAGTATTTAGCTGTTATAATGGCTATTTTGATATTCCTGGTGAGCTTTGTATGGCAGAGGGAATGCTCAGAGCCAGAAGAAGCGGAGTTGTGGCAATGTTCAGTGCAACCAGGTTAACTTATGGAACAGGTAATGTTGCACTTAATAATCTGCTTTTCGATGCAATATTTAAACAAAAATTTCATAGGATCGGTCAGGCTATCGTAACGGCAAAAACGAACTTACTTATAAAAGACCCTCATCAACTAACACAATTACAAGAATATACACTTTTTGGTGATCCTGCATCCTGGCTAAACTTACCTGAATATGAAATACAACCTCAAGTTGCTAATTTAACCGTTTCTTCATCTGTAAAACTTGAGGTGCAATCAGGTCAAGTATTAGATAATATTACTGGTAAAGCAAGTTATTATAATGGAAATGTAACTGCAGAAATGCATTTGCCAGATAGTAGTAATATTACCCAAAATATATCAGTTGTTAATGGAAACTATCCCTCTTTGTCCTTTGATATTCCTGCAGGAGCGGCTTCAGGCAGAGGTGAATTGAAATTTTTCGGTCAGGATGAAACATCTGCAGTTGTTGGAGGGATAAGATTTAGTGTTAAAGAACCATTGCTTGTTAATATAAATTATGAAGTGAACGGCAATGAATTGCAGATTTATGCAAATATAAGCGATGATGCTAAAGAACTAAAATCAGCTACGTTAATTTGGTCAGCAGATAGAAGCTCAACAGAAAACAGAGTAAATTTAGTATTTGATGCTCAAAAACGCGTATATAAATTACCACAGGCATTAGCTTTTCCCACCCAGGTCAGTGGAATTAACTATCAAATAGTTGCTCAAGACATGGATGGTAATGTAATAAGTAGCAAAAAGGAATTTATAAAGCTAATCCCAAAAGTTAACTTTCGTATCGATGAAAAATCAACCAGCTTTGAGCCTGACATTAGCTATATATTTTCAACAGAATACAATTCTTATGGTTTAGATATAAGAATATTAAATAAGGGTGATATCAATGTAAAAGGACCTTTAAAGGTTCTTGCTTTTGAAGGGAATCCTGACAAAAATAATGATAAGGTTGTCGATGATGATGCAATTATGATCGGAGAAAAAGAAATTACCGATGATAAATGGACTTTGGAAAATAGCATTGGAAATCAATCAGTCAAAGTTTTCATAGAAAGACCTTTATCTATTGGACGTCACTTAATATCAGTATGGATTGATCCGGAGTTTAACATTAATCATCCAGTGGACAAATTTGGCGCTCATGATGAAAACAATGAAAATGATAATTTATCATATATCATACTGGATTCCACCCAATTCCTTCTTAATCCTGGTCAGGATAATATTGTTAAAAGTATAGATGAAGTCTTTTATATGAATATTCCATCAGGTTCAGTAAATCAAAATTTACCAATAAAGTTGAACCGTGTCTCTGAAGTCAGTACATCTATTAATCAACCGGATATCTTTTTTATCAGCTTCCCCTGGTCATCACGTGGAGGTTACGCAGTTTCAGCTCATTCTTCACCGGCTATAGAGCAGTTAGAAAGACCAGTATCTACACAGATAAAATTTGATTTAGATTCTTTTATAGACGAAATTAAGAAGGATATAGGCTATGGAGGGATAACATACGAACAGATGACTCAAGAACAAAGGGACATATTAGAGAGGGAATTAAAAAATAGAGTTTCAAATATTGGTGCATATATATGGAACGAGCCAACAAAGAAATGGGAACGATTACCATCAAAACCTGCGTTATCAGATACCGGAACTGTTCTTCGTAGAGTCTATGCAGTTTTAGATGATAAGTCAAATGAAGAGAAAATATATAGCGGTATAATAAACAACATTTCTTTAGACCCTAGTGCCAAAACTCCTTTGGATTCCTGGTCTATCATTTTCATTGACTCACAAAGATTTAATGTTCGTGGTGCGAAAGCAGGCACAATAATGCAAAATAATGAGCCTTATACTGGTGTAATCGGAAAAGAATTTTATGATGAAAAAACTGGTATTAGATTTATAATAAAACCAGGCATAAAAACATTTTCCGCTGGTGACGAATTAAGATTCAGAACTATAGAGACGGGAATAATACAAGCTGAATCAGATCGAATAGGGATCATGACATTAATGTTCAACAAGGATAACCGTCCACCCATCATTCAACTTGATGTAAGTAACCAAAATTTTACCGATGGCGACTATGTTTCAGCTACTCCTGAAATACATGGAGTCATAAGCGATAGGAATGGTGTAAATGTATCTCCAAATAAACTGAGTATTTCTATTAGCAAGGATTCAGAAGACTTTATACCTGTAAAGGAAAATGAATATACCATATCCTATAGTGGTTCATCAAATGATGTCGTTGTTAATTATTCACCTGGAAAACTGGAGCCAGGAAAATATGAAGTGCGATTTCAGGCTTATGATTATAATGGAAATTTGGGAGTAAGAACAATAAAATTTGAAGTAAAAAAAGAATTTGATCTGGTAAAGGGAACCTTAATGAACTATCCCAATCCATTTGAAAGGGAAACTGATATAACTTTTGTTTTAACATCAATGGCTGATTCAGCAGTCGTAAAGATATATACAGTATCTGGAAGGCTTATACGGACATTAGAACAGATACAAGCGGTTAATTTTGTTACGATCCATTGGGATGGTAGGGACGAAGATGGTAAAGAAGTTGCCAACGGAGTTTATTATTATAGGGTTACGTTAAAGCGCGAGGGTAAGAAGAACATAATTGAAACGGGAAAGATGATGAAACTGAAGTGATATTTTGAGTAGCGGTAAAAAGTATTAACTTTTATAAGTTTGTAGTAGCCCGATTCATCGGGTGTTTAAGATTTATATTACGCTCAATAAATTGGCTTACTAAATATATCTGCTAAAAAAGAAAAGGAAGTTTGCTGTGATAAAGAAATTTAATTTAAATTATTGCTTTTCATTAATATTATTTTTTTTAAGTGTTTTTATTTCTTCAGTATATGGAGCAGAAAAATATGCTGGTGAGTTTCTCAATATTGGTGTAGGAGCCAGGGCGCTTGGTATGGGCGGAAGTTTTGTAGCTATTGCAGATGACGCTACTACTGCATACTGGAATCCTGCAGGGCTTGGTGCTATCAAGAATACAGAAATAGCCTTTATGCATGCTGGAATGTTTGGTCTGGATAAATATGACTTTGTAAACTTTGTTCAACCAGTGGGTAAATCATCTGCTTTAGGTTTAAGCTGGATAAGGCTGGGTATTGATGATATTCCAATAACAGAGCTTTCGAAGCCCGGAGATATGAGTGCATCAAACCGTCCAGTTATATCTGGATATATGCATGATACTGAAAATGCTTTTATACTTTCTTATGGCAAGAAAATAAAATCTCCAATCCAGATAGATGGTTTCGATATCAATATAGGGGGAAACTCAAAGTTTATATATAATTCTGTATCCGGAATACAGAGAAATGCGATCGGTTTTGGCGGAGATTTAGGGCTTTTATGTAAAAAAAACATATTAACAGATAAAGACAAAGGGAACTTTATATCTTTTGGAGTTACGGCGCAGGATTTCTTCAAAACAAGGATTATATGGAATACTACATCATCACCATCTCATACAGATGTAATTCAGCCTAATATCAAAATTGGGATTGCTTACTCACAGTTCATTGAAAGAATTTCCAGTAGAATGACATTTACTATGGATGCAAATACTCGTTATGGGCTGGAAATGAACTATGGTATGGAGTATAATCTTGGAAATCTTTTATCTTTACGGACAGGACTTCAAAATAGTAATTTTACTGCTGGTGCTGGTCTGAATGTAGTATTTGCTAGAGGAGACTCAGAACTAAGTTTTTTAATTGATTATGCCTTTTTGAGTCACGAATTAGGAAATACGCATAGAATATCGGCAATGACTAAATTCTAATTATATACACTATCTAACAAGAACTTATAAAGGAGGGTCTGCAATATGAAAGCTTTAATATTTATTATGGCATTTTTAACTATATTTATACTAGTGGAGGAATATATTATAGCAGATGATTCTTTAGTGTTGTATTTAACTTTTGATGAAGGCAAAGGCAAAGAAGCCAGCGATAGTTCAAAATATGGTAACAAAGGGACTTTAGAGGGTGGAACTGAATGGAAAGCTGGTAAATATGGCAAGGCGGTATCATTTAGCACTGATGGTGATCAGGTAGTTGTTCAGAATTCAGAAAGTCTTAATATTGAAGGTAAAATAAGCATAATGGCGTGGAGTAAGATCGATGCATGGGTTGGGACAGGAGATCAATGGGTTGGTAAAGGAGCTCATGCCAGTAAACCAAGCTGCTATGGATTAATGGTGTATCAATCGGCTAATGTCTATTTCATGTTAGGCGATGGAGGAGCCAGACATGATCTTATTACCCCGAATTTACCCAATACTGGAGAATGGCAGCATGTAGCAGCTACTTATGACGGTAAAGTAATGAGATACTATTTAAATGGGGAAATATCAGCAGAAAAAGAAGATAAATTTGATTTCAAAGGAGTTAATGAACTCCCTGTAATGATAGGTTCAGGAGTGCAAAGACCGCAATATGTATTTAATGGTATTATAGATGAAGTTGCTATCTTTAACAGAGCGCTGGAGCCTATCGAAATCAAAAAGGCAATGTCTGGTATTGGGTTAATGCTTGCTGTTAACAAAGCTGATAAACTTGCAACAACATGGGGAACATTGAAAAAATAGTTTCTAAATATGTCCGAACTTACGTCTGATTATCAAGATTTTTTTGTTGACTTTATAGGTAACGTTTTGCAAAATATGAATATTTAAGGTTTTTGGTTCGGCAGTTAAAGCTGTCAGATTTTAATTTGTGTCATTACTGAATTATTTTTAATTAAAGGGGGAGATTATGTTGAAAGATAAGACCTTAACAATGGCTTTATTATGTTTGCTTTTTTTGAGCATAATATTAGTAAACCAAGTTTATGCAAAGATAGACAAAAAAAATGCTATCGGTATCTGGCTATTAGATGAAAATGGAGGAAAAGTTGCTCGTGATTCTTCTGGAAATGGGAATCATGGAACCTATGCAGGAAATCCGAAATGGGTCGAGGGCAAATTTGGAAAGGCATTAGAAGTCACCGCAGGAACTGGCGTTCAAATTGATAATCCAGAAAACTTTAACTTCACTACATGGACCTATGTGCTATGGTTTAAAACACCTGCTGGTGGAGATTATCCTAATTTAGTTGGAAGGCAATTTGCAAACTCACATGGCTGGACTATACATCTTGATCCAGGGAGAGCCACTTTTAGGATTAGAATTGACACTGACGGCGGAATAAATCAAGTCAAGACTGTCCCCGGTGCTGTTGGAAACGATGAATGGCATCATGGGGCAATTTGTCAAGACGATAAAAACAAACAGCTTACCTTCTATTTTGATGGCGTCAAAGGCACTTCGTCCTATGCAGGAAATTATAAGAATTCAGGCGGATTTATGACTATCGCATTAGCTTGTGTCGGAGCAGTTAACCTTACCGCAGGCTCAATTGATGAAGTAGGCGTCTTTGATACAATCCTATCTGAAGATGATGTCAAGCTCATCATGGAAAAAGGATTGGCAACAGCAGTTCCAGGCTTACTTGCTGTTTCTTCAAATGACAAACTGACAGGAACCTGGGGAAAGATAAAATCAGTCAATTAATAACAAGAACCGAAATCAAATATTAAAATTCCCATAGGTTGAAAGTTGAAAACTAACTAGATGAAATATGGTAGAGATGGCTCAGGAAAATGTAAAAACATAGTTACTCAATACTGATTTTTTTATGCTAGCATAAAAGGACAGGCAAAATATAACCATAAAAAAGTGCATCCAAATTTTATTATAATGAGAACATTTGCATGAAGACCCCTTACTGCTCATGTTCTCACATCTTATGCGAAAAGAGGGGGTGGTGTTTTAATGGATAAATCACCGAGGTGGTTGAAAACTTAGCTAACTGAGTTTTCAATCATTAGTGATACTCGCGTAAGGGCTATTACTTCAACTTTGAGGTGTAGCCCTTATTAAATAATAAAAGGTTGCTTGACAAATAATCTGGTTTATTTTAATATATTAACATTGAATAAGGAATCACGCTAAATGAAAGGACGGTGATAAGTGCATGGAAGAAATAGTTGAGAATCTTTTTGTTGAAGTATTTCATAGAAGTGATACCATGCCCGCCGTCTTAAACAGTAAATAGCTATTATAGATCAATTGCAATAGCCACTGTAAGTATTCACTTTTGTGGCTTTTTTGATTTTAAAGGCAGGCATGGAGGTATAAATTTAAGGAGTTTACCTCTATGTCCAAAATTAAACCAAATTTTCTTGAAATAGGAATTGATTTTGAAAAATTAGATAGATTTTCTGAAGAGGATGCTATCTGGTATGAAACGCTAGAAGAAAGAGAAAGACGTTATAAAAAAGAAGATAAAAAAGAACAAATTCTACCCTTGATAATGGATATTATAGAAAGTGAACTTACTGAAATGCAGAGAAACTGCATAAAGATGTATTTCTTAAATGAAAGGACACGTGAAGATATAGCCAACCATCTTGGGATTTCCAGGCGTGTTGTAACACAGCATATTTATGGCATAGTTCGCAATGGTAAGAGGATCGGTGGTGGAATACAGAAAATTAGAAAGATATGTGAGAAGAAAAGCATATCTCTTTAACTTTTAAAAAGGTGGGCAATACCTACCTTATTTTCATATATAGAGAACAAGCTAGACAGCATGTTT
>FWPV01008715.1_pt1 | contig 17572 bp, 21 predicted proteins | sample 2228371 | NCBI WGS metagenome assembly FWPV01 (sample SAMEA103939776, study PRJEB20133) | metagenome | reverse complement strand
TCGGAAGAAATGAGCGCCCAGGCCAACCAGCTCAGGGAATACGTGAGCCTTCTGGCCGACATCGTGGGGCAGGCGGCCGAGCGGACCGCGAAAGCGCTTGGGTCGAAGGAGCAGCAGGCGATCCGGGGTTCCAAGCAGCCGCCGGCGCCCGCGCCGTCCCGGAAGGCCGCCTCACTTCCCGCCCGCGCTTCCGGGGGCAAAGGAAACGGCCGTGAGAAGCCGGGCCGCAGAGACACCGCTCCAGTCAAACCGGAAGAAGTCATTCCCTTTGAGGGGGACTTTTCAGACTTCTGAAACGCTTGGAACGACGCCCCCCTCCTGCAGGCCGTGTGAGCCGGCGGGAGAGGGGGTGTTCACGAGGAAACGTTCGTTGAGCCGCGCGAGGTCGCGATGAAGCGGATCAAGGTGCTGGTGGTCGATGATTCGGCCATCGTGCGAAAGATCTTTTCCCAGGAGCTTTCCAGGCACGAGGACATCGAGGTCGTGGGGACCGCACCGGACCCTTACGTGGCGCGCGACAAGATCGTGAAACTGAAGCCCGACGTGATCACCCTCGACGTGGAAATGCCGCGCATGGACGGGCTCACGTTCCTCCGAAAGCTCATGAAGTACCATCCCACGCCCACCATCATCGTCAGCTCTCTCACTCCGAGAAACAGCGAACTGGCGCTGGAGGCCATGGAATGCGGCGCCGTGGAAGTGCTCGCCAAGCCCGGAGGATCCTACTCGGTCGGCGACATGAGCATCCAGCTGGTTCAGAAGATCCGGGCCGCCTCACGGGTCCGCATGGTTCCCAAATCCACGCCGCCCGTCGCAGCCCCCGCCGCTCAGGGGCCCCTGGAACCCGTCCGCTCGGATGCCCTGAAGCGCACCACGCACAAGGTGATCGCGCTGGGCGCGTCCACCGGGGGAACAGAAGCCCTCAAAGTGGTACTCACCCAGATGCCTCCGAACAGCCCGGGCATCGTGGTGGTTCAGCACATGCCGCCTCGGTTCACCACCGCCTTCGCCCAGAGGCTCGACGGCCTCTGCCAAATCGATGTGCGAGAAGCCGCCGACGGGGATTCGGTCCGCCCGGGCCTGGCCCTCATCGCCCCGGGCAACTACCACCTGGTGCTGAAACGGAGCGGCGCCCGTTATTACGTTGAAGTGAAGGAAGGCCCGCTGGTCTGCCATCAGCGTCCTTCCGTGGACGTCCTGTTCCACTCGGTGGCCCGCTACGCGGGAGCCAACGCCGTCGGAGCGATCCTCACCGGGATGGGCCGCGACGGTGCGGCGGGGATGCTCGAGATGCGCCAGGCGGGAGCCCGGACCATCGCTCAGGACGAAGACAGCTGCGTGGTCTTCGGCATGCCGAAGGAAGCCATACAGGCGGGAGCCGTGGAATACGTGGTTCCCCTGGTGAACATACCTCGAACCATCCTCAAGGTGCTCGAGGAAGAAGAGAACACCGGCCGATGATCGTCCAGCGGCGGCCCGCCTCCGGGGACCCGGAGGGGCCGGCCGGCCGTGGACGCGTTGCCGGAGCGGAAGGAGTCAGGCGGTGGAACACAAAGACATGACCGTTCTCGTGGTGGACGACTTTGCGACCATGCGCCGCATCGTCCGCAACATCCTCAGGGAACTGGACTTCAAGGACATCGTGGAAGCGGAAAACGGGACGGCGGCGGTCAAGATCCTTGAATCTCAAAAGGTGCACCTGGTCATCTCCGACTGGAACATGCCGAAAATGACCGGCCTCGAACTGCTGAAATGGGTCCGGGCCAACGAAAAGACCAGGGACCTGCCGTTTCTCATGGTCACCGCCGAAGCGCAGAAGGAAAACATCGTGGAAGCGGTCAAGGCCAGGGTGAGCAATTACATCGTCAAGCCTTTCACCGCGGCCGTTCTTTCGGAAAAGCTGGAAAAGATCCTGCCGAAAGGTTGACCGGCCGCCCGTTTTCAAGGGATAGCCTTACGGCAGACGTTCGAGACCGTCGTGAGAAAGGGGGAGTGCCACGTGACGCCGGATCGAGATCTTTTGTCACTGAAACACGCAGCGGGCAAGCTGGGCGGTGAACTGGAGCGCCGTCCGGAGCGGGACGGCTCGGAGTGGGTGCGCCTTCGTTTCCCCTCGGACCCGGAAACCCGGGAGAAATTGAAACGGCTTCTTTCGCTCGGAGACCCCGAAGCCATTCTGGACCGCCCGTTCGACGCACTGGAGCCGGGAACGGAGGAGGTCCTTCGTGCCATCAAGGAATTCATGCGGGCGCTGTCGGCCAGAGAAATGGACCGCGCCCAGGAAATCCTCCTGAGCCTCTCCCAGGACAAAAAACGCGGCCTCTACCAAGAAATCGGCACCCTCGCCCGGGAACTCCACGATTCCCTCAGAAACTTCCTGACCACCCTCAACCCCACCCTCAAGGAGATCGTCGAAGACCGCATTCCGGATTCAGGCCACCGCCTGGAACACATCATCGAACTCACCGAAAACGCCGCCAACACCACCCTCGACCACGTGGAAACCCTTCAGAAGCGTAACAACACACTCCGGGAAAAACTGGCCGAACTCCGGCGGCGGGTGCTGGCTTTGCACGCCTTCGGCGATCCCGCCCGTGAAAAGCTGGAGCAAATGGAGCAACTGCTGGCGGCCATGGATGCTTCCGCCGCGCGGACTCGGGATGACCTCATCACCCTGCTGACGGCCCAGGACTATCAGGACATCACCGGTCAGATCATCCTGAAGATCATCACCCTGCTGCGCGAGATGGAAAGCAAGCTGGTGCATCTGATCACCAGTTTCGGGGTCAGGGTCGACCCGCCCCGGGAGGTCCCGGAGGAGCAGCTCTACGGTCCCGCCCACAAGGGCCGGGAAGCGGCCCTTCATTCGCAGAACGACGTGGACGCGATGCTCGCCGAGTTCGGTTTCTAGCCCGCCCCGCCGCCCCGGTCCGTCAAATCGGACTGGCCCTCGGACCGAAGATACACTACAAATAAGAAAGACCGACGGGACACACTCACCGCAGGCGGTGGTGAGGGAGAAAGGGCGGCGGGTTCCCAACCATCGGGACAAGGGGGGCACCATGGCAGAGAGCGTCTACAAGATCATCGAACTGGTGGGAACAAGCGAAGTGTCGTGGGAAGATGCAGCCAAGAAAGCCGTCGAGACGGCCGGTAAGAGCCTGAGGGACCTTCGGATCGCCGAAATCACCAAGCTGGACATGAAAATCGAAAACGGTAAGGTGATGGCCTACCGCGCCCGCGTCAACGTCTCCTTCAAGTACCAGGGCGAATAGAGGCCGCGCAGGAGTCGGTCTGGAAACGGAGTCAATCAACCGCCGCCCCTCCCCTTCATCCACGCATCATTCACGAGCGAAACACGGGGGAACATCGGAAAAACGAGCGGAAACCACGGCAAGTCCCGGGACCCGGGTGCGCGTGACGAGGAGACAGGCATGGCCGAGCGCAAAGTGAGAATCCTGATGGGTCGGTTTGGGCACGGCTACGAAGCCGCACTGATGCGCCTGGCGAGCGCTTTCAGCGAAGCGGGTTTTGAAGTGATCTACACCGAATCGGAAGACCCCGAAGCCATCGTGAGCGCCGCCATCCAGGAATCGGTGGATCACATCGGCATCACCACGCTTCCGGAAGCGCGGCTGGAACATTTCGAAGAAATGTTCCGCCTCCTGCGCCGCGAGGGCGCGGAACAGGTCAGCGTGACCGCCGGCGGCTTCCTCGAAGAAGACGACATCGCGCGGCTCAAGGCCATGGGAGTGGTCGAGTTCTTCCCGAAAGGCACGACCCACAAGGAACTGATCCAATGGGCGAAGGAACACATCCGGCCCGTTGAAAACTGACGCGAGTCGGCCTCGGCACGCCCTTCATCGCGACATCGGCGCCGGGCCCGCTTCAGCCCGGAAGCGCCGTGATGAGGGTCGGAGCCTTGAGCATCTGGTACAGCTGGCGCTTGGCGGAGCGGTACCGGTCGAAGTAGACTTCGGCGATCCTGCGCATGAGCTTGTAGCCCAGCTCCGGGTGGCGATCGCAGGCGTCCAGGAGCTTCCGCGCCTCGACGGCGAGCACCTCGGTATCTTCCAGGCAGACGGCGCTGAGGGTGTATTCCCTGGGTTGCATCACCGAGGCCGTTCCGAACAGCTCCCCCCGTGACCGGCTTTCGAAGCCGATCCCCACCTGGTCGCCCGGCTTCATTTCACGAAGCGCCACCAGGCCCCTCAAAACGACATACAGATGCGTCGCCCGGTCGCCTCGCTGATAGAGCATCTGCCCGGTCTCGAGACTTCTCCTGCCGGCGATCCCGGCGATTTCCTCCAGCTGGTCGTCGGAAAAGCTTTCGAACGTTTCCAGTTCCTTCAATTCACTGATCTGAACCATGCCGCCTTCTCTCCTTTGCCACCCTCTCCCCAGGAGTCCGAAAGGCCTGAGCGCCGATCTTGGAACCCCAGCCGCCTTTTCCTTTACCACAAGCAGGCTCCCGCCGGGAAACCCTATTCGTGGGAGGCCGAAGGAGCCCGTGCGGGCCGAAATGGAGGAAAACTTGCAAAGGTTTCGAACCTTTGTTATTTTCTTCGCGGGGGATTTGGAGCAGGGCAGATGGTCGCCGGCCCCGGCTGGTCCGGGGCGGGAGGAAAGTCCGGGCTCCACAGGGCAGGGTGCTGGGTAACGCCCAGTCTCGGCGACGAGCAGGAAAGTGCCACAGAAAGCAAACCGCCGAGCGCTCACCGGGCTCTGGATTCCGCGGATGCCACGCGCCTCGGACAGGGTTCGGGCAAGGGCTCGGTAAGGGTGAAACGGTGAGGTAAGAGCTCACCAGTCCCGATGGCGACATCGGGAGCTAGGCAAACCCCACCCGGAGCAAGGCCAAGTAGGAGAGCGTTGGAGGGTGGCCCGCTCGAAGCTCTCGGGTCGGCCGCTTGAGCCCGCCGGAGACGGCGGGCCTAGAGGAATGACCATCGCTTCCGCCACTGGCGGAAGAACAGAACCCGGCTTACAACTGCTCCAGATTCCCCTTTCCCAGCCCGAAAACGGCTTGGGCCGACAGCGTTTCGGCCGCCCGATCGAGCGACGGCGCGCGGGCGGTTCGTTTTTCGCCGCGACACCCTGTTCGCACCGGCAAGGAGTACGGGCCCTGAACGATTCCACCTGCTTGGAGAAGGCTTCGCCCGCCTGCGATGCCTGGGCCGTGGTCCCGGCGGCGGGCCGCGGCGCCCGCATGGGGCTGAATCGACCGAAGCAATTCGCCGAACTGGGGGGGAAGCCTCTGCTGGTCCACACCTTGGAAGCCCTGGCGAAGGCCGGGTTTCTTTCCCGGATGCTCGTGGTGGTTCCCCCGGAACTCCAAGGGCGGGTCCACCGTGACGTGCTTGCCTTCATGAACGCGCGGATTCCCACGGAGTGGGTGGCCGGGGGCGCCGAACGCCAAGAAAGTGTTTTCAACGCGCTGGAGAGGATCCCCGAAGACGTGACATGGGTGCTGGTCCACGACGGGGTCCGGCCCTTTCCGACGGTCCCGCTCATGTACCGCGTCTGGGAAGCGGCAAGGTCTTTCGGAGCGGCCGTCTGCGGCCTTCCGGCGACCGACACGGTCAAGCGCGCAACATCGGGGTTGGTCCGGGAGACCCTTCCGCGGGACGAAATCTGGCTGATCCAGACCCCCCAGATCTTTCGGCGCGACGTGCTGGTCCGCGCCTTCCGCGAGGCGCTTCGGGAAGGATTCCAAGCCACCGACGACGCAGCTTTGGTGGAGCGGCTCGGTCACCCCGTGGCCGTGGTTCCCGGGGACCCGCACAACATCAAGATCACCCGGCCGGAAGACCTGCAATGGGCCCGCAACCACCTGGCACGGAAGCCGGCGGAACCGTCCGGTGCCGCGTCGACAAGGCCTTGAACAGCCGGTGATCGCCTTCGAAACCGGTAGCGATGACATGAGAATCGGGTTCGGTTACGACGTGCACTCCCTTGTCGAAGGGCGCCCCTTGATCCTCGGGGGAGTCGCCATCGAGTGGCCCCGCGGACTCCTCGGCCACTCGGACGCGGACGTCCTGGTCCACGCCGCCTGCGACGCCCTTCTCGGAGCGGCGGCCCTGGGCGATATCGGACGCCACTTTCCGGATACGGACCCCCGCTACCAAGGAGTCTCGAGCCTGTCGCTCCTCAGGGAAACCGCCCGCTTGGTTCGCGATCGGCACTACGAAATCGGAAACCTGGACGCCACGGTGGTGTGCGAAAGACCCCGGCTCGCTCCCCATATCCCTCAAATGATCCAAAACCTGGCCGCCGCAGCGGATGTCGACCCGGGCCGGATCAACATCAAGGCGACCAGCACGGAAAGACTGGGTTTTGCCGGCAGGGAAGAAGGTATTGCGGCCTACGCCGTGGTCCTGCTGGTCAAGGCGGCTCTTTCCCCCGTTGGCAACGATTGAAAGGAGACGGACCCCCCATGGCGCTTCTCGTCTACAACACGCTCACGCGGCGCAAGGAACCCTTCACTCCCCTGGAACCCGGCACGGTGAAACTCTACGTCTGCGGCGTCACCGTCTACGACCTCTGCCATATCGGACACGCCCGGTCGGCCATCGTGTTCGATGTCATCTACCGGTATCTCAAGCATCTGGGCTACCAGGTCACCTACGTCCGCAACTTCACCGACATCGACGACAAGATCATCCGCCGGGCCGGCGAGGAAGGCGTGGACTACCGAACCATCGCCGACCGTTACATCGCGGCCTTCTACGAAGACATGGACGCCCTGGATCTGCTGCGGCCGGACATCGAACCCCTGGCCACGGACAACATCCCCCAGATGATCGACATCATCCGGAAACTCGAGGCGAAGGGGATCGCCTACAAGGCGGGAGCCGACGTCTACTTCTCGGTGGAACGGTTTCCCGAATACGGGAAGCTCTCCGGCCGGACTCTGGAAGACATGCTGGCGGGAGCCCGCGTGGAGGTGGACGAACACAAGCGGAATCCCCTGGATTTCGTGCTATGGAAAGCCAGCAAGCCCGGCGAACCTTCGTGGGACAGCCCCTGGGGGCCGGGGCGTCCGGGGTGGCACATCGAGTGTTCCGCCATGGGCTCCCGCTACCTTGGCCCCACCTTCGATATTCACGGGGGAGGCAAGGACCTTGTCTTCCCTCACCACGAAAACGAAATCGCCCAGAGCGAGGCCGCTCACGGGGTGCCTTTCGTCCGCTACTGGATCCACAATGGGTTCGTGAACATCGACAACGAGAAGATGTCCAAATCGTTGGGAAATTTCTTCACGATCCGGGACATCCTGAAGAAGGTTCACCCCGAAACCCTGAGGCTCTTCGTGATCGCCAAACATTACCGGAGCCCCGTGGACTTTTCCGACGAGACGATCCTGGAAGCGGAACGCGCCCTGGAAAGGCTTTACGGAACCCTGGAGGCCGTAAAGGACCGGGCGCCCGGGGCGGCGGGCCTCAAGGCCGACGACAAGACGCTTTCAGGCTTGGACCGGGATCTCTTCCAAAAAACGCTGGAAGTCCCCGCGCTCTTCCGAGAAGCCATGGACAACGACTTCAATACCGCCCAAGCGCTCGGCCACCTTTTCGAGCTCCAGCGCCACCTGCAGCGCTTTCTGGACGGTTTCGGCAAGAAGAAGCTGAAAGGACCCGCGACCGCCCTGGCCGGCAAGGCCGCCGATACGTTGAAGGAACACGCCGGCGTTCTGGGGCTCCTGCAGCGCGACCCGCAGGCATTTTTCCTGGAACAGCGCCGCCTCAAGGTGGTTCACACCGGCTTGGATGAAGCAACCATCGAATCCCTCATCGCCAGGCGCGAAGAAGCGAGAAAGGCGAAACATTTCGAGGAATCGGACCGCATCCGCGAGGAATTGGCGGCAAAGGGCGTGCAGCTGGAAGACACGCCGTACGGGACCCGCTGGAAGGTCAAGAACTGAAGCGGCCCGGAGGGGCTTGCGACCCTCCGGCCGGTTCCCGCCTTTAGAGCTTGCCCCAAGACAAGCTCATGAAAGTCGGGCCTGCGGTTCCTTGTTCCTGTAGGAGCGGCCTTGCCCGCGATCGGGGTCGCCGGTAAACCGGCTCCGACAGGGCATGAGTCCCTCCTTGAGTGCCCGCCGCGAACCGCCCCTACGCGAAGAAACGGACACTCAGTCCCCCAAAGAGTGAAGGGTATTCTCAGACAGCCTCTCAGGCCTTGCCGCAGCACGACCCGGGAACACATCCCCGGGTTCCCGGAGCCGAACCGCAACAGCCCGTGTCGCCGGATCCCGGCAGCCGCCCGCCCGCCTTCACGCCGGAGGCCGAAGAGGGCGCCGAAAGGAGCTTCGTGAGGTCCGAACCGCCGCATTCCGGGCAGCAGACCCCCTCGGCCGTTCCAAGCACCAGTTGTTCCGAAACGCCTCCACACGAACGACACACAAATTCAAAGATCGGCATGACGCCGCCCTCCCGTCACAGTCCTGCCGTTCAAACGGTCCACCTACCCGCTCGCCTCTTTCTTTTCAAGGGTGACCACACCCGCCGCCGTGCCCCCCGCAGGTGAATTGGGGCTGAAACGGCGGCAGTTTTCCTTCCCCAAGCAGCTTCAAGTTGTCCCGCACCGATCCCTCCACGGCCCGGTAGACCGTTACCCCTTGGGCCTGGAGCTTCATGAGCGCTCCCATGCCGATGCCGCCCACCGCTACGGCGTCCACGGCGCGACCGCCCAGCGCCTTGAGAGGCTGACACATGCCGTGGGCGTGGTGCTGATCGCCGTTTTGGATCTCCTCGAACCGCTCCGATGCCGTGTCCACGATCACAAAGGCCGGAGCGGAACCGAAATGGCCGTAAACGCCGCTGTCCAATCCCTCCGCCGCCGCCACCGGAAAGCAAATCTTCATGACTGTTCCTCCCTGCCGGAAATCTTCCGTAACACCTTCGCGTCCAGCCTGGCACCATCCTGCCGAAGCGGACCGGGCGTGACCGAACCCGAAGCCGGTTTCAACCGGTCTGCCACCATTGCTGACAATCGCTCATCCATGGAGAAGGGACGTCTCCATGGCACTTGACCCGCACCTCGGACAGTCGGCTGTATAGAAGTTCGGCACCTTTTTGTCAATGCCCGACGACCCATGCTTCAGCGTTCGCGCCGCGGAACCGCCCCTGGACTGGGCCCGCCCGCCTTGCAAAATGGCGGCGAAACCGCCTATAATGACGACCAAACGGAAACGACGCCGACGGCGCGCGGAAAAGCGATGACCCGGGAGGGCTGGTCATGGAAAACGCGGCATTTGTGCAAGCGAACGAAGTCTACATCAAGAGCGACCGAACCCAGGGAAACATGGTGGTTCTCAAGGAATCGGAAGAATCGAACCGGTATTTTCTCATGTTCGTGGGAGAAAGCGAGATCACCGCCATCGCCAAGGAAAAAGGGCTGGTCGAACCCAAGCGGCCCCTCACCCACGACCTCTACCTGTCGATGTTGAAACGCGCCGGCATGGTCATCCACCGGATCGAAATCCACGACATGATCGAAAACACCTATTACGCCAGGGTGATCGCCGAGGTCGGCGGCGAGGAGGTGGTGTTCGACAGTCGCCCCAGTGACGCCGTAGCCCTGGCGCTTCACGAAGAATGCCCGATCCTGGTCAACCAGCGGCTGTTGCGGCGCGAACTCACCCCCGAAGAAGTCAAAGAATACGAAGAAATCGTGAAAACCATCAAGTTCTGATGCCGGCGCCGCGCCGGGCTCTCCAGGCTCCCGGCGGCAGGCCCCGGGGTTGCAGAACCCTCAACCCGCCGCTCCGGACAAGCCCATGAAGGAGAGCGGAGAAACGCGCCCGGGGAACCCTCGACGCACCGGAGGACGGCTCAGAGATACTGCGGAAGCACCCGCTGGCGGTACCCGTGACGGATGGATCGGGCCAGGACCGGGTCTTCCATCTCGAATTCGAAGCGTTCGCCGACGGCGATGCCGCCAAGAGCCGGGAAGGTCCCGCAGAACAGGCAGAAATCGTCCGCCGGAAGACCATCGCCCGCCGGGATCCCTTCCAAGATTTCCGTCACGCCCAGATTGTCTCCCAGCCGCCCCTCCTGGTAAAGTCTGCGCCGCCCTTCCACGGTCATCCATGACCGCAGGACGATCCGGTCCAGGTGATCGCGCACTTCTTCCAAGCGCCACACCGTCTCGGCCACCGGCTTCGCGCACATCTGCTTGGACGCCGGGATCCCGTATTTTTCGAACTCGCGGTCCGTGTGATCGGAACCGACTCCGACATAGATCCTGCCTCCGGACCGGAAGAGCACGCATTCCACTTCACCGGAAGCCTGGCCGCCCACCGTATCGACGGTGTCCGCGGTGGTGAGGATCATGGGCGAGAGATTCATGTAGGTGGGCGTGCGCGAAGGCGCGGGCACGCCGAGCTTTCCCAGTTCCTCGATGTGTTCCTGGAGGCGGGCCTTGTCCTTTCCCACCCAGCCGGCCACAATCAGCCTGGAAAGATTCACGATCAGGTCCTCTTGGCCCTCGCGGGTCTGGAGTGCCAAGTGCAAGCGCTTCACCATCATCGTTCACTCCGGTTCCAAGGGTTTCGAATCCCGCCATCGGGGTCGCCCGAAGGGCCGGCTCGGTCCGCCGCGCGCCGCGTTCAACGCACCGCCTTGGCGAAAAAGAGCGCCAGGTCCGGAAACGCCACCAGGGTTCCGATCATGACGAGAATCATCAACACGAAGGGCGTCGCCCCCATCATGACTTCGCTGATGGAACCGCTGTGACGGACCCCCTGGACCACGTACAGGTTCAGCCCCACAGGCGGCGTGATGAGCGCCATTTCAATGAGGAGGATCAGGAGCACCCCGAACCAGACCGGATCGTAGCCGGCCGCCGTGATGACCGGCGTCACGATGGGGACCGTGATCACCATGAGGGAAAGGGTTTCCACGAAAAGCCCCAGCACCAGGTAGAGGGCGATGATGACCAGCAGCGTCTTGAAAGGCGAAAGTCCCAAGTGGTTGACGAACCGGCGGAGGGTCTCCGCAAGACCGACGGAATCGAGGATGAAATTCAGGAAGTTGGCCGCAATGAGAATCAACATGATCATGGCCGTGGTGCGCATGGTGCCTTCGAACACGCGCTTGAAAAAGTCCAGCGAGACCGCGCGGTAGCGAAAGGCGAGAAGAAGCGCCGCGATGACCCCCAGCGCCGCCGATTCCGTAGGCGTGGCCCACCCCGCATAGATGGATCCGATCACCACGAAAAAGATGAAAAGAACCGGCAGAAGGTCCTTGAGGCTCCCCAGGCGGTCTTCCCACGACGCCGACCGCCGGGATCCGCCCCACCGGGGATTCACGGAACAGGCCAGAAGAATGCAGAGCATGAAAAGGACCGCGAGAAGCAGTCCCGGGACGATCCCGGCGATGAAAAGCTGCGGGATCGAGGTGTTGGTGAGAAAGCCGTAGACGATGAGGTTGATGGACGGCGGAATCAGGATCCCCAGCGTCCCGCCCGCGGCGATGGACCCGGCGAAAAGGCCTTCCGGATACCCGTACCGGCGGGCCTGGGGAAGCGCCACGGTGGTGATGGTCGCCGCCGTGGCCACGCTGGAGCCGCTGGTGGCCGCGAACATGGCCGAGGTGCCGATGTTGGCGTGCATGAGCCCGCCGGGAAGCCACGAGAGCCAGAGATCCAGGGCCCGGTAGGTTCGTGCCGCGATCCCGGCCTGAAGCAGGATTTCACCGAGAAGCACAAACAGCGGAATGGCGAACAGGATGAAATCGGTGCTCGCCGTCCAGGCAATCTCCCCCATGGCCCGGTAGAGGGGGAAAGGCGAAAAGATTTGGCCGACCAGAAGACCCAGGGCGGCCAAAGCCGCCGCCACCGGGATGCTCAGCAGCAACAGCACGAGAAGCAGCGCGAGGATCGTCGCGATCATGAGGGCCCTCCCCCGGTGGCGGCCGCCCGGCTTTCTTCCTCGATCTCTTCATCCAGGGTCGACGCTCCGTAGAGTTCCCGAGCCCGCTGCACGTCCTTACGCATCAACGCCCAAACGGTGGCGGCCAAGAGCACCAGGATGGTCGCCGCAAAAGCCGCCAGCCCCAGAAACCAGAGACCCTGCGGAATCCAAAGCGGCGTGGCGAGCGGCGTGTTGGCGATGGAGTCTTTCACGAAAGACGTCTTCACCACCAGGTACGCGTAATGGGTCAAGACGATCGTGACCAAGGCGAAAAGGCCCAGCGAAACCAGGTCCAGCCCATACTGGGCCGCCCGCGGCAGGCGAACGTAGAGCACGTCGATCCGGATATGCGCCTTTTTCAAGAGCGCGAAACCCATGGTCCAGCTGCAGCAGAGGGCGAGCGTGTAGCTGGAAATTTCGTCGGCGCCCCCCATGGAAAGCGCAAATCCTTTCCGCAGCGCCACTTCCACGGCGATGAGGAACGCCGTGGCGAGCAATACGACGCCGCTCGCCCACGCCGCCCCCGTGGTCATTTTTTCGGTCACAGCGAGAAGCCGGTTCATGAAGTCATCCTCGTGAAGGAACCCGGTGCCGGAAAGCCGCAGGCGGCGTTCACCGCGTCCGATGATCCCGCAATGGACCACGCGGATCCGCCGCACGGGGCCGGTGAATCCCGCCGGCCTTGTGCGGCGTCTCGAAGCCCTTTCCTCATCAGTCGGCCTTGAAGCCCACCACCTCACCGATGGTGTCGTTCCACTGCTTCACCACCGAAACGTCGACCTTTTCGGCCCAGGCCGGAAGCACCGCGTCCACCAAGAGCTTCTTGGCCAAATCCCGGTCACCGTCGGTGATGGGCACCAGCTCCAGCTGGTTGGGGGTCCCGTGGGGGCAGGCACCGCCGCTCAGGCAGTCCAGGCCTTCCTGGGTTTCGCGCTTGGTGACTTCCCAGGCCGGGTCTTCCAGTTTTTCCTTGATGAGCTGCTGCAGTTTCGCTTGCTGTTCGGGGCTCAGGCCGTTCCACGTGGCGAGACTCATGGTTCCGATCACGTAGTCCCAGCCCCCGACGGGAAGCGGGTAGACGAAGTTGGACACTTCCCCCCAGCCCGCCGAATAACCGGAAAGGCTTCCGGTCACCGCGCAGTCCACCACACCGCGCTGCAACGCCTGGGGCACTTCGCTGAAAGAAAGCGTCACCCCGGTGGCACCCACGGCGTTCACGAATTCCGACGTGGTCCAGCCGCTGGCCCGGATCTTCCTGCCTTTCAAATCCGCCAGGCCGTTCACTCGATCCCGGCAGAAGATCACCTGCGCCGGGTACGGCGCGACGCTCAAAAGCTTCACTTCGAAGTCTTTCGCCAGGTATTCTTCCAGCACCGGCCGGTAGGCTTCCACCACCTCGCGCGCCACGGCGGTGTCGGTCGCCAGCGCCGGGAGATCCAGCCCGGCCAAAGCCGGTGAATCGTCCACCACGTAATCGGCCACCGTGTGGACCACGTCGAAGACCCCCATGCTCATCTGCCGGAGCACCGCCGGCCCCTTCAGGCTCACCTGGCTGAGCGACGTCATGCTGGTTTTCAAGCCCAGTTCCGCCGGGACCACTTCCGTCCAGAAAGGCATTTCGAAGTTCTTGTACATGGTGAGGCTGTTCCAGCTTCCCACCACTCGAAGTTCCCTGGTTTCCGCCAGGGCGCCCGGAGCGATCACAAACCCGAAAAGCGCCAGGGCGACCAGCATCCACACCATCGTTTTCCTTTCCATCACGTTGCCTCCTTGGTTTCCTAAAAGGTGTCCACGGACTCCGCCACACGCTGCAGGGCGTCGCGATCCGACACCCCCTGCTGCATGACCTTCCTGCGGTAGCTTTCCAGGTGTCGCCTCACTTCCCGCTCCGCCGTGTCGCCGCGCCGAGCTTCCAGCGCCTCGATGATGGCCAGGTGTTCGTCCAGCGTCTCCCGGATCTCCTCGTTGGTCCTCCGTGAAAAGGACAGAAACCAGGTCCGCACCATCTGGTCGTAGATCTTTTCCGCCGTTTCGCTGATGAACGGGTTGTCCAGAATGTCGACGATCCCCAGGTGGAAACGGCGATCGATTTCCAGGAGCTCCGCGATCCGCCGTTCAGCCACCCATTCAGCGGCCGGGTCGAACAGGCGCCGCAACGCCCGGATCTGAGAGGGACTCGCGATGCGCGCCGCCGTTCGCACGCAGTAGGTGTCGATCATGAGTCGCGCTTCGATGAGCCGCTGCAACTCCCAGATGTTGATGTCGCTCACGAAGATTCCCCTTCGCGGGATGATGGTCACCAGCTTTTCGCCGGCCAGCCGCTGGAGCGCCTCCCGGACGGGAGTTCGCCCGATACCCAGTTCGTCACACAATTCGTGTTCGATCAGCTGGCGGCCGACGGCGAATTCCAGGGTGACGATCTTTCGCTTGAGAACCGCATAGGCCTTATCGCGAAGCAACTTGGGAGCCACGTTCATGGATCGTCCCCGCAGCCCGGGCCCGCCCCTCAACGGCAGCAGCCGCGGGCGAAGTCTTCGTTTCTGAGGTCCCCCACGAACATATAGCCGGGGGCGTGGGTGACGGCGAAAGGCACCTTGGCTTGCAGCAGCACATTTTGCGGCGTGACCCCGCAGGCCCAGAACACGGGCACCTCGTCGGGCCGGATCTCCACCGGGTCGCCGTATTCGGGACGGGCGATGTCCGAGACGCCGATCATCTCCGGGTCGCCCACATGGACCGGTGCGCCGTGGACATCCGGATACCGCCCCGTGATGAGGCACGCCTCGGCCACCCGACTCCAATGGATGGGCCGCATGCTCACCACCATCTCCCCCCGGAAGACGCCGCTCGGCTCCAACGGAATCCGCGTCCGGTACATGGAAACGTTTTGCTTCCTTTCCACGTGCCGAAGGGGAATGCCGGCTTTGATGAGGGCTTCTTCGAAGGAAAAGCTGCAGCCCAAGAGGAAAAAGACCAGATCCTCGCGGTAGAAGGCGCTGATCTCTTGGACTTCGTGGCGGCATTCGCCGTCGATCCAGACGCGGTAGCGCGGGAGGGTGTTCACGAGGTCCGCGCCGGGCGCCAGTTTCGATGTGAGCGACGTTCCGGGACCCACGATTTCGAGGAGCGGACAGGGTTTGGGATTCTTTCGGCAGAAGGCTTCGAAGTCTTCGGCGTAGCGCTCCGGGAGCGCCACCAGGTTGGCCTGGACGTAGCCGTCGCAGAATCCGGCGGTGGGTTGGTCGAAGGTGCCTTCGGCGCAGCGTTTTCTGAGTTCGGCAGGAGTCATACGGCAGCCTCCGGTCGGGGGGTTCCGAAAAAGGGGGGTGCCGGCCCGGGAGCCGGCCGCGACGTTTCGGCGCTTCGTTTTTGGTTTGGAGGGTAGCGGAGCCTGTGATATGAGTCAAGTATATTCGAGATATATTACGGCTCCAAAGATCGGCCATCGATCCCCCTGCCGTCACACCGAAAGGAGGCGACTTTCCACATGGACGCAACCTTGACCGTAGCCCTGGCCCAAGTGGAAGGAAGCGGCGACCCGGCGCGGAACCTCGAAACCGCCCGAAACCACGCTCAAACCGCCGCCCGAAACGGCGCCCGGCTCCTCGTTTTCCCCGAAATGTTCATGGGCCTTCCCGCCCCCGACCGCCCCCCCGTCCACTTTTTTCGAGACGCCCGGGTAGACTTCTTCGCCGAACTGGCCGCCATCGCCCGAACGGCGGAGATCGCCGTCGCCGCCGGCGGCTGGGAACCGTCCCCGGACCCCACTCGGGTCTTCAATACTGCCGTCGTCTTGAGCCCCCGTGGCGACGTGCTCGCCCGATACCGCAAGCTCCACCTCTTCGACGCCCTCAGCGTCCGCGAATCGGACACCATGGCCCCGGGCGACGCTCTTCCCCCCGTTCTGTCCATCGACGGCCTCCGCCTGGGGGTGGCCATCTGCTACGACCTGCGCTTTCCCGAAATCTTCCGCTGCCTCGCCGACCGCGGCGCGGAACTCGCCCTGGTCCCCTCCGCCTGGTACCAGGGATCCATGAAGGAAGACCACTGGCTCACGCTGCTTCGAGCCCGCGCCATCGAAAACACCTTCTACGTGGCGGGGTGCAACCTCATCGGGCGTGCGTTCTGCGGGCGGACCACCGTCTTCGACCCCTTCGGAACCCCCGTGGCCTCCGCCACCGAAGGCGAAGACCTCCTCATCGCCCGCATCTCGGCCGAACGCGTCCGCTCCGTCCGCGAAAAACTCCCCTCACTTCGAAACCGCCGAAAGGACCTCCTGTGACCCCCCCCTCGGCCTCAGCCCCTCCGGACCCATGCCGCCGGGACACCCGCCCCTCGTGCGATCAGCCTGGAGCGGTCACGGGAAGCATTGATCATTGGCCGTTGACGCGCTCCGCGCTTCCTCACCATGGTTTTGGCGCCGTCGCCGTCCGGGCCGCACTGTCATGTCGACCTCGAGCGAGAAAGCCCGTGCGGGGGACTTACCTTTCGCCCTCCCCCACACCGGCATGCCGATTCGGAGCCTCTTGGATCCGGACCATCCACCTCGGTAAAAGCACCCGCCATCCACAGTGCAAGCCTGCACTCCCGCGGCTTCAATGAGGCCGACGCAGGAATGCCTCGGAAATCTTGGATCTCTTGATGATCACCAAGGCGGTCACGGCCGTCCTCAACCGGCGCGATCCGGCGGCGGCGAAGCACCACCACAGCACTGATAGCAAGCCGGCGGTCAGGCAGCCGAGGCACAACAAGCCGAGCGCCAAGTGGACCCAGTCAGGGTGCTCCACAAGCATCCAGGTGAGAATCGCGAGCGCTGCCGCCGTCGAGATGCTCCACGCCATCACGCCGCCGCGTCGTATCGGGCGGTTGTCGCGGACCCGGCTCCGACTCGCCGGCAAGCCGGCTCCTACAGGGCGGATCGCTGAACGTAGCCGCGGCCGCGCAGTCCCTTCAATGAGGCTGAGGCAGGAATGCCTCGGAAATCCTGGCTGTCCGTGGTGAACGCTTCCATCGCTTGCCGAGCTTCAATGAGGCCGAGGCAGGAATGCCTCGGAAATCAAACGCAATTGGGAGGGAAGGTTGAATCGCGTTACAGGCTTCAATGAGGCCGAGGCAGGAATGCCTCGGAAATCGATTGACAGGATCGCTGAGAGGTCGAAGGTATCTCAGCTTCAATGAGGCCGAGGCAGGAATGCCTCGGAAATCCACGGCTTGTGACGTTTTCTGGTTCCGCCTCAAGCGTCAGCTTCAATGAGGCCGAGGCAGGAATGCCTCGGAAATCTCTTCTTTCCACAGAAGGACAACCTGGCTCAAAAAGCTTCAATGAGGCCGAGGCAGGAATGCCTCGGAAATCCACGCCGAAGCAAATGTCCAGATAGCCCGGGCAAAAGCTTCAATGAGGCCGAGGCAGGAATGCCTCGGAAATCCCCTTCCTTCGGCGACGCTGAGGGAGTTGGCTGAAAAGGCTTCAATGAGGCCGAGGCAGGAATGCCTCGGAAATCCTCTCCATGTAAAGGCTAACGCTATGAGCGTACGATTGGCTTCAATGAGGCCGAGGCAGGAATGCCTCGGAAATCCAGAGATTATGAGCTGGAACGGCTCAAATCCGAAATGCTTCAATGAGGCCGAGGCAGGAATGCCTCGGAAATCAAGTTCTCC
>FWPV01008714.1_pt1 | contig 17574 bp, 13 predicted proteins | sample 2228371 | NCBI WGS metagenome assembly FWPV01 (sample SAMEA103939776, study PRJEB20133) | metagenome | reverse complement strand
AACCACGAACTGCAGCGGGTGTTACCACAAGCCGGTTTATTGGTGATGTTTGAAAGCGAAAGATTCCCGCATCAGGTGTTACCGGCCAAAGCTTTGCGTTACAGCATTGCCGGCTGGTTTCGTAAGGATTAACACCAAATATGACCTGCACTGTGCAACAGCGATGTTTGCTGCAGGCGGCCGTTTTACAATAACAAAACCAAAGGTTCATGGATGACAAAAACACAATGGGTTTTATTGGCTATAGCAACAGTGCTCAACATCTTTGTGGTTATTTTTTGGCAACCAACGCCAATTCAGCCGCAAACACCAGCCCCCACTCAGACAAAAGCAGTGAAGGTTTTGCTAACGGCACCCACGGCACCCATAACAACCACCACAATAACACCCACCCCAATGCCGGCGTCGCCGGTTACCAACGAAGTACCTCAAACGCGGTTTACCGTGGCACATCAGTTATTGAAGCTGGCACAACAAGGCGACGCCGTTGCTCAATATAAACTCGCTGACTTGCTGCGCTTTTGTGAGGGCATCAGCAAAAACAGCAGTTATTTCGCTGATGACGCCAACTATTATCTGGCAACGGCCAATGATACCGACCGCACTTTTTTTACCGGTCTCCAACAAGCCGTAACCGACTGTGCCGAATTTAATGAACAAAACATGCAAGACTTTAATATTGAAGAGCCCAGTATAGCCGCTACCGATTATTGGTTAGCCCGCGCTGTAATGCAGCTACATCCACAGGCACTGCAACAGGCGCTGGCCTATTTTCCACAAGCCTTGCAGCAGAATAAAAATGCTTTGGCCATACTTGACCAGCAATTAGCAACAGCACAGAGTGAAACCTTATTCCAGCTGGGTGTCTGTCTGACTATGCAGGGCGATAAAACTCTGGCGGGACCGTTATTGTGGCTCGCTTGCCAGCAGGGAAAAAATTGTGCATCCAGCGAGATCGAACCTATACAATTGCCTTATCTGGTGCATTGCTCTGGGTTGATCCGCACAGAAAAAATTACTGAAGACGGTCGCATTTATAATGCGCAGCTGGCCTGTTATCAAAAAGCCAGTTTATTAGATATCAGTCAATCAATGCACGCTGATCAAAATGTACGATGGATAACAACACAACAGCACTACTTACAACAACAACTAAAATCTGCAGCTGATCGTCAAACATTGTTACAAAAATGCGTTGTACCCTAAGCAATTTCTCGTGCAACGCCCACGATAAAACAAGGTATTCATCAAATTCTGTTGCACAAGAAAAATAAATCACAGAGCTATCTTTGTTACATTCTGATACAGCCCAATTGTGGTAAAAACTTGCCCTGTTTAACAATTGACCGTTAAGCTGGCTGCACATCAACCAGCAGCCTTTGCCATTTCGGGCGCGCTGCGGCACTTTGGCAAGGAGCTTCTATGAATATGAAAAGCCTGTTAAATCAATTATTAGGTTCCGGCAGCGACCTACTGCAAGGTAAAAGTAGCGGCCAGCAGGGATATGGCCACTCATCCTCACAACACTCTTCATCTTCTGGTGCACAGCAGCAGTCAGGCAGCGATATTGGCTCGCAGTTGTCGTCTTTATTGTCGGGCAAAGGGGGCGCGGCGCTGGCCGGTGGTGCTTTGGGTTTATTACTTGGCAGTAAAAGTGGCCGTAAAATGGGCGGCAAAGTGCTGACCTATGGCGGACTGGCCGCTTTGGGCGCGCTGGCCTTTAAGGCGTATCAAAATTACCAGCAGCAACAGGGTACAACAGCGCAATCTACAAAGCCGGAGCAGCCGTTAAACTCCGCTCAGGCGGCATACCAGGCTCAACCGCTGGAGCAACTGCCGGCACCGGCGCAGGAAGCCCATAGCAAAGCCATTCTGGTGGCGCTGATTGCCGCCGCCAAAGCTGATGGTCATATTGATGATCGCGAGCGCCAGCTGATCGACGGTGAAATTGCCAAAATCACCCACGACAACAGCTTGCAGCAGTGGTTTGACAGCGAATTAAAAAAACCGCTGGACCCAGCCGATATTGCCCGCCATGCCACAGATACAAGCATGGCCAGCGAAATGTTTTTAGCCAGTGTGTTGGTGGTGGATGAAGAAAACTTTATGGAAAAATCGTATTTGCAGGAGCTGGCGCGTCAGCTGCAATTACCGCCTGAGCTGCAACAAAGTTTAAGAGCACAGGTGGCAGAGGTGCGGCAAAGTTTGCAATAAGCAGCATCAGTTTCACCAACGATAAAGGCAGCCATTGGCTGCCTTTATCGTTGCTACATACTGCCAGACAGCTGCACTAAACAGCGGCCAGCAATACTTCCTGCTCCAGAAAATGTTTTGTCTGGCTAAAAGCCGCTTCCAACCCGAATAACCGATGTTTGGCTGCAAGCTGTATCGCTTTATCCAGATGGCTTTGTTGTTTTGGCAGACATTTAAAGCCGCTAAGCCAGGGCGTTAAATCGGGCGCCACCACAAACTGCACTTTGTCACCGTATTTTTTCTGTAGGCTGTCAAATACCTCAAGGCCGGCCGCATCAAAATCAAAAGCACAATAAATCTCCTGGTATTGCATCAACCAGTCGGTTAACAGCGCAGAGCCAATACGGGAGCCGGCTGCCAGCGCCACATCACAGTTATCCAGACGAAAAGGCTGTGCCAGCATCTGAGTGGCGAGCTGCAGCACCTTGGGGTAACAGAAAAAGTTTTCTTCATTTTCAATCAGTAACAGTTTGGTTTTGGGCTGATAGGCCTGGGTTACACACACAGCGCCGTTTTGCTCTGTGCTCGCCAGCACCAGATCCGGCCTGACATCAGGCAGTGCATTGTGGTACAGCAGCAGATAACAATAAGACGTCACCGCCTGATGTGAATTGCCCTGCAAACTGGCGGTTTGCCTGTCCTGTGGCGCCAGGGCACTTTGCCATAACTGCTCAAACAGCGCCTGATCCAGCACCGTCACCTGCCATTTGCCTGCCCCTGTCACCTTCACTTTAAAAAGCTCACTGCGCCTCTGATAAAAACCAGGCGGCAGCAACTGCAGCAACTTGCTGTAATGCACTGCCTTGCCTTCTTTAATGTGCTGCAGGTATTTTTTTAACATGCCAGTACCTGCGCCACGGCCTGATGCCAGCCTTTCAGCAGTGCAGCACGCTCTGCGTCGTCCATCCGGGGTTCAAACCGCTGTACCGTATCTAAGCGCTGTACCGTATCTAAGCGCTGTGCTGTATCTAAGCGCTGCACTGTATCTGAGCGCTGTGCTGTTGCCGCTAAATCCGGGTACCAGCCATAACTGATGCCCGCCAGCAGCGCCACACCATAAGCGGAAGATTCAGTGGTGGCCGGACGCAGCACCGGCAGATTTAATAAATCAGCCAGATACTGGCAAAACCAGTTGTTGACCACCATGCCACCATCAACTTTCAGCGCTGTGATGCGGGCACCATCCGCCTGCATCGCCGCTAATAAATCAACAGTCTGATACACCACGGCCTCCAGCGCAGCACGCGCCAGCTGTGCTTTGCCGGTGCCAAAGGTCATGCCAAGCACAGCAGCCCGCACATCAGCGCGCCAGTGCGGCGCGGCCAAACCGGTAAAAGCCGGCACTAAATACACACCGCCGTTATCCAGAAGCCCGGCAGCCAGAGTTTCAGTTTCGCTGGCACACTGGATCACACCAAGCTGATCCCGCAGCCATTTCACCGCTGCGCCGGCGACAAAAATAGCGCCTTCCAGCGCATACAAAGTCTGGCCCTGCACTGTGCAGGCCACTGTGGTCAAAAGGTTATTCGACGAATACAGCGGTTGTTCACCGGTGTTTAGCAGGGCAAAACAGCCGGTGCCATAGGTACTTTTTAACGAACCAGCGCTGACACAACCCTGGCCGATAGCCGCAGCCTGCTGGTCACCAGCCAGCGCCAGCACAGGTATAGCATGACCAAATATGGCCTCTGCACAAAGCCCATAAAAATCAGCGCTTTGCTTGACCTGCGGCAAACAATTGGCCGGCACCTGAAACAGGCTCAGCAGCTCCTGATCCCACTGCAAACTGTGAATATTAAACAACATAGTGCGGCTGGCATTGCTGCTGTCGGTGGCATGCACGGTACCGCCGGTCAGCCGCCAGACTAAAAAACTGTCGATGGTGCCCACACAAAGCGCGCCGGCCGCCGCAGCCTCAGCCACCGCCTGCTGGTTTTGCAGTAACCAGTGGATTTTACTGGCCGAAAAATAAGGGTCCAGCTCCAGGCCGGTTTTTTGCCGTACCAGCGCCGCATGGCCCTGCGCTGTTAACTCAGCACAATAAGCAGCGGTGCGCCTGTCTTGCCAGACAATGGCCGGAGCCAACACTTCGCCCGTGCTTTTATGCCAGGCCACTGTGGTTTCACGCTGATTGCTGATGCCTATGCCGACCACCTGCAATTGTTGTTGCTGTGCCTGTTTCAGGACATCACGGCAGACTTTTAGTACCGACAACCAGATGTGCTCGGCATCCTGCTCCACCCAACCTTGGTGCGGGTATTGGCAGTTCAGTTCCTGCTGCGCTTCGGCCAGCACCTGGCCTTGCTGATTAAATAGCAAAGCGCGGCTGGACGAAGTGCCCTGATCCAGCGCCAGCATCACCTGTTGCATAACGGCTCCTTTGGCCTGTTAAAAACTCTGGCCAAGCGACAAATAAAAACGATAGGGCTGCTGCTCTGTGCTGGCTTCGGCCAAACCATACCCCAGGTACAAAGGCCCAAAAGGACTGTCCCAACCGGCAAACACACTACCGGCCCAAATCCAACCACCGGAATTGGCAGCCGCAGCCCGGTTAAAACGCGGCTGATACACAGCGCCGCGCTCCAGCGATGCGCCGAGGTAAAAAGGTGCATTAAAAAAGCTGAATTTGCTGTCACTGAGCTGATACAAATACATCAGGCTGCCAAAACGCACTTCAGAGCCGAATAAATAAGCTTTGGGATAACCGGATAAATTAAACAAACCACCCAGTGAATATTGCTCCAGCGCCAGCACACCGGCATCACCATTAAAAGTATCCCAGCGTAGTCTGCTGCGAAGCACATGGGCGCCAAAACGCTTTGCGCCCTGCAGATGCAACAGAGAGCTGACACTATGGCTGCGGCTGTCTAACACATTGTCCTGACTGCGCTGCACTGTGGCTTCAAACCGCACACCCCGGTTTGGAAAACTAATGCTGTCGAGGTTATCCCAGGCATAACTGCCGGACACACCGCGGCGTAAATAGGAAAAAGCACCAAAACCAAGCTCTGCCGCAGTACCGGCCGGTAACCGGTACTGGCCATCCTCCTGTTGTAGCCCCAGACTCAACCTGCTGTGATCGGACAACTCATAACCAAAATCTGTGGCCAGCAATAACTCTGAGTTACTGAGTTCACCATCCGACAGGCCCTGGTCATCCTCTAACCCCAATACAGTGCGCTGCTGCGCCAATCTGGCTGCACTGTAAAACCCCGAAGCCCCCCAGGGCCAATATAATTCGGTGTGAAGGTTTTTATCGGTGCCAAGCGCAATATCGGTTTGCCACTCAGCGCCATAAGCTGATAAACCTGTCCACAAATAAGAGGCCGCCAGCTGATAATTGTGGGTATTGCGAAAATCATCCTCGAGCTGCAGCCGGAAGTTCAGATAAGCCGGCCCCCAGCTTTTTTCCAGCGCCTGTACTTTTAACAGTTGCTCTGCATCTTCGCTGCGACTCAGGCTGGAACTCACCCGCTCCAGCGTATCCAGGCCATAAACACGGCGCAGTGCCTGATTCAGTTCATCCGGCGTCAGCTGCTGACCCGGCGTTAAATTCAGCCGCTTTAATAAAATGTCATCAGCCAGGCTGGTTTGATTATCCAGCTGCACTTTGCTTAATTGCAGCTCGCTGTGGCGGCGCGCCCTGTGTTGTTGCTGCCAGCTGGCATAAAGCTGCGGCTGGCTCAGTGCAGCAAAAGCAGATTCAGCGGCTGTCGCGACCCGTTCGCCAGCACGAATGGCTTCGGCCATCCGGTCAAACTCAAGGGTGCCGATTTGCTCCACCTTGGGTTTGAGCAAAATATCGCCAGGCGCCAACAAAGCCAGCTGCCGCTCAACGGCTTCGCGCACTAAAAAACTGGTAAGTTGTTCGGTAATAGCCACGGCGCTATTGAGCTGATGTTGCTCCAGCAAAGGGGCATCTATCGCCACTGCAATAATTTTGTCGGCTCCCAGAGCCTTAGCCACGCTAACCGGCAGGTTATTGGCCACCCCGCCATCCACCAGAGAGATCCCCCCAAGTTCCAGCGGCCGCACCACACCCGGAATAGACATCGACGCCTGCACCGCCTGTAACAGGCTACCGCTGCCAAGCACAACTTCATCACGGTTCGCCAGATTGGTGGCCACAGCCCGGAATGGAATGGCCAGTTCGTTGAAGCTATTCAGTTCAGGCTGCACGCCATAAGCGTGGCGAATCAGTTCCGCCATCGCCTGACCATGCAACACGCCTCTGGGTAACTTCAGGCCGGATCCATCCAGGCCTAAATCCAGATTAATCGGAAAATCATCCCGCTGCTGCTTGCGCCGCATCGGCATTTCATCCCGCTCAACCCTGTCGCGAAAACCCTGACTCCAGTTGGTATCAAGCAGCATTTGTTCAATACTTTTTGGGCTGTGGCCCAGCGCATATAAACCACCGACATAAGCACCGATACTGGTACCGACAATCAAGTCGACCGGCACTTGCTGTTTTTCCAGCTGTTTCAGCACCCCAACATGAGCACCACCGCGGGCGCCGCCGCCTCCCAGCACCAGCGCTATACAAGGCCGGCCTTTCACCCGGGCGCAAGGATCGTTTTTGGACTCAGCACCGGCATAAGACCGCAGCGGCATCGCCAGCAAACTCAATGCTAAAACGGCACAAATTAGCTTCATCATCAATCCCTTATGTCTGGTTGCTCCAGCTTAGCGGAGCCGGGCTGTTCTGCCAATTGCAACAACACACAAAGCTTGATCTGATCGGGGGGCAAACGAAAAAAAATTTAATATTTTTTCAGCAACTGATCCGTCCAGTAAATCAACAATTTACCTCCAGAACTGTCAGGTTATTTTACAAAAACGTGTAAAGGTTTTAAAAAGACTCATGAGGCTTTATTGAAATTGTCACAAATATTCTCTAACGTGCAGCGGCTAAATAAAAAGTAACGTTTTTTTGCGCAACTTTGCTGACAAAAAACGAAAAATGTTAACAACAGCCAACTCCAACAATTCAGTCATGGAAACCCTATGAACATTAAAATGCTCCTGCTGCCGGCGTTATTGGCACCGGCACTTCAGGCAGAACCGTTTTTTTCGGAATATGTCGAAGGCACCTCAAACAATAAAGCGCTGGAAATTTATAACCCGGCCGACACCCCACTGGATTTATCCGGTTATTCCATCAAAGTGTTTTCCAATGGTGCTGTCACTGCCGGCAAAACCATTAACTTGTCTGGCCAGGTGGCTGCAAAATCGGTGTTGGTACTGGTGGATACCAGTGCAGAACAGGCACTGAAAGACAAACAAACCTCGGCCAGCCTGACTTTAGGCTCGGGCAACTTTAACGGTGATGACGCCGTTGCTTTATACAAAGGCACCACCTTACTGGACGTGATTGGTCAGATTGGTGTTGACCCTGGCACCACCTGGGGCAGCACAGTCAAAACGCTGGACACCACCCTGGTGCGTAAAAGCAGCATTGGCAAAGGTGACACTATTGCTGACGACGCTTTTGACCCGGCGCTGGAATGGGACGGTTTTGCCGCCAACACCTACAGCAACCTGGGCAGCCATGCAGGTGGCTCCGGCGGCGGTACTGAACCAGAGCCGGAAGAGCCGGTTCCAACGCCAAGCCTTGGCAACTGTGGTGAAGCCGCCACAAAAATCAGCCTGATCCAGGGCGCCACTGCTGTTTCGCCTGAAGTGGGCAAAACCCATGTGGTGGAAGCTGTAGTCACTCAGGTACTGCCAACAGCCAACGGCTTTTTTGTGCAGGAAGAAGCTGCCGATCAGGACGCTGACGCCAACACCTCAGAAGCTATTTTTATCTACAACAGCGGCGTCACTGACTACCCACAACCTGGCCAGAAAGTAAGAGTGCAGGGTGTAGTGGAAGAGTTTTTCACTAAAACCCAATTAAAACGCAGCACTGCGCTGCTGGACTGTGGTGTGGGTGAAACCATTGCTGCACTGAATGTGACTTTGCCAGTCAGCAACCTGAACCTGTGGGAAAGCCTGGAAAGTATGCAGGTGGAGTTCAGCCAGACCCTGACCGTGGTTGATACTTATAACCTTGGCACTTACGGCGAGCTGACGCTTGCATCAGAGCGGTTATTCACCCCAACCAATCTGTATCGCCCTGGCAGCGCCGAAGCTGTAGCACTGAGCGACCAAAACCGCCGGAATAAAATTGTGCTGGATGACCTGCAAAACGGCAAAAACCCGGCCAACATCATTTACCCTGCGCCTGGCTTGACCATGCAAAACCCGGTACGCACCGGCGACAGCTTTAGCAATCTGCGTGGAACCCTGGATTACAGCTTCAGCGCCTGGCGTTTATTGCCGGTGAGCGCTCCTCAACTGGTAAACACCAACCCACGCACCGAACAAGCGCCACTGAAAAATACCGGCACTTTAAAAGTCGCCAGCTTTAACGTGCTGAATTATTTTAACGGTGACGGCGCTGGTGCTGGTTTCCCAACCTCACGTGGTGCCAGTTCTTTTGCCGAGTTTGAACGTCAATCAGACAAAGTAGTTGCCGCTCTGGCCGCATTAGATGCCGATGTGGTTGGTTTAATGGAAATTGAAAACGACGGTTATGGCAGCAGCAGCGCTATTGTTGATTTAGTCAGCAAACTGAATCAGCGGATGGGCGGCACTGTGTATCAGTTTGTGCAGGTTCCTGGCTTAACTCAGTTAGGCACGGACGAGATTGCTGTTGGCCTGATCTATAAAACCGCCAAAGTAGCGCCACAAGGTGCAGCTGTGACGACCAGCAGTGGTGTGTTTGCTCATGGCAACCGTCAACCGCTGGTACAAAGCTTTAAACAACTGAGCAACAACGAAGTCTTTACCCTGGCAGTCAACCACTTTAAATCCAAAGGCGGTTGTCCAAGTGGCAACACCAATCCGGACCGCGACCTGAAAGACGGTCAGAGCTGCTGGAATGCTACCCGGGTGCAGGCTGCAACCGAGCTGATGGCCTGGCTTGCCACCAACCCAACCGGCTCTGCCGACAAAGACGTGCTGGTGATTGGTGACTTAAACTCGTACGCCAAAGAAGATCCAATCCACGCTTTTGTTAGCAATGGGTTTATCGACTTAGTAGGTAAATATCAGGGCAGCCATGGTTATGGTTATGTGTTCAGTGGTGAAAGTGGTTATTTAGACCATGCACTGGCCAGCACAAATCTGTCTTCTCAGGTGACTTATGCCACTGAATGGCACATCAATGCTGACGAGCCTATTTTGTTCGACTACAACGTTGAAAACAAAACGCTGCAACAACAAAACGACTTGTACCAGCCAACACAGTTCCGTTCTTCTGACCACGACCCTGTGGTGATTGAACTGGCGCTGAAAACCGACAATCCGGCCGACTTTGATAAAGACGGTGATGTCGACAACAAAGATATCACGCTGTTTAACAACCTGCTGCGCAGCGGCGCTGTGTTACCGCTGATCTACGACTTTAACAAAGATGGCAAAGTGAATTTGCTGGATGCCCGCGCCATGACTGCGCTGTGCACCTATGCCCGCTGCGCAATTAACTAACAGCGCCATTAACTAACAGGAATTAAAAAATGATGTTTAAAACTTTATTTGCCGCCGCTGCGCTGTTTTTTGCAGCACAAAGCCAGGCCACTGTGATCAATATCCAGCTGGATAAAAACCAATATGAAGTGGGTGACACTGTCAAAGCCGAGCTGTGGCTGAGCGACATTCAGGATCTGGTGACAGGTTTTGACGCCAGCCTGCTGTTTAACAGCAAGCTGTTACAGCTGCAAAACGTCAGCTTTGGTAACTCGCTGAGCCTGCCGGCCGTGAGCAGTGATCGTGACTTTTTTGCCGATAACGGCGAGCTGATGCTGTGGGAACTGTTTTTTGGTTTTTCTACTGAAGATATGACCGACTTAGCTGCGTTACAGCAAGGTAGCAGTTTCCGCCTGGCCAGCATCAGCTTTACTGCGCTGAAAAACGGTTTAGCTAAGCTGCAGCTGGGTTCTGCCTCTGTGGTGTATGAGCCAGTGGGCCAAACGCCCTATTTCGATATGGAAGTGCGCACTGAACTGGCTCAGGTGCAGATTGGCGATCAGGCCACTGCAGTTTCAGCACCAGCGACCGCCTGGCTGATGCTGCCAGCCCTGCTGTTGATGCTGCGTTTACGCCGCCGTTAAGCGCAAGCGCTACCCAAGATAAAAAACCGCCGTCAGGCGGTTTTTTTTATCGTTTTATTGTTACCCCTGAATTTTCTTCACAGACTTTGCTCACTGGCATTTGCAGCACAAATTTCACCAGCATCGGGAAAAACCGGGGCTGCAGAGCGCTTTTTACTTTTATTTTCCCTTCTTTTTACCTGCTTTACCGCTGCCTGCGTTGAAAGCCATGCCCTGACAGCCTATGGTTATACAACTTAGCACTAAGCTACTGATACAGCTCAGATGTTCGCTGAAGTACCCATTATGTTATGCTTCGCCCTCAGTAAAAAAGCCAGTCTGACGAGGTCTCATGTTTGACTCTTTACGTGTTCGCCTGATTATTCTGTTTACCGGGCTGCTCAGTCTGATGACAGTGGCTATTGCCATCGCCACCTTAAGCGCGATGAAAAGGGATAACTACAGCGAAGCCCAACAAAGTTTGTCGGTGGCCACCAAAGTATTTCAGCAACTATTGAGTAACCGCTCAGAGCAGCTCAATACCTCAGTGCGTATTGTCGCCAGTGACTTTGGTTTTCGCCGCGCTGTGGCCACCTCAGAGCAGGACACTATCAGCTCAGTGCTGGAAAACCATGGTGATCGTATTCATGCCAATGTCGGCATGCTGCTGTCCCCCCAGGGTGAACTGCTGGCCAGCACACAAAATCAAATCAACCAGTCCCAAATCAAGGCACTGGTTCAGCAAATCAAACAAACAGGGCGCCAGGGTTATACCGACATTGTGCTTTTGGGGGATGATGCTTACCAGCTGGTGATGGTGCCTGTGCTGGCGCCACAGCTGATTGCCTGGGTAGGCATGGGATTTTCACTCGACCAGCAACTTGCGTCTCAAATTAAAGGGGTGACTGAGCTGGATATCAGCTTTCAGCGCCGCGATGGCAATAACATGCAGCCACTGGCCGCTACAGTGCCACTGCAACTGGCAGCCGAGCTTGCCGCCAGCAGCCATCAGATGCAAAGCGGTTTTTTTGCCGATAGTTTTCCCGACTACTTAAATCAGGCAGTGGCGCTTGATCAACCCCAGCAACTTTTTGCTTATCTGCATTTAGCCACCAGTCGCTGGCGTGAAAATTATCAGCAGGCGCGCACCCAGTTGCTGATTATTTTTGGTCTGGGTTTGTCGCTGGCCCTGCTGCTGGCTTATGTGGTGGCGCGTAGCATCACCCATCCGCTGAAACAACTGACAGAATTTGCGCGCAATATAGGTCAGGGTTTACCAGCCAGTGCCCCGGCGCTGCATAAAGGTGAAGTCGGTGTGCTCAGTCAGACGCTTGGCAAAATGCAGCTGGATATCAGCAAAAGGGAACAACAGATTATATTCCAGTCGCAACATGACGGCCTGACCGGCCTGGCTAACCGCAGTTTGGCCGAACTGCAGCTACCGGAGCTGTTAAAGCTGCCACAGGCGCAGTTACTGCTGGTGAATATCAAAGACTTTAAACATATCAACGATACCTTTGGTTATCACAATGGCGACTTGTTATTGCAACAACTAGCCAGGCGGCTGGAAACGTCGTTATTAAAACCTTTGTTAATTGCCAGGCTTGGCGGTGACGAATTTTTATTATTACATCAGCATCAGCTCAATCCCCAGATGTTACAACAACTGACACAACAGCTGTCACTGAACTATAAACTGCAGGATTCCAGCCTGAATCTGACGCTGGCACTGGCGCTGTATCAGCCAGATAGCTCGCAAACAGTGACTGCCGGCGATGCGCTGCGCCGGGTGGATATTGCCATGATGCATGCCAAACAACAGGCCGGCCACCTGGCCTGGTATCAGAGTGGTCAGGACGAAAGCCATCAGCGGGAACTGACCATACTGCGTGATCTGCCTTTATCGTTACAAAGTGGCCAGATGTTTGTCGTGTACCAGCCCAAAGTAGAAGTGCAGCAACAAAGCTGCCATAGCGCCGAAGCGCTGATCCGCTGGCAACACCCACAACTTGGTTTTATTCCACCGGATGAATTTATCCGTCTGGCTGAACACTCAGGCCTGATAGCTTTGGTGACGCACTGGATGATCGATCAGGTGATGGCACAACTGGCGCGCTGGCAACAACAGCAGATGCTGGTGCAGGTGGCCATTAATCTGTCAGCCAACGATTTAACCAACCCTGAACTGCCGGCCATGCTGGCGGCTAAACTGCAACAATTTGGTTTGAGTGCACAGGCTCTGGCACTGGAAGTCACCGAAGGGGCTGTTATGCAGGAACCGCAAAAGGTGATCGATATCTTAAGTCAGCTGCGTAGTATGGGCATTCAACTGGCGATTGATGACTTTGGCACCGGCCAGTCGTCACTGGCTTATATCAAACAGCTGCCGGTGCACGAAGTAAAAATTGACCGGGCTTTTGTCAAAGATATCGAATTTAACCAGAATGATGAACTGATAGTAGCAGCCACCACTCAGCTGGCGCATGGCCTTGGCCTGCTGGTCACAGCTGAGGGCCTGGAAAACCAGGCGGGCCTAACCAAATTGCGGCAACACGGTGTCGACAAAGTACAGGGTTATTATTTTTCCAAACCTTTAACGGCAGAGGCTTTCCATCAATGGCTGCTGCAATTCCCTGCACAGCATCAGGGTTATTTTAAGGAGAATGCCGGATGAAATATGCCGCATTATTGCTGCTGGCACTGGCGTTGCCGGTGCAGGCAGGCAGCAAAATTATCGCCACAGGTGGCGCCACCAGTATTGAAGGTGCTGCCGGCGGTGGCATTGTGCCCTGGGCCGTGATCAATGGTTATGCCAGTAGTGAACAGTGGTCGGTGTTGGCTTTTAACAATAATGTCGGTGTCGATGATTTCAGCCTGCACACTTATGGTGTAGCCGCCAGCTACAACAATGAATGGGAACTGTCTTTTACCAGACAGCAGTTTGATCTGGACACCTTAGGCGGTGATTTACAGCAGGATGTGATAGGTCTGAAATATCATATTGCCGGTGAGCTGCTTTATAGCCAGCTGCCACAGCTTAGTGCCGGCATTCAGTATAAAAAACACCGTAACTTTGCCCTGCCCTCCGCTGTTGGTGCCAAAGACGACAGTGACATTGATTATTATCTGGCCGCCAGCAAAGTGTATTTTGCTGCTGTAGCCGGACGCAATCTGCTGCTGAACGCAACCTTGCGTGCCAGCCGTGCCAATCAGATTGGCTTGTTAGGGTTTGGCAGTCACAGCGACAACAGTTATCAGTGGTTAGTTGAAAGCTCGGCCGCTGTACTACTGACCCCTCAACTGGCGGTCGGGGTTGAATTCAGGCAAAAACCCAATCAGCTTGATTTTGCTGATGAGCAGCACTGGCGCGATATTTTTGCCGCCTGGTTTATTAATAAAAACTTCAGTCTGGTAGGCGGTTATGTTGACCTTGGCCGTATTGCCGGATTTTCAGAGCAACAGGGTTATTATCTGGCACTGGAAGCCACATGGTAAACCGCAGCCAAACAGGAACAATACAATGACCATTAAACTCATGCTGACTGGCCTGGTTTTATGCCTGGGCCTTGGTGCCTGCAGCCAAAAACCACAGGCGCCGGATCAGCTTTATCAGGCGCTGGGGGCACAGGCGGGGCTTGAACAGCTGGTGGACGGTCTGCTGCTGGAAATAGAACAAGATGAGCAAATAGTGCATCATTTTCAGGATACTGATATCCCGAGGTTTCGCCGTTTGTTGATAGAGCAGTTGTGTGAACTCAGCGGTGGGCCCTGCACCTACACAGGTGCAACTATGCAGGAAAGCCATACTGGTTTTCAGATCAGCCAGGCAGATTTTGATAATCTGGTCGCTCATCTGATGAAAGTGATGCAGCAGCAGAAGATTGATATCAAAGCGCAGAATCAGCTGCTGGCGTTATTGGCACCTATGTATCAAGATGTGGTGTACCGTTAGTCCGGCGCTTGTTCTGCCACTTCGCTAAAACGGGCCTGCTGATACAAAACCGCGTTGTTAAACAAAGCTTTTAGCCGGCCCGACTGATACAACCGCAGCATGCCCTCGTCATAAGCCTTGGCCAGCAAACGGCCCTGTAAGTCATCGCGAAATACCGGATACATAGCTCTGGCCTGATGCAGCTCTATGGCAGATAACTGCGATTGCAACGCCACAGGCACATGCATCTGATAACTGATAAAAGCTTTTAATCTGCCATGTGACAACAACTGAAAACCTTCGGCATGGCTGGCCACTTCATAAGCCTTCACCTGTACCGGCAGATATTGATCAAAATCATAGCCCAGCAACCAACCGACCGGCTGGTCAGCTAGTTCGGCCAGCGACGCCAGCGCAGACATGCTGTAAAGCTGCACACTGGGGTCATAGTCCATATGCCAGCGTGGATAAAACCAGCCACTTTGTACCGTTTTATAATCGCAAATCAGGATATCGGCGCGGCCCGCCAGAAAACTATGTTTTGCTCTTTTCCAGTTGCTGACCCTGATATGCATTTTTAAATCAGGTTGGTTTAACGCTTCACGCAAAATATCAAAATACAGCCCAGAGCCATTGGCATGGGTATAACCCGGCCATTCGCCGGCTGTCACTACGATAGATTTTGCCTGATTCATGCCACTAAACAGCAGCAGGCTCAACAGCACTGCAGCTCGGAACAGCACAACAATACAGCTTGGCAGAGAATTCATGACCACCAGAACACCGGCTGAAACGCAGCAACCGGATAAAAAATGGAAAAATTCCTTTATTGATAGGCGTTTCATCTGGTAAAAGCAAGATTTTCCTGCTACCGGACACAAAAATGCACAAAATGGTTTTTCTCGATGCAGCCAGCCTGCCGGGTGTTGATTTGACGCCACTGCAACAGCCAGGCTTTGAGTTGCGCACTTATCCGCACAGCAACAGCACAGAGCTGGCCGAGCGGCTCTGTGGTGCCTCAGTCGCCATAGTGAATAAAGTGGTGTTGGACGCCCAAATTCTGGCCACTTTGCCAGATTTAAAACTGATTTGTGTCACGGCCACAGGTATCAATAATATCGACCTTGCCGCCGCCAGCCTTGCCGGCATCCGCGTCTGTAACGCCCGGGATTATGCGCTGGATGCAGTGCCACAACATTGCATGGCATTATTGCTGGCGCTGACCAATCAGCTGCTGCCTTATCAAAACGCCATTGTCCGCGGCGACTGGAGCAAAAGCCCGCAGTTTTGTCTGCTCGACTACCCTATCCGCCAGCTGCGTGGTTTAAATTTTTCGGTGATTGGCTACGGTGGTCTGGGTCAGGCGACAGCGGCACTGGCGCGCGCTTTTGGCATGCAGGTGCTGATTGCTGAGCAACCAGATGCACTCGACATCAGACCGGACCGGGTGTCTTTTCGCCAGGCACTGGAACAGGCGGATGTATTGTCACTGCATTGCCCAGCCACAGCCAATAACCATCATTTGCTGAACGCCACTACGTTGGGCTGGCTTAAACCCGACGCCCTGCTGCTGAACACAGCCCGCGGCAGCCTGATTGATGCAGTGGCGCTTGCTAATGCGCTTAAAAATCATCAGCTGGCTGGGGCAGCGCTGGATGTACTGGATCAGGAGCCACCACCTGCCGATCACCCGCTGCTCGACCCGGGCATACCAAATTTATTGTTGTCGCCCCATGTGGCTTGGGCCAGCGGTCAGGCGATGCAGGCACTGATTAACCAGACTGCGGAAAATATCCGGGCATGGCAACAACAGCAGCTGCTGCGCTGCTGCAATACAGCTTAAGCTTCGTCAATATAAGTTGCTGAACTATCGTATGAATTTGCAGTATCAATTTGCCGCAACGGCGGATGAAAGCTGTTGGCGCTGCTAATACGAACAGGTACACTGCCAGACAACAGTTCACTGCAGCAGGGAGGCCATTGTGAAAAAAAGCTGGTTATTAATGTTGTGCCTGGTTGCCCTACCGGCAATGGCCACTGACTTTGCCGCTGAACTGAAAAAAATCCAGCAAGACCCCAACCGCTACGCCACTGAACTGAGCCAAACCAACGAGACAGAGCGCGACGCCAGTCAATGGCTGAAACTTGGCGTGGCCCACCTGCAGCTTAAAAAGAAAGACGCTGCATTAAACGCATTGGATCAGGCGCTGAAAGGCGATTTAAGCCCGGCGCTGAAGTTACAGGCCTGGCAACAAAAAGCACTGGTGTATGGCATGTTGTTCCGGGACAACAACAATGCACTGCAGTCACTGCAACAGGCGGAATTATTATTGCCTGCAGTGCCCGCAGCCGAAAAGCCGGCGTTGCAGGCCAGCTTGTATGAAAATTTTGCCCAGGCTTATAACCAGTTTGGCAAACTTGAGCAAGCCAGCCGTTATGCCGAGCTCAGTGTTGAGATTGCCGTTCGCCATCAGCTGCCTTATGCCGAATTAAAAGCACGGTTAATCGCAGGCCGGCTGGCATTACAACAAAATAACTTTGCGCTGACTCAACGTCAGCTCAGCCGTGCTTTGATCCTGGCGCAACAACTGGATGAACAAACCTCGTTAGCTTCAATTCACATGCGCCTTGGTATGGCCTATCGCAAGCTGGCGCAATTGCCTTTGTCTTTGCAGCACCTGCAGTCTGCCGAAACTTTATATCAGCAGTCGGTGCACCAGAATTTACTGGTGAATGCCCGTATTAATCTGGCGGAAACTTATCTGCAACTGGGCGAAATTGATAAAAGTGCACAAACCCTGCGCCTTGCGATGCAGGATGCAGAACATCTGGACGACAGCCATTTGATTGCGCTGGTGCATTATGGGCAGGCACAGCTTGCGATGAAACAAAACGATTATGCATTGGCTAAACAGCGGCTAACCAAAGCCATGCAACTGTTTTCACAGTTAGGGCATGACACTTTGTATCAGGAGTTGCTGCTGGCGCTGGCAGAAATTGCCATAGCCCAGCAAGACTGGGAAGCGGCAGTGTCGGCGCTACCGGCACAAGCCGAACTGGAAAATGCCGCTGATTTTCTGAAAATTCGTTATTGGGAACTTAAAGCCAGGCTGTACGCCGGCCAGCAACAATGGCAACAGGCGTTTGACGCCAGCCAGCAACTCCTGGCACTGCGCTTTGACCAGGCCGCGATGCAGCAAAAATATACGCTGGATTTACTAACCGATGATTTAAACCAGCAACAATTAAAACAGC
>FWPV01008713.1_pt1 | contig 17574 bp, 14 predicted proteins | sample 2228371 | NCBI WGS metagenome assembly FWPV01 (sample SAMEA103939776, study PRJEB20133) | metagenome | reverse complement strand
ATCGTTATCTCTATCAAAGCATTGATCTGTGAATCTTTTAATGTTATATAATGTAACGACATGATTGTTCATGACTATACCCTCCTGTGATGATTTTTTAATATTTTCTAATATTTTATCATAGGAGGGCATATTTGTCCGAACTTATGTCCTAAGATCAGTAAACTATGTTGACCTTATAATAAATACTTGATAAAATCTAAGTGTGTAAACAAGCATTTAAAAAAATTTAACATTTCTAAACAAAATTATGAGGGAATTGACAAGTCAAATGATAACTCTGACCACACCTTTAACCGATGGAGATGTAGCAAAATTAAAAGTTGGAGACAAGGTTCTTATCTGCGGTGTTATATATACAGCACGCGATGCAGCTCACAAACGGATCGTTGATGCCATAAACTCATGTGAAAGACCTCCTTTTGATCTTAGAGGTCAGATCATATATTATGCAGGTCCGTCTCCTGCAAAACCCGGCGCTGTCATCGGTTCGTGTGGTCCCACAACAAGCTCACGAATGGATTTATATACTCCAAAACTGCTTGAATATGGTTTAAAAGGTATGATAGGCAAAGGAAGACGTTCCGAAGAAGTGAGGGCTTCAATAATAAAAAATAAAGCAGTTTATTTCTCTGCGGTTGGTGGCGTTGCAGCGTTATTATCAAAAACAATCATAAAGTCCGAAGTGATCGCCTATCCGGACCTTGAACCTGAATCTATTAGGCAACTTGTAGTAAAGAATTTTCCCGTTATCGTTTCAATTGACATTTATGGTAACGATATATGGACAAAACGTTGATTTCATAAAACAAGAACAACTTAAAGGAGCGTGTTTTCAATGAAAAAGAGAATTTTATTCTATAATTTTATGTTTATTATATTATTAGTAACCAGTGTTTGTGCAGATTTAAATGAAGGATTAGTTATATATTTTTCATTTGATAAAATTGACGGCAAAAAAGTCATCAACGAAGCTAATGGCAAACTAAATGGGACATTGGAGGGCGAAGCAAAACAGGTCATAGGTTATATAAATAAAGGAGTAGCCTTGAATGCAGATGCAGCAGAAGGGACTCCTGGAAGCGATTTCGTCCGTGTCGCTAATGCCCCCGAGGTCAATGTTGACAAACAATTTACAATAGCTATGTGGGCTAGTGGCACAAACTTTGGAACATATCGGACATTAATATCAAAAACCGATAGTGGAGCTTATGCACTTACCGTCGAAAATGGAAAACCAAATTCTTGGATACATATTTCAGGAGATTACCTGCAAGCACCTGGTAAGACAAATATAGAGAAAAACAGATGGTATCATTATGCTTTGACATTCGACGGCAACGATGCTATCGTATATCTAGATGGAAAAGAAGATGGTAGAGGTTCAAGGAAGGGGAATATTACAGTTTGCGGCGCGGACTTTATGATCGGTGCAGAGCCTTCAGGGCAAAATGTTGATCCTGCTTATCCAGCATGGCATGGTGTAATTGACGAGTTTTACTTCTATAATCGCGCATTGTCCAAGGATGAGATCAATCAAATATATAGAAGGACAGCGGTTGTTGATTATAAAGGTAAACTGACACAAACATGGGGAAGTGTCAAAAAATTATAAAGATAGTTAATTATCAGAAGTTAAGTATGTTTTTTCAATAATATCTGTAAGATCAAGAAAGGATGTTTCTATGGCTAACGAAATCAGATTTGGTATAGTAGGCTTAGGGATGGGTGCAAATCGGGCTGATATTGCATCAAAAACCAAAGGGGCAAAGCTATCTTGTGTCTGTGATATCGTAGAGGAAAACGCAAAGAAGATCGCTGAAAAATATGGCTGTGCCTATGAAACCGATTACGAAAAGATGCTTCAAAGAGACGATATTGATGTGGTTGGCGTTATGACTCCAAGCGGGCTTCACGCAGAATTTGCCATTATGGCAGCGAAGGCTGGAAAACACGTCTTTACAACCAAACCGATGGATATACTCGTTGAAAAATGCGATAAACTCATAGATACCGCTAAAAGAGCTGGCGTCATACTTGCCGTTGATTTCGGCGAAAGATATCTTTCTGCAAATAAAAGGGTTAGAAAAGCAATACAATCAGGAATGATGGGCAAGGTATTTTTAGCTGATCTGAGAATGAAATGGTATAGATCACAAGGGTATTATGACGGTGGTTCGCCAGCAGGATGGCGAAGTAAAATACGTTATGAAGGAGGGTCTGCTGCCAATCAAGGAGTCCATTTTATTGACCTAATACAATGGTTTATGGGTCCTGTAAAAACTGTTATCGGCAAAAGCGCGACAATTAATCATAATATAGAAACAGAAGATCTAAGCCTTGCTATAATTGAATTCGAAAATGGGGCTTATGGCGTCTTGCAAACAACAACTTGCAATAACCCTGATCTTGGTAGTGCTATGGAATTTTCTGGCACTAATGGGACAATCTCTTGGAAAAATTCAAAAGTGGAGTTATTTAGCATAGCAGATAAGCCAAATGCAAAACTAGAGGATATTGAAGTTGAACCTGGACCAGCAAATATAATAGAAGATATGGTCTCTGCGATTAACAATGGCACGTCAGTGGCAGTTGACGGATACGAAGGGCGAAAATCAGTTGTAATATTCAACGCAATTTATGAATCATCAAGAACAGGGAAACCTGTGAGACTCTAATATTCAGTATAACACAACTCGGGCGTATATAACGAGGATGGTTTTAAACCAGTTTATCGTAAATATAGGAAAGACAATATGGAATGGAAAATAGAGGTCGGTTATAAATCAAATGCCACAGATTCCTATGGCGAGGGGATAAAAAACGATATAAAAGATTTGGGCATTTTAGATGTCCAAGATGTTAAAACTATGCAAATATATATATTGCTCGGCGATGTTGATGAATCTGATGTTGAAAATATATGCAAAAATCTTTTGACAGACAGTATAACACAATACTATGAATATAAAAACTCCGAACATCATAGAAACGATATAGATGCGTGGGTGGTAGATGTAACTTATAAGCCCGGAGTCACTGATGCTGTCGGGGAAAGTACTGTTAAAGGAATTAAAGATTTAGGCATCTCTGGGATAAAGTCAGTGAAAACAGGTAAAAGGTTCATTATAAAAGGTGATATAAACGAGGACGACATAACGACAATTTGCAGAAGACTTTTGGCTAATGAGGTAATTCAAAACTATAGTTACTATAAAATAAAAGGTGAAAAAGAATAAAATTGGTGAAAATCAACTTTTATATGGATTGATACAGAAAAAAGGTATAAGAGATCCAGACAATTGATTTATTGAGGTTAAAAATTGAATCTCATTTTTAATTTATCTCTATTTTTTCTCCTTTTAGTTTTTCTTTGTCCAGTTATAGCCAATGGTGACGACTATTTCAATAGGATCACTATGGCTTCTGATGGGAGAATAACTAGATTTGATCATTCTCCGATAAGTGTATACATTTCCCCTCCAAATGTTCCAGATAATATAAAACAATCTTATATTGATGATATAGAATACGCTCTTGAGCAATGGTCTAGTATATCAGAGGGGATGTTGAAATTTCAAAGGATAGAAAAAGAGAATGCAGATATTCGGATATGTTGGACAAACAAACTTATAAGTTCAGAAGGCGATCCATTAGGAGAATCAAGTTTAGTCCGTTTTACCGTGAATAAATTTTATGTCAATATATCCATATTGATAAAAGGCATACCAACATCAGCAATATCTATTCACAAGGAAATAAGGACAGTAGCTCTTCACGAAATAGGACATGCCATAGGTCTTTGGGGACATAGCAAAGATGTCAACGATGTTATGTATTTTAGGACAAAAGCGATGTATCCCACGAGGAGGGATAAAGAAACTCTGTTAAAGTTATTGTCTTGTGCTAACGGCACTGCTTTTTATGAAGATGCGATAAATGAGATCAAAATGGACATATCTGAAAACGCCTATGCACCACATCTCCATCTTTGGTTGGGGTCCGTTTATGCAGATAAAGGCTATGATGACTTAGCGATTCAGGAGTTGACATACGCGCTGAAACTTGATCCTAATTTTTTAAGTGCAGTTGATAGATTAGCTAGAATATTTCAAAAGGAGGGGATGAATCAGAAAGCGATTCAATATTATCACAAATTAGCGAGACACGAACCTTCATCGGGATTGTTCGGTATGATAGGTATGCTCTACTTTCAACAAAAAGACTATCCATTAGCCATAGACTATTTTCAAAAGGCATATAATTTAGACAGTAACAACACAGCGATAAAGAACAATTCACTGACCGCATATCATTTATGGGCATCTGACCTTATTAAAAATGGAAATCCCAATGATGCGATATCTATACTAAATCAGGCATTGGTGAGGTTTCCATCTTCACGAGTCATATATTATGACTTGGGCGTAGCCTATGATTATAAAAAGGAATATGAGAAAGCCATAGAGTATTACAAGAAATCACTGGAATTGGAGCCATCTTTTGAACCAGCAAAAAAGGACATCGCAACATGTCTGAATAACATTGGGGCAGAGCAAATTCAAAATAAGAATTTTCCGAAAGGTATTGAATTTTGCAGACAAGCTTTATTATGGGACCCAAGTTGCTGGCAGGCAAAGAAAAACCTTGAAATAGCCAATCTTGAACTAGGAAGACAGAAACAGGAACTAGGACTTATGGATGAAGCCATAATATATTACAAATCAACGATTGAGTTAAACCCAAATAATATTGATGCGTATGTTGGGCTTGGAGATGCCTATTATGAAAAGGGTCTGTATAATGAATCAATAGAATTCTATCAAAATGCACTGAAAATTGATCCGAACCTGCAATATGCCAGGGATGGGATCGCTTTTATTAAAAGACTTATTAATATCAATAAAGCAAAGATAGCAGGATTTTTCACTGTCTTGTCAACAATTTTTGTGTTTTTAGTATACCTGTTATATAGATCACTTGTGGACAATAAAACTGTGGACAATGTATCCAATCTGAACATTAAGGAGGGGACAAAAGATGGCTAGAATTGTATCTGATTTAAACTCTGGAATGCCTATCAAATATATTACAAGTAAAAATAGCTATAAAATTATACCAAAAGGAAGTGGTAAAGAATATTTTATCAGATGCCCGCATAAAGACTGCAAAGCAGAGATAGATTTAAGAGAACTTGATAAATATGTCGGACTAACTTCTGGTGGAGAAGCCTGCCCTATTTGCGGAAAAGAGATATAAATAGAGAATGAAAATACTAATATTTGCACGTTGATCTAAATCTTAGTTTTAAAAGGTATATAAGAAGTTTAACGGAAAACAATACCTATTTTAACCGTTCATTTTTGAATAGGTGTTAACTAGAATCGGAGAGTAGAATATGGGTTTTAAACAGATAATAGGCATAATCGGTTCAATACTTCTGATTCTTGGTGTATTTATTCCTCTTGTAAAAATCCCAATTGTTGGTGGTATAAGTTTTTATGATAACAGTAAGCTTGAGGCAGTTATAGTAATATTAATCGCTGTTATATCCATTTTTCTTGTTGTCTTGAAGCGCTATATACTTTTATGGTTTTCTGGGGTTGCACTTTTAGCTGTTGTAACCGTCAGAGGCGTTCAGGTTATAAGGAAGATATATTCTGTTAGATCAACAGCTGAAAAGATACTAGGCGAAAAATTGACAGCTAAGCTTACAAAAAAATTGACCAATATCGCAATTGAACACGTTGATATTGGTTTAGGACTGATATTTTTAATATTGGGTGCAGTATTGATCATTCTTTGTGCCTTCTTAGCTGCAAAAAGAAGACAGAAATCTCAGGTTACGGAGACCAAATTGTAATCTTTACTATGTTTATCAAATCTTTGAGATTTTTAATAACTCCATGGCGATTTAGAGCGGAAAACACAAAAAAATTTCTCGTTTTTAAAACAGGGTTATATTTTGGTTTCTGTGTTTTGTCCGTTTTTGTTTTGATCATGCTATTTATGGTATTAGGAAAGATATTCTTTCCGTTACCAATGTATCGTTTAAAGCCGATTCCATCTGTGATCGTTTTTGACCGGAATGGGAAGATTCTTCGTGGATTCACCACTCCTGATCAGATGTGGCGGATGCCTGTGGATATTGATGATGTATCGCCGAAATTGAAAATGGCTGTCATCAACTATGAAGATAGATGGTTTAGGTATCATCTTGGCATTAATCCAATATCGATTTTCAGGGCATTAATAACTAACATTAAAGCAGGTAAAATAGTTTGCGGTGGATCAACCATTACTATGCAAGTTGCTAGGATGATGGAACCAAAACCAAGAACAATAAAAAGCAAACTAATTGAGATGATCAGGGCATTTCAGCTTGAACTCTCGTTTAGCAAAGATGAGATACTAGGTTTTTATTTTAATTTAGCTCCCTATGGCGGAAATATCGTAGGGTCTGCATCTGCCTCATATTTTTATTTCAACAAAGATCAGAAAAATTTAAGTCTCGGGGAGGCATCACTTCTTGCAGCAATACCTAATTCTCCCACAATTTTGAGACCTGATAGGACAATAAATAACAAGCCAAATACGTTTTTGCTCACACAAGCAAGAGGTAAAGTCCTAAGCAGGCTATTGAAAAACCGTAAAATAAGCCAACAAGAATATGACGAAGCCATTAATGAGCCAATCCCTAATGAAAGATATTCTCTACCTTTCTATGCCCCGCAACTTACCTTAAAATTGAAAAATATGTATCCTAACGTAAGCAAAATAATGTCAACAATAGATGTCAACATTCAAATACTTGCAAGGGATACGCTCAGAAGACATCTCGGACCTCTTAAAGTGCACGGGATTACAAATGGTGCTGTTGTTGTTATGGATACAAAAACACACGAAGTCCTCGCTATGGTGTCATCTGTTGATTTTTTTGATACTTCATCTGACGGACAGGTAAATGGTGCTATGTCTCCCAGATCGCCGGGATCAGCATTAAAGCCTTTTGTTTATGCTCTTGCACTTGATCGCGGTATAATATCTCCACAGACGATTTTAGCTGACGTGCCCGTCAATTATTCTGGCTATAAACCTGAGAACTACGATGAAAAGTATAGAGGTTTTGTCTCAGCGAAAGAGGCATTGCGACATTCGCTTAATATTCCTGCTATAAACTTATCAGCTAAACTCGGTGAAGATGGACTTTATGAATTCCTGAAAAATGCAGGCATTACAACCTTAACCAAGCCCAAAGAATACTATGGCTTATCACTTGCGTTAGGTGGATGTGAAGTTACATTATTGGAGTTGACCAATCTCTATGCAGGGTTGGCTGATATGGGAAATTTTTCTCCTTATAGACTGATCATTGAAGATGTGAAAAATGAACATAAATTAAGGTTTTTTGCAAGATCAGGTGATATTATTCCCCCTCATCTTGACAAGAATATCAGTAAAAGGCTTTTAAGAGAAGGAACGGCATATATCTTAACGGAAATGCTAACGGAAGTTGAACGTCCTGATTTGCCAACGTGTTGGGAATCAGCTATAAATTTGCCTAAGGTAGCATGGAAAACAGGCACATCTTATGGTCATAAAGACGCATGGAGCATTGGTTACACTCCTCAGTTTACCATTGGAGTCTGGGTCGGAAATTTCAATGGGGTTGGTGTGCCAGCGTTAGTTGGTTCTGAATGCGCCGCTCCTATTTTGTTTGACCTATTTAATGCATTGTCTACAAGATCAAATAAACAATGGTATGTCCAACCACCTGATGTTAAAGAACGCGAAGTTTGTTCACTTAGCGGAATGTGTATGTCGCCACATTGTCGCCATTCCAAAACCGAATTGTATATCCCTGGTGTTTCGCCTTACCAAGAATGCGATATGCATAGAGCGATTGCAATCGATAAAGAAACAGGTATGAGATTATGTTCAAACTGTCGTATTGGCAAAGATTATGAAATAAAGACTTTTGTTGTGTTTCCCCCTGAAATAGCAACTTGGCTTGAACAAAATGGAGTAGTAGTAGATAAACTTCCGCCACATTTTCCTGAATGTTCAGTTGTTGCATCTGGCAAAGGTCCTGTAATCAGCTCTCCGTCAGACAATTCTGAATATATGATCCGTGAAGGCGTTGACTTAGAATACCAAAAAATATTATTATCTGCTTCGATATCAAATGATAGTCGAAATATTTACTGGTTCTTGAATTCAAAGATGATCTTCTATGGTCCTCCTACAAAAAAGGTCTTTATCACTCCAACTGTTGGAAAACATGTTGTTATGTGTATGGATGATGAAGGTCGGGCGACGAAATCAACTTTTATAGTTAAATGATAAAAATAGTAAAAGATCAGATAATATAGGTATTTATTCTAGCTTTTCAGCGTATTTTACAACTAAAATGTCTTTGTTGTGATAAATTTCAAGAGAGTGGAGGCATGAATAATAAAGAAAATTTTAAGTATTCAAAGAATTATGACGTTTTGATCGCTGGCGGTGGAGTTGCCGGGGTTGCCTCTGCGATTGCGTCAGCACGACAAGGGATGAAAACTGCGATCGTTGAGAAGACTATTATCTTCGGTGGACTGGCTACATCAGGACTAATACTTATATATCTGCCGTTGAGTGACAAAAGAGGAAATCAGGTGACTTTCGGGCTTGCTGAGGAGTTGCTCAAAGCAAGTATAAAATACGGTCCTGGAAATATTCCAAAAGATTGGAATGATCCGAACACAAAGTCAAGATATAGCGTAAAATTCTCGCCATCAGCCTTTGCGCTTGCACTTGATGAAATGCTTCTAGACGCTGAAGTTGATCTTTGGTTGGATACACTTATATGTGGCGCGGTTGTCAAAAACGATCGGATCGTCGGAGTTGAAGTGGAAAATAAAAGCGGAAGAGGATTTATAGAGGCAAAATGTATTGTTGACGCTACTGGCGATGCAGATGTGGCGTATCACTCTGGCGCGCCCTGTATTGAACAAGATAATTGGTTGTCGATATGGGCGATGGAAGCATCTCTTGAATCTGCTAGACAGTCTGTCGCTGAAAATTCCGGCGAAAAACTCAATTTTTGCAGGATATTAGGCGCGAGCAATACAGGGTCAGGTGCCCCAAGAGGTATGAGGAAGTTTTATGGCACAAATGGCAAAGATGTGTCTGAATTTGTAATTGAAGGACGAAGGATATTAAGGGAATTCTATAAAAAAGAGCAGGCTTTAAGGGGAGAAAATGGGAGAAGCGATATATATCCAATGACATTGCCATCAATGGCGCAGTTCCGAACAACAAGGAGAATTGATGGCATAAAAACAATAAAATCTGGAGATAAAGAAAAACATTTTGACGATTGCGTCGGTATGGTTGCTGATTGGTGGAGCGGACAAGACCTATGGGAAGTGCCATATTATACACTCATTCCACAGAAAATTAAAGGGTTAATAACTGCTGGTAGGTGTATATCATCGGAAGGTGAGGCTTGGGAAGTTATGAGAGTGATCCAATCCGTAGCTCTTACGGGAGAGATCGCAGGCATTGCTAGTGCAATGTCAATAAAATTAAACACAACCCCTGATATGATTAATATAAAAGATTTGCAAAAAATATTGAAAGAAAAGGGATTTTTGCTCAATATCAATGAATTACAGAGAAGATAACCAAATGCGTTTATTAATAACTTTTATTTTCACAATTACACTGATCGGGTGTTCAAAGAATCCAATCCCAATAGAGACGACTTTTCCCGATGGCATTTCTGCTTCGGTCAGTGTCACTGATAATGTGCTGAATACTGTTAATCCATTGATATTTGGCGATAATATTGAATGGGTAAACGATGGTATGGGCGTTTGGATATCAAAGGAAAGTAGATTTGATGATGAGATCGTTGAGGAGTTCAGATCACTTGGAATAACGCATCTACGTTATCCCGGAGGTGCGTTGGCAGATTACTTTGATTGGTATAACGCAATTGGGAAAGAGAGAAAGCCCATAACAAACCCTTTTAGAAACTATCAAAAAGAGTATCCATATTTTGGACCCGATGAGTTCATAGAACTTTGCAGAAAACTAGGAATTCCCGGCACTATAACCTTTAACGCTGGCACAGGAAACCCTGATGACGCTGTCAAATGGGCTGAATATATCAAAAAGGCAAACTTCGACGTTACCGCATTTGCCGTTGGTAACGAGATTTACCTAGCTAACCCGTCAGAACCGATGGCGAAAACAGCCAAACAATATATAAATTTCTACCTCAAATGTAAAGAAGGACTGGATAAGGTCGCACCAGATATAAAACTTGGGATAATAGGTATACACAACAGCAAATATATGCCGATTAAAGGCAATCGTAATTGGATGAGGGATGTCTTAACTGCTTTGGGCGATAAAATAGATTTTATCGATGTTCATAATGGATATGCTCCAATACTGCGTGGTGTTGGGCTAAATCCTAATAAAATCTATCCTGATGATGACTTTGCACTATGTTTTATGGGGGCATCCGTCTATGTTCAAAAGGATATTGAAAATGTAAAACAAGATTTGTCTAAATATGCTCCGGGAATGGATATAGAATTACACATCACTGAATATGGTCCGCTTGTTTATCCATTGAAAAAAGAAAGGGCTGTTGAGGATGTCGCTTGGAATCGTTCATTGGCAGGTGCGTTATATCTAGCTTGTCTCTATAATGTATTCCTAAAAGAGCCGAAACTTGCGCTTGCCAATCATCTTCCGCTGTGTCAAGATATATTCGGAGCATTGATAGGCATTAGAGGCACTTATCCTAATAGAAAACTATGGCGAAATATCGTATATTATGTATTTCAATCTTATTCAGCAATGATAGATAGAGATGTTTTGGAAACTATTGTTCAATGTCCAAATTATTCAGTTCCTGCGATGGGGTTTATATCTAAATTGGATAGTGTCCCTTATATCGATGTTGGGGCATATAGAAAAAAAGATGGAAAAGAATTGACGTTATTTTTGATCAATAGAAGCGTCAAAAACAATGCAATCGTAGAGATCAATCCTGGATTTAAAAGTTTTAAAATTGATTCAACAACAATCCTGACCTCCAACTCCTATAAAGACGAAAACAGTCCAAGTGAGCCAAATAAAGTTATTCCGATCAAGAAAGTGGTTGATAATATCAGCTATACAAAGACTTTCAGCGTCACATTACCGAAGCATTCACTTACAATTGTTACATTAAAACATCTCATTTGATGTCCTTGCCAACACCATAGAAGCCATATCTGTTTTACAATGCCAATATGCGATAAAAATGGTATAATATTTAATGGAAGAAAAGATAGATTCTGTGGGAAATCGTCAGATATTATCATTCATAAATATCTATTATTCATAAATACTATGCAGTTAATTAGACAATCAGATAGAATGCCAATATTAATAGAACCGATGCTTGAAATTGGGGCAGGCGGAGAGGCACGTATATATGCTTTAAGGTATGATACTTCTTCTGTTGCTAAAATTTATCATGAGCCCACAGATGAAAAAGCACAAAAGTTATTAGTTATGCTTTCCAATCCTCCTTATGATCCTATGGCATCAGCTGGGCATACTTCAATTGCGTGGCCCAAAGATCTTCTTTCAAATAACGGAAAAATTATAGGATTTCTTATGCCGAGAGTCGTTGGAATGAAACCGATAATTAACTTCTATAACCCCGGTTCTAGAAGAAAATTATCTCCGCTTTTCAATTACCTGTATCTGCACAGAACAGCTCGCAACCTTGCCTCTGCATTTAGGGCTTTGCACGAAAGCGGGTATGTGATCGGCGACGTAAATGAATCAAATATCCTTGTTTCAGAGACATCGCTTGTGACGTTAGTTGATACTGATTCGTTTCAAGTTCATGATCCTTATAGTGGCAAAACATATCGCTGTCCAGTAGGAAGACCAGAATTTACCCCGCCCGAACTGCAAAGTGAATATTTTAGAGAGATTGACAGGAAACCTGAACACGACCTATTTGGACTGGCAGTTATAATCTTTATGCTTTTAATGGAAGGAACTCATCCGTTTGCAGGTATATATCGCGAATCTGGAGAACCTCCCCTTTACGGCGAACGTATATTATCAGGACATTTTACATACAGTATTAAAAGAAAAGTCCCATATCGTCCAGCGAAATCAGCTCCGCCTTTTGAGATTGTTGATCCTATGTTGACACAGTTATTTGTCCGATGTTTTGAAGATGGACACAGTGACCCAAGTGCCCGTCCGTCAGCTCAAGAGTGGCAAAATGCTTTGCAAAATTCAGAACAAAATTTAGTGACTTGTTCAGTTAACGAACAACATAAATACGGAAACCACCTTAAAAAATGTCCTTGGTGTAAGAGGGCATTGGATTTAGGTGGAAGAGACCCATTTCCTTCGAGCGAAGATGTGAAAAAAGGTCTACATCTACAATCAGAACAGCCTAAACCTGTCAGAAGAATAATACAAAGACCGGCTTTGATCGTCCCCAGAACAAGCCCTATGAGGACAACTTATCAATTTAGTCAGAGTAAATTTAAATGGCAAAATTACATCCGTATTGCTATACTCATAGCGTTTATATTTTTGATGATCAGTGTTATAAGCCCAAACACTTTCAGGTTTAAGACTCATTATATACAAAGATCGCATATACCGCCATTAATAGGACATACAGAATCAATCTCATCTTTGGCTTTTTCTCCCGACGGCTCTATGATAGCCAGTGGTAGTCGGGATAGCACTATCAAAATATGGGATTCTCAAACAGGGCATTTAATAAAGACATTGGCAGGGCAGAGGAATTTTATAACTTCTGTGGCATTTTCGCCTGATAATTCGTCAATAGTATGTGGTGTTGAATGGTTAGAAGGTGAATCAACGATCCGTGGAGAAGCCCGCATCTGGAATATAAAACAAGGAAAAATTCAACATACATTAGTCGGACATAATGGGGCTGTTTCTGTGATCGCTTATTCTCCTGATGGAAAACTAATTGCAACAGGAGGCACAGATAAGAAAGTTATATTGTGGGATGCCAAAGACGGCAAATTGCTAAATGTATTAGAAAGTCATCAGGGGGTTATCAAATCGGTTGCATTTTCAAACAACGGAAGATTTCTTGCAAGTGGTAGCAGTGATCTATCAGTTCGTATATGGGACCCGAAAACTGCAAAATTGGTTACTAACTATATCAGACCTTATCCTGCACCTGTAAATTTTGTTGCCTTTTCACCGGACGACATATCACTTATATATGTCTGTGCAGACAGAACCATTAGAATTAGAGACCTAAAAACTGGCGGACTGAAAAAAATGATCGCGGGCAACAAAAGCGAAATAAAATCAATTGCATTTGCCCCAAATGGGAAGTTTATTGCCCTTGGGAGTGCTGACGGAACGCTAAAAATTTTGGATATATGGCAGGGAACCAGAGAGACCATATCTTACTCCGATGACGAAATAAGTGCAGTTGCTTTCTCGCCTGATAGTAACTTGCTTGTAGTTGGCACGAAAAATGCTAATATTAGAATTTGGAACATATTCGATTATTCATCGTTTTGGGAGAGTATTGGTCAGATTTTATCCTTTGCTAGGAATTCAAGCAAAAATTCATAAGCGAAATTTTCTTCATTTTAAGAAAAAGTTTAAGAGGCGATGACGAAATGTTTGTAAGGAAAATCTTTATTTCAATCACCGTCATTCTTCTAATTTGTGGATGTGCAAAGTTTCAGTCACGACCATTAGAAAATAAACCTGAACAGCGACTGCCTATGCCAACAATAGAAGAAGTGAGACAACAAGCCCCCCCAAAAAAAGTAACACCAAAGATGATTGAAGAATATGCTATGATCCATCAGATTTCTGATATGAAAAAGGCTGAATTTTATCTCACTCATCCTGAATATGCAAAGGCTAACCCTTATGTCCCAACCGCTGAGGATATAGCTTATTACGAGAGTAAATTCCTTGAGAAGATATATCCAAATTTCAGGAAAGAAGTTGAAAAAGATGGCTTTGATAAAGCTAGATCAAGATATATGAATTTAGACCCCAATAGGGATTCAGGGGATAAAGATAGCAAAATAACTGTTGAAAAGATAAATAAGTTGAATGAATCTGTTGACAAGGAATTCAACAGTGCAATGGAACTATATGAAAAGGGATTAATAGATTCTGCGATAGAGCAGATGAGGTCTGTTGTCGCTAATAAACCAGAATCACCAACATATGTCTATAACCTTGGCGTTATGTATCTTAAAAAAGAAAATGTCCGAGATGCAATGGTCTGCTTTCAGAAAACAATAGAGTTGCTTGAAGAATCAAGCTATACAGGGATAAATAAGATTGTCTATCCGAAGATATATATGGGAGCATGTATCAATCTTGGAATGATATATAACTATCTTGGTCTATATAACGAAGCCATAGATGTTTTAACAAATGCTATAAAATTTAATCCTAAAGATTATGATGCAAATTGGAACCTTGCAATTACTTACTATACTATGAAAGATTATAATAGAGCCATAGTGCAGTTGAAAAAATGTATAGAGATTGACCCCAAAAATGATCAAATACATAATACGGTCGGCATAGCATATTATAAAATGGGGCTTTATTCAATGGCATTAGATGAGTTTCGTACAGCGATAAAGCTTAATCCTGATGAAGACCAATACAGTTATAACGAAGGGTTAACGTTGGTAAGGCTTAACCAATATGAAAACGCAATAGTGGCTTTTAAAAGAGCAAATGAAATGAAGCCTGCCAATGATATGTATCATATACTTTCTGAACAGACCAAACTAAATAAGGCAAAGGAGATGTATAACAAAGGTTGCCTTGCTATGGAATCAAACAAAATAGATGACGCGATATTGGCATTTAATTCTGCACTTGAGATCAAGCCTGATATGGTAGAGGCTCTTTTCAATCTCGGTAATTGTTATCGGCTCAAGAACAATATAGAAAAGCAGATATATTACTATGAAGAGACAGCCAAATTGAATCCCGACCTATTAAATTTATACTATAATTTGGGATTAGCATACATTGACGCTGGTATGTATTTGAACGCGAGATATGCCCTTGAAAAAGCGGTCATTGATAATCCTACGTTTAGGGAAGCACATTTCAGTTTAGGCAGGATTTATTACATAGAGAGAAAATACGCTGACTCATGCAAGGAATTTATGAAATGTTTGGAGTTATCGCCAAATTGGTTTGAAGCAGTCATCAACTTGGGAAACTGCTTCTTGAAATTAGGTGACATTGAAAAGGCAATAGATCAGTTCAAAGAAGCAACATTGCTGAGACCGAAATCTGCCGAAGCTCATTATAATTTGGGTATCGCTCTCACTAAGGCAAAACGGTATAACGAAGCGATTGAATCTTTTCAGATGGCAACTAGCATTAATCCTGCGCACGCAGAAGCGGTGAAAATGCTAAAGGAACTTGAAGATTATCAAAAAAGAAAATAATGAACATCTCATTTATATATATGAATCTTGTCAGTTTCACGTTTTGATAGATACATAGCATCATCGGCACATTTTACAAGCATTTTATCATCCATGTCTGAATCTAGTTCTGCTATGCCGAAGCTTATGCTTACATTTGCGAAATCTGATTTTGATAAGTTTTTAATTATCCTCTCAGCAATCCTTACTGCTTGCTCTGATCTGACCTCTGGAAGTATAATTGCAAATTCATCTCCTCCAATCCGATAAGCTGAGTCAATATCTCTCCTTATGCTTTTGTTTATACTTTTAGCAATTGTCTTTAAGACTTCATTCCCGCCCGGGTGTCCGTAAGTATCATTAAATGATTTAAGGCTATCAACGTCAAGAAAAATCAGGCTCAGAGGATGATTCTGTCTTCTATTTCGTGCAATTTCAATAGTTAATCTTTCGTGGAAACACCGCCAGTTATAAAGTCCCGTTAGATCATCAGTTATAGATAATTCTTTAAGCCTTTTGTTTTCCTCTTTAAGAATCTCTAATCGTTCTTTTAATGATTTGATCTCTTTTATTAAATCATCAATATTGGTATTCAACTTATTTCAAACTCCAAGATTTATCAATCCATTTTAACGACAACTTTCAGACCTTTTCGGTCAGCAACGGTTTCAAATGCTGTTGCTATATCGTCCAGCTTGATCACGTGACTTATTATTGGTTTAACTTTGATAATACCGAATTCTATAAGTTTTAAAGCCATAGTGAAGTCATTAGGAGTGAAATCATGGCTACCAGTTAAAACTAATTGTTTATAATGCACTAGATTCGGATCAAGAGAAATTTCTCCCGGAGGATAAGTCCCCGCAAAGAAATTGACATATCCACATATACCGGCAATTTCTATGCCCAATTTTGCAGTTTCGGGAGTTCCGACTGCTACTATAACTGCATTGGCACCTCTTCCTTCGGTTATGTCCATAACTTTCTTCACGACATTTTCTCTGTTCGGATTTATAATATCATCAGCACCAAGCTCCTTTGCTATCTCAAGCCTGCTATCTATTGGATCGCTTACAATTACTCTCGCCCCTTGATGCTTGGCTAGTTGGACATGTAGCATTCCAATAGGTCCTGAACCTATTATAACCACATCATCACCAAAAGAAATGTTAGTATTCCGAGAACCATTTATGCAACAAGCCAATGGTTCTGTAAACGTTGCTTCTTCATAAGAGATATTATCAGGTATAAGTCTCAAATTTGATGCAATAGCGACTCCATATTCAGCGAATCCACCTCTGACTTTCTCATTTTGTGCTTTTTGACAATAGTTAAAGATTCCTCTTCGACAGTAATAACATTTTCCACAGACAACTCTCCAATCAGCTGAAACTCTGTCGCCGATCTTAAAACCCTGAAAATTGCTACCTAACTCAATTATTTCCCCAACCCATTCATGTCCAAGCGTCCTTGGATATCCTCCTTGTCGCAAACCGGTATAAGACCTAACATCTGTCGGGCATACTCCACAGGCTTTTACCTTTATCAGTGCCTGTTCTTGTGTAGGTTGCTTAATATCGGTCTTTTCAACTCTGACATCTCTTGGATTATATAAAACTGCAACTTTGCCATTTTCTATCATATATATTCTCCCACCTTTTCTATGAATTGTAGTTTTCCCTTTTTTGCTGTTTCTCGCTGATCCAATTTGGCATTTTAAATCTTCTCGTAAAAAAGTAAATCATTTTTTCGGGTAATTCAAGGGAAAAAGTTACTGCAACCGCTTCCCTTTGACCTAAACTTTCCAATTTAGACAAATTACCCATTAAAAAGACAAAAAATGGTTATTCTAAAGTCCCTCTTTGGAAAAGAGATTTAATATGATAGGATTTATTTTTGTCCGAATTCTTGTCCTAAATCTCAGTAAAAAACTGATGATCGGACATAAGTTCGGACAAATATGCCCTCCTATGATAAAATATTAGAAAATATTAAAAAATTATCACAGGAGGGTATAGTCATGAACAATCATGTCGTTACATTATATAACATTAAAAGATTCACAGATCAATGCTTTGATAGAGATAACGAT
>FWPV01008712.1_pt1 | contig 17576 bp, 15 predicted proteins | sample 2228371 | NCBI WGS metagenome assembly FWPV01 (sample SAMEA103939776, study PRJEB20133) | metagenome | reverse complement strand
GAGTTCCCCCTCGCGCGGACCCGCAACATCGGGATCATGGCCCACATCGACGCGGGCAAGACCACCACCACCGAGCGCATCCTCTACTACACCGGCAAGAGCTACAAGATCGGCGAGGTCCACGAGGGCGCCGCGGTCATGGACCACATGGTCCAGGAGCAGGAGCGGGGTATCACCATCACCTCGGCCGCCACCACCTGCATCTGGAACAACCACCGGATCAACATCATCGACACGCCCGGCCACGTCGACTTCACCATCGAGGTCGAGCGGTCGCTGCGCGTCCTCGACGGCGCGGTGGCGGTGTTCGACTCGGTCGCCGGCGTGGAGCCGCAGACCGAGACCGTGTGGCGTCAGGCCAACAAGTACCGGGTGCCGCGGATCTGCTTCGTCAACAAGATGGACCGGATCGGCGCGAACTTCTTCCGCACGGTCGAGATGATCGAGAGCCGGCTCGAGTCGGTGCCTGCGGTCATCCAGCTGCCCCTCGGCTCGGAGTCGCACTTCCAGGGTGTGATCGACCTCGTTCGCATGAAGGCCCTGGTGTGGGACGAGTCGGGCAAGGGCGAGGAGTGGAAAGAGCTCCCCATCCCGGCCGAGTACGAGTCCCAGGCCGAGGAGTGGCGGGCCAAGCTGCTCGACGTCGTCGCCACCGAGGACGAGGAGCTGATGGAGAAGTACCTCGGCGACGAGGAACTCACCGAAGAGGACATCAAGCGGGGCCTGCGCAAGGGCACGCTGTCGTTCAGCTTCGTGCCGGTGCTGTGCGGCTCGGCGTTCAAGAACAAGGGTGTGCAGCCCATGCTCGACGCCGTGGTCGACTACCTGCCCTCGCCGCTCGACATCCCGCCGGCCCAGGGCACCGACCTGAAGGGCCAGGAGATCATCACCCGGCCCGCCGACGAGAACGCCCCGTTCGCGGCCCTCGCGTTCAAGATCGTCGCCGACCGCTTCGGGAAGCTCACCTACTTCCGGGTCTACTCCGGCGCCGTCTCCAAGGGCGACGAGGTCTACAACTCGACCAAGGACAAGAAGGAACGCCTCGGGCGGATCCTGCTCATGCACGCCAACCAGCGCGAAGACCTCGACGTCGCCCTCGCCGGGGACATCGTGGCCGGGCTCGGGTTCCAGCACACCACCACCGGCGACACCCTGTGCGACCGGGCCCACCCGGTGATCCTGGAGAAGATGGAGTTCCCCGAGCCGGTCATCCACGTCGCCATCGAGCCCAAGACCAAGGCCGACCAGGACAAGCTCGGCAAGGCGCTCTACGCGCTCTCCGACGAGGACCCGACGTTCCGGGTCCGGACCGACGAGGAGACCGGCCAGACGGTGATCTCGGGCATGGGCGAGCTCCACCTCGAGGTCCTCGTCGACCGGATGATGCGCGAGTACAACGTCGAGGCGACCGTGGGCAAGCCTCAGGTCGCCTACCGCGAGACCATCACCAAGCCGGTGTCCGACGTCGAGTACCGCCACATCAAGCAGACCGGCGGTTCGGGCCAGTTCGCCGTGGTCAAGATCAACCTCGAGCCCGCCGGCCCGGGTGGCGGCTACTCGTTCGTCGACAAGGTGACCGGCGGTCGGGTGCCCCGCGAGTTCATCCCCGCCGTCGACCAGGGCATCCAGATGGCCCTCGAGTCGGGCGTGCTCGCCGGCTACCCCACCGTGGACGTCCGGGCCACCCTGGTCGACGGCCAGTACCACGAGGTCGACTCCTCGGAGATGGCGTTCAAGATCGCCGGGTCCATGGCGTTCAAGAAGGCCGCCGAGATGGCCAAGCCCGTGCTCCTCGAGCCGATCATGGCCGTCGAGGTGGTCACGCCCGAGGAGTACATGGGTGATGTCATGGGCGACCTGTCGAGCCGCCGTGGGCGGATCGAGGGCATGGAGGCCCGCGGCAACTCCCAGGTGGTCCGGGCCCAGGTGCCGCTCTCGGAGATGTTCGGCTACTCTACGGACCTCCGGTCGCGCACCCAGGGCCGCGCGACCTACACCATGCAGTTCCACTCCTACCAGGAGGTTCCGGCCTCCATCGCGCAGGAGATCGTCAAGCGGGTGCGCGGCGAGTGAGCCCCGCCCCCGTGTCCCGCCCCTTTCCAACCCATCCGCAGCGCTGACCAACGAGGATCGACATGAGCAAGGCGAAGTTCGAGCGTACGAAGCCGCATGTGAACATCGGGACGATGGGTCATATTGATCATGGGAAGACGACGTTGACGGCGGCGATTTCGAAGACGTTGGCGGAGAAGGGGTTGGCGGAGTACACGCCGTTTGATCAGATTGATAAGGCGCCGGAGGAGAAGGCGCGGGGGATCACGATTTCGATTGCTCATATCGAGTATCAGACGGAGAACCGGCATTACGCGCATGTGGATATGCCGGGGCACGCTGATTATATTAAGAATATGATCACTGGGGCTGCGCAGGTGGATGGTGCGATCCTGGTGGTGGCGGCGACGGATGGGCCGATGCCGCAGACGCGTGAGCATGTGTTGTTGGCGCGTCAGGTGGGGGTTCCGTACATCGTGGTGGCGTTGAACAAGGCTGACGCGGTGGAGGATGAGGAGCTGCTCGAGCTGGTGGAGCTCGAGGTGCGGGAGTTGTTGAACGAGTATGAGTTCCCGGGGGATGACGCGCCGGTGGTGCGGGTGTCGGCGTTGAAGGCCCTGGAGGGGGATCCGGTGTGGCAGGCCAAGATCATGGAGTTGATGGAGGCGTGTGACACGTACATCCCGGAGCCGGTGCGTGAGTTGGACAAGCCGTTCTTGATGCCGATCGAGGATGTGTTCACGATCACGGGTCGGGGGACGGTGGTGACCGGCAAGGTGGAGCAGGGTCGGGTGCGCACCGGTGACGAGGTGGAGATCGTCGGGTTGCGGCCGACGCAAAAGACGGTGTGTACGGGGGTGGAGATGTTCCGCAAGATCCTCGATGAGGGTCAGGCGGGGGACAACATCGGGGCGCTGTTGCGGGGGACGAAGAAAGAGGATGTGGAGCGTGGTCAGGTGTTGGCCAAGCCGGGGTCGATCACGCCGCACACGGATTTCGAGGCCCAGGTGTATGTGTTGACCAAGGATGAGGGTGGTCGGCACAAGCCGTTTTTCGATAATTACCGGCCGCAGTTCTATTTCCGGACGACTGATGTGACGGGGACGATCAAGTTGCCGGAGGGGACGGAGATGGTGATGCCGGGGGATAATGTGTCGATGACGGTGCAGTTGGGGAAGCCGATCGCGATGGATGAGGGGTTGCGGTTCGCGATTCGTGAGGGTGGGCGTACGGTGGGCGCCGGCCGCGTCGTCAAGATCCTCAAGTAGCGGAAGGGCTGTCCGATGGCCAAGAACGAGAAGCGGGTGAAGATCACCCTCGAGTGCCAGAGCTGCAAGCGCCGCAACTACATCACGATGAAGAACAAGATCAACGATCGTGAGCGGCTCGAGATCAACAAGTACTGCTCCCACGAGCGGCGCCACACCCCGCACAAGGAGACCCGGTAGTCCGGTGCCCCCGGTGACCGGGCTCGACGAACTCGCCTCGGCCGCCCGGGGTGGGGACGCCGAGGCCCTGGAGGCCTTCGTCCGAGCGGCCTACCCCGAGGTGTACACCCTGGCGTTCCGGCTGACCGGCCACGAAGAGGACGCCCGGGACGTCGCGCAGGAGGCCTTCCTGCGGGCGTGCCGGGCGCTGCGCCGGTTCCGGGGCGACGCGAAGGTCAGCACCTGGCTGTACCGGATCACCGCCAACTGCGCAGTGGATCACCTCGAGCGTCAGAGCCGCCACCGCCACGAGGTGCTCCATGGTGACGAACCGGTGCGCGACCTGCGCGCTGACCACGATCCGGAAGTCAGGGCCGTGACCGGAGCCCTGCGGGCCGAGCTGGTGGGAGCACTCGCCGCACTGCCGCCGCGGCTGCGGGCGGTGGTCGTGCTGCGCGACATCTACGACCTCCCGCACGACGCGATCGCCGCCGAGTTGGGGATCAGCGAATCGGCGGCCAAGGTCCGGCTGCACCGTGCCCGACGTCGGCTGCAGGACCAGCTCTTCCACCGCCGGACGGCCGAGGGGGCCGCCTGTGCGGTGTGACCAGGTGGCCGAGGTGCTTGCGTCGCCGGTTGGCGACGGTCGCCCCGAGCTCGTCGAGCAGCTCGTCGACGCCCATCTCCGCCGGTGCGGCCGGTGCCGGACCGAGGCCCAGGCCCACCGCCGGCTGCTGGCGGAACTGGCCGCCCTCCGGGACGAACTCGTCCCGGTCCCGGCCGGGGCGGTCGAGCAGGTGCTGGCTGCGGTCAGCGCCCGGTCGTGGTTCCGCGGGTGGCGTGCCGCGGCTGCCCTGGGGGGGCTGGCAGCGGCCACGGCCGGGGCGGCCAGCGCACTGGTCGTGCGCCGGGTGCGTCTGGCGTCGTAGACCCGCTGGCCGCTCCGGCAGGGCGTCCTGCTAACCTCTGCCGCCGACCCTTAGGGCAGTAGCTCAGTTGGCAGAGCTCCGGTCTCCAAAACCGGTGGTCGGGGGTTCGAGTCCCTCCTGCCCTGCTCCCAGCACCGCGACGAAGTGGGTGTCTCCATGTCCCAGCCGATGAACCGCGAGCAGAAGCGGCTCCTCCAGCGCCAGGGGGCGCTGCGGGAGGACGGCACTGCGGCGCGCACCGAGCGCCGAGCTGCGGTCACCAAGGCCCGCCCCCAGCAGGAGGAGCGCACCAAGCCCGCCGAGTTCGTCCGGGAGGTGCGGGCCGAGCTGCGCAAGGTCGCCTGGCCCACCCGCAACGAGGTCGTCAACTACTCGATCGTCGTGCTGATCACCGTGGCCATCCTCACCGCCGTCATCGCAGGCCTCGACTACCTGTTCGGCTCGGCGGTGCTGTGGCTGTTCGACACATGAGCGACGAGGACGTTCCCATGCACGACGACCCACTGTCCGACCCGGCCGACGCCACCGCCACCGTCGAGGTGGTCGAGGCCGAGGAACTCCTCGACGAGGAGCTGGCGCCCCGTGAGCCCAGCCCGTGGGAGCGGCCCGGCCAGTGGTTCGTGGTGCACACCCAGTCGGGTTACGAAAAGAAGGTCAAGTCGAACCTCGAGGCCCGGATCCAGTCGATGAACATGGAGGATCAGATCTTCGAGGTCGTGATCCCCATGGAGGACGTCGTCGAGTTCAAGCAGGGCCGCAAGGTGGTCGTCCAGAAGAAGGTCTTCCCCGGCTACCTGCTGGTCCGCTGCAACCTCACCGACGACTCCTGGTACGTCATCCGGAACACCCCGGGGGTCACCGGGTTCGTCGGGCAGGCCCGGGGCCACAAGCCGACGCCGCTCACCCGGCGGGAGGTCGAGACGTTCCTGGCCACCAAGGAAGCGGGCGAGGAGGCACCCCGGCGGGCCAAACCGAAGCTCGAGTACGAAGTCGGCGAGAGCGTCCGGGTCAAGGAGGGGCCGTTCGCCGACTTCTCCGGCCAGATCGCCGAGATCAACGCCGACCAGCTCAAGCTCAAGGTGCTGGTGAACATCTTCGGCCGGGAGACCCTGGTCGAAATGGACTTCAGCCAGGTCGCCAAGCTCTGAGCCCTGAACCATCCATCGCAGCGCAGGCTGACCGGCTTGCGTGCTGCGGCGCGGCACGGCCACGATGGTCGGCCGCTCGAACACCGAAGGGAACCCCATGGCCAAGCGCAAGGTCACGGCCGTCGTGAAGATCCAGATCCCCGCAGGCAAGGCCACGCCGGCGCCGCCGGTGGGCACCGCGCTGGGTCCCCACGGCATCGCCATCATGGAGTTCGTCAAGCAGTACAACGCGGCCACCGAGTCGCAGGTCGGCACGGTGATCCCGGTCGAGATCACCATCTACGACGACCGGTCGTTCACGTTCGTGCTGAAGACCCCCCCGACGCCGGTCCTGCTCCGTCAGGCCGCAGGCCTCGAGCGGGGGTCGGCCACCCCGGGCAAGACCTCGGCGGGCACGATCACCATGGCCCAGATCGAGGACATCGCCAGGACCAAGATGCCCGACCTCAACGCCAACGACCTCGAGGCGGCCAAGCTTCAGATCATGGGCACGGCCCGCTCGATGGGCCTGAAGGTCGTCTGAACCACACCGCCACGTCCGGGAGGACCTCGCCCGGCTGGCCCGACATCCGAGGGAGACATCCGATGCCGTCGTCCAAGAAGTACACCGATGCGCTGAAGCGCTTCGATCGTGACCAGCAGTTCACCCCGAGCGAGGCGCTCGCCCTGGTGAAGGCCCTGGCCTCGGCCCGGTTCGACGAGACCGTCGAACTGGCCGTGCGGCTGGGGGTCGACCCCCGCAAGGCGGACCAGGTGGTCCGGGGCACGGTGGCCCTCCCCGCCGGGACCGGCAAGGACGTCCGGGTCGCCGTGTTCGCCGCCGGCGAGGCCGCGATCGAGGCACGCGACGCCGGTGCCGACGTGGTCGGGGCCGACGATCTCGCCGACCGGGTGCAGAAGGGCTTCCTCGACTTCGACGTGGCCATCGCCACCCCTGACCTGATGCCCCTGGTCGGCCGGCTCGGCCGGGTGCTCGGTCCCCGGGGCCTGATGCCGAACCCCAAGACCGGCACCGTGACCGCCGACGTGGGCCGGGCCGTGGCCGAGTTCAAGGGTGGGAAGGTCGAGTACCGCACCGACCGGTACGGCAACGTCCACGTGCCGATCGGCAAGGTGAGCTTCTCGCCCGAGGCTCTCGAGGCGAACTTCCGCGCCGTGCTCGACGAGCTCCAGCGGGCCAAGCCGGCCGCGGCCAAGGGCAAGTACGTGAAGAAGATCACGGTGTCGTCGACGATGGGCCCGGGCGTGAAGGTGGACACCAACCGCCTGCGCCCCGAGGCGGCCTGAGGCCGGCGGGCCCACTCGGGGCCGGTAGCCTGGGCCCGTGGCGACGGTTCCCGACCGCTACGACGTCGACGGCGACGGCCGCGTGACCGACACCGACCTGGCGGCGGTGCCGCCGCCGGCTCGGTGGGACCGCTTCGGCCTGCGGGGCCCGGCGATCATCCTGCGCTGGATCGGCCGGAACGCCAAACGCATCGTCGTCGCCGTCGTCGGGTTCACCTTCCTGCTCGGCGGGCTGGCCATGCTTGTGCTGCCGGGGCCGGGCGTGATCGTCAGCCTCATCGGTTTGGCGGTGCTCGCCACCGAGTTCGTCTGGGCCGAACGTGCCCTCGACCGCGCTACCGCCCGTACCGCCCAGGTGGCCGGCGCCGTGTCGGGGTCAGCGGCGGGCCGGGGCATGCTGGCCATGAGCGGCAGCGGTCTGGTCCTCGGGGGGATCGCGGCCTTCGTGGTGCTCGACACCTACCGGATGGCCGGGGTGGGACTGGTGATCGCCGGTGCCGCGGCCCTGGTCACCCTGCTGCCCCACTCCCAGCGCTGGCTGGAACGCCAGCAGGCTCGCTGTGTGGACCGCCGGGCAGGCTCCCGGTAGCATTCCCGCCCGCACAACTGATCTCTCGCCGCAGACCTCCGGTGCACCGCTGGTGCCAATGGGGCGGACGCCCCGCCTGAGCAGGCGAACCTCTGCACGGTCCTCCGTCGGGCGTTCGCGCGGTCTGCGCGGGCGCCCGTTGCGCGTACCGGCCCTCCGGGGCCCCGAGGACACGAAAGGAGGTGGAGCATGGAGAACCCCAGACCGGAGAAGGTCGCGGTGGTCGAGGAGGTGAAGGAGCGCTTCGCCGCGTGCGACGCCGCGCTGCTCACCGAGTACCGCGGGATGAGCGTGAAGGCCATCAGCGAGCTGCGCCGGGCCCTGCGGCCCGTCGGTGGCGAGTACAAGGTCTACAAGAACACCCTGGTCCGGTTCGCGGCCCGTGACCTCGGGCTGGAGCTCGACCCGCTGCTCACCGGACCGACCGCCATCGCCTTCGTCACCGGCGACGCCGCCGCAGTGGCCAAGGCGCTCCGCGATGCCACCAAGACCAACCCCAACCTCGTCATCAAGGGCGGGGTGCTCGGCACCGCGGTGATCGACGCTGCCGGTGTCACCGCCCTGGCCGACCTGCCGCCCCGGGAGGTCGTGCTCGCCCAGCTGGCCGGTGCCTTCCAGGCGCCCCTGGTCCAGATGGCCGGCCTGCTCCAGGCCCTGCCCCGCAACTTCGCCTACGGCCTCAAGGCCCTCATCGACCAGCGCGGCGGCGAACCCGCCGACGCCGCCGCTTGAAAGGAAACCCGATCATGAGCCTGACCAAAGACGACATCCTCGAAGCGATCGCCAACATGACCGTCCTCGAGCTCTCCGAACTGCTGAAGGCGTTCGAGGAGAAGTTCGGCGTGACGGCAGCGGCGCCGGTGGCGGTGGCTGCTGCCGTGGCGCCGGGCGCAGGCGGCGAGGCGGCGCCCGCCGCCGAGGAGCAGGACGAGTTCGACGTCATCCTCACCTCGGCCGGCGCCCAGAAGATCCAGGTCATCAAGGTGGTGCGGGAGCTCACCAAGCTCGGCCTCAAGGAGGCCAAGGACCTCGTGGACGGCGCGCCCAAGCCCGTGTTCGAGAAGGTCTCCAAGGAGGAGGCCGAGAAGGCCAAGGCCGCCCTCGAGGAGGCCGGTGCCCAGGTCGAGGTCAAGTAGACCCGATCCGTGCCGACCGGAGGGTGGGCTGCAGGCCCACCCTCCGGTCGTCTTCCGGCACCGGCGGCCGTTCGCCCGGATGACCGCCGGGTGACCGTCGGACCTTGACGACGCACCAGGGGATCCGTACCCTGCCGCCACGCCCGGTGGCCGCCGTCAGGCCCCTACCGGGAACAGGTTGCCAGGCCGGACCGGCAGCGGTAGGCTGCCCGGTTGCCGTGCGTCCCTGCTTTGCCTGCAGTCCCTCTGTGCGAACTCGGCGCGCCCCGGCTACCCGGCCACCCGCTCACGAGGAGTAGCCAGTGCCCTCTCGTCCCACCGCTCGCGAGCGCTACTCGTTCGCCAACCTGGTCGAACCGCTCGACCTGCCGGATCTCATCGCCATCCAGCGGGAGTCCTTCGACTGGTTCCTCCACCAGGGCCTGGCGGAGACCTTCCGCGACATCAGCCCGATCAAGGACTTCACCGAGACGCTCCAGCTGGAGTTGGAGTTCGACCCCGACGACGAGGATCTCCGTCCGCCTCCCAAGTTCTCCGTCGAGGAGTGCAAGGAAAAGGACATGACCTACTCGGCTCCGATCTTCGTCCGGGCCCGGTTCGCCAACCGGAACACCGGCGAGATCAAGGAGCAGACCGTCTTCATGGGCGACTTCCCCATGATGACCGACAAGGGCACGTTCATCATCAACGGCACCGAGCGGGTCGTGGTCTCCCAGCTCGTCCGGTCGCCAGGGGTGATCTTCCAGCCCGGGGAGCGGTTCCGGTTGCGGAACCTGGCCAAGCACCAGCTGGTCACCGGCACGATCCACCCCTACCGTGGCGAGTGGATCGAGTTCGACGTCGAGCAGAAGCCGGGCAAGGACGTGACCGCCGGCACCCGGGTGGCCCGCAAGCGCCGGCTCAGCATCTTCGTGCTGCTGCGTGCCCTCGGCTACGACGAGGAGAACGCCCCCGGTTTCCTCGAGCGGTTCGTCCAGCACTTCGACTTCCTCGAAGGCCAGTGGGACAAGGACCGCCATCTCGCGCCCACCCAGGACGAGGCCCTCATCGAGATCTACAAGCGGGCCCGGCCCGGTGAGCCGCCCACCGTCGAGTCGGCACGGGCCTACTTCCGCAACGCCTTCTTCGAGAGCCGCCGGTACGACCTCTCCCGGGTGGGCCGGTACAAGCTCAACCGCAAGCTCGGCCCCGAGGTGGCCAAGCTGTCCGAGCTTTACGGCCTGAGCCCCGACGCCCTGTCGCTGTCCGGCCAGCCGCTGCTCGACTTCCCCTCCGAGGACCAGGACGTGCTCAGCCGGTGTGAGGTGCTCGCCGCGGTGAGCTACCTGCTCCACCTGGCCAAGCACGAGCCCGGGTACCGGCTCGACGACCAGGACCACTTCGCCAACCGCCGCATCCGCTCGGTCGGCGAGCTGATCCAGAACCAGGTCCGCATCGGGCTGTCCCGCATGGAACGGGTCGTGCGCGAGCGCATGACCACCCAGGACGTCGAGGCCATCACCCCCCAGACGCTGATCAACATCCGGCCGGTGGTGGCGGCGATCAAGGAGTTCTTCGGCACCAGCCAGCTGTCGCAGTTCATGGACCAGGTGAACCCGCTGTCGGGGCTCACCCACCGGCGCCGGCTCTCGGCGCTGGGCCCGGGCGGCCTGTCCCGGGAGCGGGCCGGCTTCGAGGTCCGTGACGTGCACTTCAGCCACTACGGCCGGATGTGCCCGATCGAGACGCCCGAGGGCCCGAACATCGGGCTCATCGGCGCGCTGTCCACCTACGCCCGGGTGAACGAGTTCGGGTTCATCGAGACTCCGTACCGGCGGGTCGTCGACGGCAAGGTGACCGACGAGATCGTCTACATGGCCGCCGACGAAGAAGAGGACTACATCGTCGCCCAGGCGAACACGCCGACGGCCCCCGACGGCACGCTGGTGGGCGAGAAGGTGCTCGTCCGCCGCTCGCCCCAGGCAGCCTCGCTCGCCGAGCTGAAGCTGATGCTCGAGCGTGACGTGTTCTTCGGTGCCACCACCGACATCTCGGCGGTCCCGCCGTCCGAGGTCGACTTCATGGACGTGTCGCCCAAGCAGATCGTCTCGGTGGCCACCGCGCTCATCCCGTTCCTCGAGCATGACGACGCCAACCGGGCGCTCATGGGCGCCAACATGCAGCGTCAGGCCGTCCCGCTGGTCCGCCCCGAGGCGCCCTACATCGGCACCGGGATCGAGGGGCGGGCGGCGCGCGATGCCGCCGACATGATCCTGGCCGCCGACGACGGCGTCGTCACCGAGGTGTCCGGTGACCAGATCGTCGTCGAGTACGCCACCAAGGGGCGCAAGGTCTACCGCCTCGCCAAGTTCCGGCGCTCGAACCAGGACACCTGCATCAACCAGAAGCCACGCGTGGTCGAGGGTCAGCAGGTGGCCAAGGGCGACCTGCTGGCAGACGGGCCGTCCACCGACAGCGGTGAGCTGGCCCTGGGCAAGAACCTGCTCGTGGCGCTCATGCCCTGGGAGGGCTACAACTTCGAGGACGCGATCATCCTTTCCGAGCGCCTCGTGCGTGACGACGTGCTCACGTCGATCCACATCCACGAGCACGAAGTCGACGCCCGCGACACCAAGCTCGGGCCCGAGGAGATCACCCGGGACATCCCGAACCTCTCCGAGGAGATCCTGCGCGATCTCGACGAGCGGGGCATCATCCGCGTCGGGGCCGAGGTCGGCCCGGGCGACGTGCTGGTCGGCAAGGTCACGCCCAAGGGCGAGACCGAGCTCACCCCCGAGGAGCGCCTGCTACGGGCGATCTTCGGCGAGAAGGCCCGTGAGGTGCGCGACACCTCGCTGAAGGTGCCCCACGGCGAGTCGGGCAAGGTGATCGACGTCAAGGTGTTCAGCCGTGACGAGCACCACGAGCTGCCGCCCGGCGTGAACCAGCTCGTGCGGGTGTACGTCGCCCAGAAGCGCAAGATCAGCGTCGGCGACAAGCTGGCCGGCCGCCACGGAAACAAGGGCGTCATCTCCAAGATCCTCCCGGTGGAGGACATGCCCTTCCTCGCCGACGGCACGCCCGTGGACATCATCCTCAACCCGCTCGGCGTTCCCAGCCGGATGAACGTCGGCCAGGTGCTCGAGGCCCACCTCGGGTACGCCGCCCGGTGGGGGTGGGACAGCCCGAAGTCCGGTCGCGTCGGCACCGAGCCCGTCCGGGGCACCGAGTCGAAGACCCGGCCATACACCCCGCCGGCCACGTTCATCGCCACGCCGGTGTTCGACGGTGCCCACTGGGACGAAGAGGACCAGGCCGGCCGCCACCCGACCATCAAGGAGACGCTGGAGAGCCTGGTGCCCGAGTCGACCGACCCGGCCTACGGCGACGGCGGCCGGCTGATCGGGGCCGACGGCAAGGCGGTGCTCTACAACGGCCGGACTGGCGAGCCCTACGACGGGCGGATCACCGTCGGGTACATGTACATCCTGAAGCTGGCCCACCTCGTGGACGACAAGATCCACGCCCGGTCGACCGGCCCGTACTCGATGATCACCCAGCAGCCCCTGGGCGGGAAGGCCCAGTTCGGTGGCCAGCGGTTCGGCGAGATGGAGGTGTGGGCGCTCGAGGCCTACGGCGCCGCCTACTGCCTGCAGGAGCTGCTCACCATCAAGTCCGACGACGTCCTCGGCCGCGTGAAGGTCTACGAGGCGATCGTCAAGGGCGAGAACATCCCCGAGCCCGGCATCCCCGAGAGCTTCAAGGTGCTCATCAAGGAGATGCAGGCCCTGTGCCTGAACGTGGAGGTCCTCTCCGCCGACGGCATGGAGATCGAGATGCGGGAGCTCGACGAGGACGTCTTCCGCACCGCGGAGGAGCTCGGCATCGACATCAGCCGCCCGGAACGGGGCTCCGACGAAGAGGACGAGCGCCGCCGCGAGCGGGTCTACTAGGAGAGGGATCGGCACCAGAGATGCTCGACGTCAACGATTTCGACCAGTTGCGGATCGGTCTGGCCACGGCCGACGCGATCCGCCTCTGGTCCCACGGCGAGGTCAAGAAGCCGGAGACCATCAACTACCGGACCCTGAAGCCGGAGAAGGACGGTCTGTTCTGCGAGAAGATCTTCGGTCCGACCAAGGACTGGGAGTGCTACTGCGGCAAGTACAAGCGGGTCCGGTTCAAGGGCATCATCTGCGAACGCTGCGGTGTGGAGGTCACGCGCTCGAAGGTCCGGCGCGAGCGCATGGGCCACATCGAGCTCGCCGCCCCGGTTGTCCACATCTGGTACCTGCGCGGCACGCGCTCGTGGCTCGCCTACCTGCTCGCCGGCATCGAGCCCCGTGAGGAGCTCAAGGCCAAGCAGCTCGAGAAGGTCATCTACTTCGCGGCCAACCTGGTCACCTGGGTCGACGAGGAGAAGCGCCACCAGGACCTCCCGAACCTCGAGGCGGAACTGCGCCAGGAGCTCGACGAGATCCGCAAGGAGCTCGACCTGGCCATCGACCGCCGCACCAAGGAGTTCGAGGACGAAGTCGCCCGCCTCGAGGCCGAAGGCGCCAAGGACTCCGACATCAAGAGCCGCCAGCGCACCTGGGAAAAGGACCTGGCCGCGCTGCGCGAGCGGTACGAGCTCGAACTCGAGATGGCCCAGCGCGCCTTCGACGAGTTCAAGGAGCTGCACTCCCGCAAGATCATCGACGACGAGCTGCTGTGGCGCGAGCTGCGCGACCGCTACGGCGACTACTTCGAAGGCGGCATGGGTGCCGATGCCATCAAGCAGCTCATCGACCGCATCGACTTCGATGTCGAGGAGCAGCGGCTGCGTGAGGCGATCGAGCCCGGTGAGGGCCGCAAGCCGCTGTCGGCCCAGCGCAAGCAGAAGGCCATCAAGCGTCTGAAGATCGTGTCGTCGTTCAACCGCCGTGACGAGCACGGCCGGCGAACGAACGACCCCAAGGCGATGATCCTCGACGTGGTCCCGGTGATCCCGCCGGAACTGCGACCCATGGTCCAGCTCGACGGTGGGCGTTTCGCCACCTCCGACCTCAACGACCTCTACCGCCGGGTCATCAACCGGAACAACCGTCTGAAGCGCCTGCTCGATCTCGGCGCCCCCGAGATCATCGTGAACAACGAAAAGCGGATGCTCCAGGAGGCCGTCGACGCCCTGTTCGACAACGGCCGCCGCGGCCGCCCGGTCACCGGGCCGGGCAACCGGCCGCTCAAGTCCCTGTCGGACATGCTCAAGGGCAAGCAGGGCCGGTTCCGCCAGAACCTGCTGGGCAAGCGGGTCGACTACTCCGGCCGCTCGGTCATCGTGGTCGGGCCCACGCTGAAGCTGCACCAGTGCGGCCTGCCCAAGCTGATGGCGCTCGAGCTGTTCAAGCCCTTCGTGATGAAGCGCCTCGTCGACCAGGAGCTGGCCCAGAACATCAAGAGCGCCAAGCGGATGGTCGAACGCCGGCGCTCGCAGGTGTGGGACGTGCTCGAGGAGGTCATCAAGGAGCACCCGGTGCTGCTGAACCGGGCCCCGACCCTCCACCGCCTGGGCATCCAGGCCTTCGAGCCGGTGCTGGTGGAGGGCAAGGCCATCCAGCTGCATCCGCTGGTGTGCACCGCCTTCAACGCCGACTTCGACGGCGACCAGATGGCCGTGCACCTGCCGCTGTCGGCCGAGGCCCAGGCCGAGAGCCGGGTGCTGATGCTCAGCGCGAACAACATCCTGTCGCCGGCCTCGGGCCGCCCGATCGTCACGCCCACCCAGGACATGATCATCGGGGCCTACTACCTCACCGAGCTCGTCCGTGACGCCCGCGGGGCGGGCCGGGTGTTCCGCCACGCGTGGGAGGCCCTGCGTGCCCACGACGAGGGCACGCTCCACCTGCACGCGCCCATCCGCATGCGTGAGGGCCGCAACGGCGAGACCGCCGAGCGGGAGACCACCGTGGGCCGCCTGCTGTTCGAGGAGGCGCTGCCCGAGGGCTACACCGAGCGTTTCGGCCACATCGTCGAGACGGTGAAGAAGCGTGACATCGGCGTGATCGTCGAGCGGCTCGCCGACAACTACCCGAAGGCCGAGGTGGCGGCCGCCCTCGACGCCATCAAGGACCTCTGCTACCGGTACGCGTCGCAGTCGGGTCTGACGATCTCGATCGACGACGTCCAGACGCCGCCGTCGAAGAAGGCGCTGCTCGACCAGTACGAGAAGCAGGCCGAACGGGTCGAGAGCCAGTTCCGCCGGGGCATCATCACCGACGGCGAGCGCCGGGTGCAGGAGGTCCGCATCTGGACCGAGGCCACCGAGAAGGTGCGCGAGGCGATGGAGGAGGTGCTCAAGTCCCAGCGCTTCAACCCCATCGACATGATGGTCGGGTCCGGCGCCCGCGGGAACATGATGCAGGTCCGCCAGATCGCCGGCATGCGAGGCCTGGTGGCCAACCCCCGGGGTGACATGATCCCCCGCCCGATCAAGTCGAACTTCCGTGAAGGCCTCGAGATGCTCGAGTACTTCATCGCCACCCCCGGTGCCCGCAAGGGCCTGGTCGACACCGCGCTGCGGACCGCGGACTCCGGGTACCTCACCCGCCGGCTGGTCGACGTCGCCCAGGAGCTGATCGTGCGCGAGCACGACTGCGGCACCACGCTCGGGTTGTGGATCGACAACGTCGAGCCCGACACCGCCGGCAAGCGGACCTACCTGGAGACGAAGCTCTACGGGCGGGCGCTGCTCAACGACGTGACCCTGGCCGACGGGACGGTGCTGGCCGCCGGGACCATCGTGGGCGACCGCGAGGTCGACCTGCTCCGCAACGACCCGACGATCAACCGGGTGCGGGTGCGCTCGGTGCTCACCTGTCAGGCCGAGCTGGGCGTGTGCGCGCTGTGCTACGGCCGGTCGCTGGCCACCGGCAAGCCCATCGAACTCGGCGAGGCCGTCGGCGTCATCGCTGCGCAGTCCATCGGCGAGCCCGGGACCCAGCTCACCATGCGGACGTTCCACACCGGCGGTGTGTCCGGCGGCCAGGACATCGCCGGTGGTCTGCCCCGGGTGGTCGAGCTGTTCGAGGCGCGCACCCCGAGGGGTGCGGCCCGACTGGCGAGGACCTCAGGGGTGGTCCGCCTGTCCGAGGACGAGGGCAAGGGTCGGGTCATCACCATCGTCGCCGACGACGGGACCGAGGAGACCTACCCAGCCACGCTGGCCCGGCTCAAGGTGGTCGACGGCCAGGAGGTCAAGGCCGGTGACGCCCTCACCGAGGGGCCGCTCGACCCCAAGGAACTCATGGAGGTCAAGGGCGACCGCGCCACCCAGACGTACCTGGTCGAGGAGGTGCAGAAGGTGTACCGCGACCAGGGTGTGTCCATCCACGACAAGCACATCGAGCTCATCGTCCGCCAGATGACGCGCCGGATCGGCGTGCAGGAGCCCGGTGACTCGGGGTTCCTGCCCGGGGAGCGGGTCGACCGGCTCGTGTTCGCCCGGGTCAACAAGGCCCTCGTCGAGGAGGGCAAGCGCCCGGCCGAGGGCCGCAGCGAGCTGATGGGGATCACCAAGGCGTCGCTGGCCACCGACTCCTGGCTGTCGGCGGCGTCGTTCCAGGAGACCACCCGGGTGCTCACCGAGGCCGCCATCGACGGCCGCGGCGACAACCTGGTGGGCCTCAAGGAGAACATCATCATCGGCAAGCTGATCCCCGCCGGCACCGGCATGCCCCGGTACCGGGAGTTCGAGGTGCGGGCCCCCGACTACCAGCCGATGGCCTACTACTCCTCGGACAGCCCGGAGGCTGCCGCCGAGTGGCTCGCCAGCCTCTCGGGTGACTTCCAGGCCGAGGGCGACACCGAGGCCACCCTGTAGGCCGCCCGGCCCGGCACGCCGACGGGTGCCGGGCCGGGTTGCCGCCTCCCCGATGCGGCACTAGCATCCCCCGTCGGCCTGCGCCGTCAGGCGCGCCGTTTCGACGTTCCACCCACGACCGACCCCGACGAGAAGGTCACGCGTGCCCACCATTCAGCAGCTGGTCCGCAAGGGCCGCGACACCAAGTCGACCAAGACCAAGACGCCGGCCCTGAAGGGCGCGCCCCAGCGCCGCGGCGTGTGCACCCGCGTCTACACGACCACCCCGAAGAAGCCGAACTCGGCACTGCGCAAGGTGGCCCGGGTCCGGCTGAGCAGCGGCGTCGAGGTCACCGCCTACATCCCCGGTGAAGGCCACAACCTCCAGGAGCACTCGATCGTGCTCGTGCGTGGTGGCCGGGTGAAGGACCTCCCCGGGGTCCGCTACAAGATCATCCGGGGCACCCTCGACTCCTCGGGTGTGAAGAACCGCAAGCAGGCCCGCAGCCGGTACGGCGCGAAGAGGGAGAAGAAGTAATGCCCCGCAAGGGTCCCGCCCCCCGGCGAGAGCTCACCCCCGATCCGATCTACCGCTCGGTGCTGGTCACCCAGCTGGTGAACAAGGTGCTCTTGCGGGGCAAGCGCTCGCTGGCCGAGCGGATCGTCTACGACGCGCTGCGCATCGTCGAGGAGAAGAGCGGCAACGAGCCCGTCGGCATGCTCAAGCGGGCGATCGACAACGTCAAGCCACCGCTCGAGGTGCGCAGCCGCCGCGTCGGTGGCGCCACCTACCAGGTGCCCGTCGAGGTCCGCCCCCGGCGGGCGACCACCCTGGCCATCCGGTGGATCGTGACCTTCGCCCGGGCCCGGCGGGAGAAGACCATGGCCGAGCGCCTCGCCGCCGAACTCCTCGACGCCGCCAACGGGGTCGGCGCCTCGATCAAGCGGCGTGACGACCTGCAGAAGATGGCCGAATCGAACCGGGCCTTCGCCCACTACCGCTGGTAACGACCAGGGGGCCTGGCGCCCCCGCCCCGGGCCGCCGGCCCGGTACCCCCAGGACGTGACCGGGCCACGGCCCGGTCACACGCATGTCTCCCCCCCACGTGAACCACGCCGGAACGAGAGGTTGACGGCAATGGCCTACAAGCGCGAGTTCCCCCTCGAGCGGACCCGCAACATCGGGATC
>FWPV01008710.1_pt1 | contig 17581 bp, 16 predicted proteins | sample 2228371 | NCBI WGS metagenome assembly FWPV01 (sample SAMEA103939776, study PRJEB20133) | metagenome | reverse complement strand
AGAGAATTTTATGTTGAAAATTTTTTCAAGGTTTGGGAGACTTTTTTGTAACTTTTTATCATCAATCAAGTATTTAACACTAATGGATAATGGTTTGTAGATTATCTTTTTACCACCAGATTTTAAATTTATCTTAAACATATTTTAAGCTTTCAATTATTAAGATAAGATATTGATTTTGAAATAATTACGGGTATTAACTCAGTCATATTATTGTTATGAAATCTTGCCCCTGATGCGTTTTTATGTCCCCCGCCACCAAATTCAGCAGCAAGTTTGTTTACCGGAATATCACCTTTGGATCTAAAGCTAACTTTGAATCCGTTTTTAAGTTCTATAAATAAAATTCCTAATACTATATTTTCAATCGATAGACAATAATTAACAAAATTTTCCGTGTCACTTTCGATGGCATTTAACTCATTAAAGTCAGTTTGAGTAAGAATCATATATGCTAATCGATTTTCAGCAGCCAATTTTATTGAATCTAATGCACGACCCAACAATTTTAATTTACTGAACTTGCTCTGATCATAAATTTTATCATAAACAGATTCAGGATTTACTCCTTTTTCAATAAGTTCTGAAATTATCTGATGAACCTCAGAGGTCGTTCGTTCAAACCTAAATGAACCTGTGTCTGTCATTATACCAGCGTAAATAGGTTCAGCTATCTCAATATCTAGTTCAACTATTTTAGTATTTTTTACAAAATCAAAAATTATCTGAGCTGTGGCAGAATAAGAAGTATCAACAAATAAGAAATCAGCAAAATTCTCAGCATCTTCGTGATGATCTAAACAAATTTTGAGTCTAGTACTTTGCCTAAAATCATTTTCCATACTCACCACTCTATTCACTCTGTTATAATCCAGAGCCACTAGAACATCAACTTTGTTAAACAACTCTTTGTGTTTTTGTTGATCAAAGACTTCTACCTTATTTTCTTTATCTAAAAACTGAAGATTATACGGAGTTGCGCTATGATTAACGATATGGACTTCTTTGTTTAGTTTTTTTAAAACTTCATAAAATGCTATTTCAGAACCAATTGCATCAGCATCCGGGTTGACGTGAGTAGTTATTAAAAACGAGGAATTGCTTAATATGATTTGATTTAATTTTACAAAATCTATCATGAGCATTTATAAATAGGAAAGGGCTTGATGCGATCTCAAGCCCAATTTAAATTTTACAAAGACGATCTTATCATATGAACAGATCAATTAACTTCCCAGGTATTACCGGTGAATAATAATTTTTCAAGATCTCCTTCACCTTTTTTCTTCTTTATCATTTCTATTTGTTCTTCTACTCCTTGATCATAGGTAGGTTTGAACACTTGTCTGAAAACACCAATTGGTGTTGGCATTCCTGGAATTTCTGTAAATGTTGATAGTATCGCAGAGCGAACCGGACTTTCTTCAAACTCGTTATGTATCCATAAATCATCTTTAGAATAGTTTCCACTTGCAAGATCTACAACAATTGGTGTGAATCCATCCAGTTTTATTCCTTTTGATCCATCTTTTCCGAATACCATTGGTTTATCGTGTTCAAGAACAAGTACATTATCGTCTTTAGTTTCTTTTTCAGTTAATAAAGAAAAGGCACCATCATTAAAAATATTACAGTTCTGATAGATCTCAAGAAATGCAATTCCTTTATGCTGACCAACTCTTTTTATCATATCCTGCAAATGCTTTGTGTGCCTGTCAATTGATCTTGCTACGAATGTTGCTTCTGCACCCGTGGCAAGCATTGTTGGATTAAAAGGATATGCAACACTACCGTAAGGTGTTGTCTTTGTAACTTTTCCTTTTTCAGAAGTAGGCGAATATTGTCCTTTGGTTAATCCATAAATTCTATTATTGAATAATAAAATTTTAAGGTCAACGTTCTTTCTGCAGGCATGAATGAAGTGATTACCACCAATACTCAGCAAATCACCATCTCCTGTAGCAACCCACACACTTAGATTTTTATTTGCTAATTTAATGCCTGTTGCCAACGCAGGAGCTCTGCCGTGAATGCCGTGGAATCCATAGGTATCCATATAATATGGAAAACGGCTTGAACAGCCAATTCCGGAAACCCAGACAATGTTTTCTTTAGGTGTATCAATAATTTCAGGAAAAGTTCTTTGCACCTGCGCAAGAATTGAATAATCGCCGCATCCCGGACACCATCTTACTTCCTGATCCGAAGCAAAATCTTTAGCTGTTAATTTTACAGTATTTACTTCAACTTTATTTTCCATTTTTACCTCCAAGGGTTTCCTGAATCTTATCTAATATATCTGATACTCTGAATGGTAATCCACGAACTACATTAAACTGAATTATTTCCACCAGATATTCACTTCTTAATAACTTTGCTAATTGACCTAAATTTATTTCCGGTACGATAATTTTCTTAAAGCTTCTTAGAATCTGTCCTGTATTTTTGGGGAACGGATTAAGATACTGTAAGTGAGCCTGAGAAACATTCATACCCAATGCTCTGGCTTTTATTACTGCTTCTTTTATTGCTCCATAAGTTCCACCCCAACCCAATACTAAAAGCTCACCTGATTGGTCTCCATCTACTTCAAGAAGTGGAATATCGTCCTCAATATTTTTTATTTTCTCTGCTCTTAAATTGATCATCTTATGATGATTATCGGGATCATAACTTACGTTACCGTAAATATGGGCTTTTTCGAGTCCACCAATTCTGTGCTCTAATTCTGGTGTACCAGGAATTGCCCAGGGTCGGGCTAAATTTTCATCTCTTAGATATGGATAAAATCCTTCTTTTTCAGTCCTGAATTTTACTTCAATCTTTGGAAGAGAATCAACGTGAGGAATTCTCCAGGGCTCACTTCCATTCGCAATGTAACCATCTGTCAACAGGATTACAGGTGTCATATATTTCAAAGCTATTCTGGATGCTTCTATTGCCATATAAAAACAATCACGTGGAGTTTTGGCAGCCACAACAGCAACAGGAGCTTCACCATTTCTACCATGAACGGCTTGCAAAAGATCAGCCTGTTCTGTTTTTGTTGGTAAACCTGTACTTGGTCCACCTCGTTGAACATCAATTATTACTACAGGTAATTCAGTCATAACCGCAAGACCAATTGCTTCAGTCTTAAGAGCTAATCCCGGTCCGCTTGTAGAAGTTATTGCAAGATTTCCGGCAAATGCAGCACCGATGGCTGAAACCAAACCGGCAATTTCATCTTCTGCCTGAAAAGTTTTTACACCAAAACTTTTGAAGTTACTTAGGTATTGTAAAATTTCTGAAGCAGGAGTAATTGGATAAGAACCAAGGAATAAAGGCAGTCCACTTCTTACAGAAGCTGCAAGAAATCCAAATGCCGTAGCTTCATTTCCGGAAATATTACGGTAAATGCCCTTTGGAAGTTTTGCCGGTTCAACTGTATAGCGGGTTGTAAACGCCTCTGTCATTTCTCCGAAATTATATCCTGCATTAAGAGCTTTTGTATTTGCATCAATAAATTCAGGTTTTTTTGCAAACTTTTCTTCTATCCACTTTACTGTGTTTTCAATCGGTCTGTTATATAACCAGTACATTAAACCAAGAGCAAAAAAGTTTTTACATCTTGAAACTTCTTTTGGTGATAACTTTGTTCCTTCGAGTGCATTTTCAGTTAATGAAGTTATTGGAACACTGAAAACTGTATAACCATCGAGTGTACCATCTTCCAGTGGATTGGCTTCGTAATGAGCCAGTTTTAAATTCTTTAAATCAAAAGCATCACTGTTAACTATAATCATTCCACTTTTTTTAAGTTCGGGAAGATTTTTCTTTAATGCAGCTGGATTCATTGCAACAAGCACATCAGGCTGATCCCCTGGTGTGTGGATATCTTCACTGCTGAAGTGTAATTGAAATCCGCTAACGCCATAAATAGTTCCGGCAGGTGCACGTATTTCAGCCGGATAATCCGGTAAGGTATTAAGATCATTGCCCACCCAGGCAGTGGTCTCACTAAATTGAGAACCTGTAAGCTGCATGCCATCACCGGAATCTCCTGCAAACCTTACGGTAACCTCATTTAATTGTTGAATTTCTTTAACTTTTGACATATCTGACTCTTTATTAATAAATAATTGCTGATTCAAAACTAATAAGACTATTAGGATTTTACAATTCTAAATTTCTCATATATCTGATAATATTTTATAAAATTCCTCTGCATTAACAAATCCAGTAATTCGGTTTACTTCTTGCCCAATTGAATTTATAATTAACACGGTGGGCACACCAACAACTTTATATTTTTCTCTTAGAGCAGATACCTCAGGTGATACTGATTTTGTCATATCTGCTTTAAGTGTCACAAAATCTTTTGATAACTCAATTACCTTTGGATCTGAAAATGTTAAGGCATCCAATTCTTTGCAGGGGATGCACCAATCAGCGTAGAAATCGATGATAACTCCTTTTTTACCATCAAGATTATTTAAACTTTGTTCCGAGTATGCAGTCCATTCGATTCCTTTTTTGTCAGACGGGATAAGAGTATATACTGAAATCAGGATAACTAAAATTGCAAAGATCGTTTTAAAAACTTTAAATCCTCTAACAGATGAAGCTGCTTTATCAAAAAAGAGTAAATAGATAGCAGCAATAATTCCATATACAGGTAAAACATAACCAGAAATATTTTTAGGAATTAATGGAAGTAAAAAGTACAATGCCATTGCAATCAAAATAAAACCAAAGATATGTTTTACTGCATCCATCCATAATCCCGCGCGTGGTAAGCTTTTTAACTTACCTGAAAAAACAGCAAGGAATAAATATGGTAATCCAAGTCCGAGTGCTAAAACAAAAAACATTAAGAAGCCGTATAGAGCATCACCTTTTGTTGCAACGTATGTTACTAATCCTAAAACAAAGGGACCAATACAAGGAGCTGCAACAATTCCCATGGTTAATCCCATAAAAAATGCACCATACAATCCTCCTTTTGCTCCACCTGCTTTTGCTACCAGTTTATCGGGTAATTTAAATTCATAAACACCGAACATGCTGAGAGATAAGGCAACAAATATTGCAGCAATAATAATTATCACGACAGGATTTTGTAACAGTGCACCAAAGACTGCTCCGGTTAATGATGTAACCACACCAACTATTGAATAGGTTGCAGACATACCGAGAACAAACAGCAGACCCATCAAAAACAATCTGCTTGTTTTACCTTCACTCTGTCCGCCAAAATATCCGATTGTAATTGGAATGAGTGGATAAACACATGGAGTTAAATTTAAAGCTAATCCTCCGAGAAAAACTAAGAGCAAACCTATCAGTAAACCACTCCTCTCAAGTTGAAAGCCAACTGATTCATCATCTTTTTTAGTTTCACTGGTAGATTGAATGGAAGAGAAATCTATTTTTTCAAAAATTTCCTGATTAATCTGGTTGACAACTGTTCGTCTGTCTGCAACTTCAACCAGAAAAGTATCTGAAACCGATGCAGGTGCCAGACAGCTCATATCATTACAGGCTTGATACTCAAGTGTGAAAATTAGTTCATAATTTCCCGGGGCAATATCGTTATCAACATTTAGCAATCCACCAATCAGGATTTCTCCTTCCCACACTGATAAGGGATTATCTGAAAAACTAAATTTGTAATCCTTTGCTGTCGGATAAACAACGTTTGATAGACTAAATCCTTTTGTTGATTCAAGCTTAGCTTCAGTTGGGATTAAAAATTCTTCATAAGGTTTATTTGAATTTATATGCCAGCCATCTTCTATCGATACTTTTACAGCAAACTTATTTTCGCTGCCTGAATAAAGTTTATCGAGAGAAGAATAAGATTTAATCTTAACGTGATCCTGCTTCAATCCAAACTGCGCAGACGCAGTGAATGATAGCAATAAAATCAATAAGTATGTTTTAACATTTACCATTGCCATAATCTATTTATTTTAGAAAAGAGTGATTAATAAAAACTAAATTCTGATTTATCTGCGCCAGCCCTGGACAATAGGATATCTTCTTCCATAGCCAAATGCTTTTGAGGAAACACGAAGAGCAGGAGCGGCCTGATTTCTTTTAAACTCATTAATATCCACCATTTTCAAAACTCTTTTTACAACTTCCTCATTTTTTATTATTTCTTTTATCTCATTATACTCTTTATTTTCTTCAAGATACATCCTTAAAATTTTATCCAAAAGTTCATAGGAAGGAAGAGTATCCTGATCGGTTTGATTTGGTTTTAGCTCCGCACTTGGAGCTTTATCAAAAATATTTCTAGGGATAATTTCTTTTTCCCTGTTTACATACTCAGCAATCTTATAAACATCTGTTTTATACACATCAGCAATAACTGCTAAACCGCCGCACATATCACCGTAAAGAGTACAATATCCAACTGCCATCTCTGATTTATTTCCGGTTGTCAGCAAAAGATGTCCATGGTCATTTGAGTAAGCCATAAGATAAATACCACGAACTCTGGCTTGTAAATTTTCTTCAGTTATTGATTTGATGCTGATATTTAAAATTGGTTTTAACTGTTCCAATATTTTATCCACTGCCGGCTGGATACTTACATTACTGAATTTAATACCTAAATTCTTTACAAGTTGTTCAGAGTCTGTTATACTGCTTTCACTAGAGTATTTTGACGGCATTAAAACAACATGAACATTTTCTGCCCCCAAAGCTGCAACTGCTATGCAAGTTACAAGCGCCGAATCCATTCCACCACTTAAACCAATTAAAGCTTTCTGGAAATTCTGTTTTGAGCAATATTCTTTCAAGCCGAATACTAAACTGTTATAAACTTCTTTCTCAAATTCAGATTCACACTTTACTATTTTTCTGTAGTTTTGTTTTGTATCATAGATAAAAAAATCTTCTTCATACGTTTTACCTAAAAGTACCAATTCACCCTTTTGGTTAAAACACATACTTGCCCCATCAAATATGAGATCTGTTTGAGCACCAACGCAGCATACATAGGCCAGTGGTATTTTATCTTTTTTAGTTAGCGCAGAAAGCATTTCAAATCTGGCTTTCCTTTTTCCAAAAGAGTATGGACTTGCAGAAATGTTTATAAGAAGTGTTGAGCCTTTTTTAATTAACTCTTGTACCGGATCTTTTTGGTATCTTCTTCGGTACCAGTAGTCAGCGTCATTCCAGATATCCTCACAAATGGAAATTCCTAATTTCTCATCTTTAAATTCAAAAACGAAGACACTTTCAGCGGAATCGAAGTATCTCATCTCATCAAATACATCATAATTTGGTATCAATGTTTTATGTTGGGTAAATTGAATTTTACCATCATAACAAAGCACTGCAGAATTATGAATATCAGTACCAATATTATCATCATCATCCGTTATGGTTCCAAAAATCAAACCCACATCTTTAGTAGCTGCCGCGATTTCATTTGATGCAGCATTTACTGCTTTTCTGAATTCAGATTTTTCAACCAGGTCTAGGGGCGGATATCCAACTAATGAAAGCTCCGGAAAAATTGCCAAATCTGCATTAGACTCAACTGCTTTTTTATACCCATCAAGAATCTTCTTCTTATTGTATTCTAAGTTTCCAATTATTGGATCAATCTGGCAAAGTGCAATTTTCATAAAAGAGTGAATAAATTTTGATAAAAATACTGCAACTAAAATAAACTAAGTTTTAATTATTCCAATAGTTTGAATTCATTACTCCATTCACCGATACCATTCGCCCGAAAATAAATCAATTTTCCCTTGGTTAATAGTGTAATACCGCCTGTACCATAAAAAAAGCCGACTGTGTAGATAATTTGTATAATTGCAGTGAGAATTAAAGAAAGAAAGGAGAATTAAGATGTACAAAAAACTTTATCGCTCAGTTACCGATAAGATGATCGGAGGGGTTTGCGGCGGAATAGCTGAATATTTTGATATCGATCCTGTTATCGTTAGGCTGGTTTTTGTGCTTGCTGTTATTTTTGGCGGCAGCGGAATTTTAGCCTATATTATCTTGTGGATAATAATTCCACAGAAACCATATATAATTACTCCTTTCAACCAGGAAAAACCAAAGGAAGGCAATGCCGGTGATGGAGATGCTGAAAGCAAAACTCAAAATGAATTTAAGATGAATATGGTTAGTGAAAAACAAAAAAATAATAAATCAGTTTTTGCTGGCGCATTTTTGATTGTTATAGGTGTAATCTTTTTATTAAATAATTTTGTACCAGGATTTCATTTTAAAGATTACTGGCCATTAGTCTTGATTGGACTTGGACTAGCAATCATCCTTAAAGCAAAAAATCAAAATACCAATGAGGTGATATCATGAAAACATCAAGCATTTTTTGGGGAATATTTTTTGTAACAATTGGTGCATTACTGCTGCTTGGTAATTATACAGACTTTAGTTTTACATGGAATTCCGCCTGGAAATTTTGGCCTGTTGTCCTTGTTTTGATTGGGTTATCAATACTTGTTAAAAATCAGATTGGAAAACTTATAATAGGAGGAGTTGCAGGGTTTGTTCTTGCATTAACAATTTATGCCTCTGTAAGCGCAACATCAAATATTTTTCATAATGATTTTCATTTTGATTTTGATGATGATTATGATGGTGTTTTGGATACGACCTATTTTTATCAGGATTACAGTGATTCCATTAAAACTGCCACACTAAATTTTGCTGGTGGTGCCGGTGAATTCAAAATTTTAGCCCCATCTGAAAAGCTTATCGAAATAAATGCTTTAGGCTATGAGGGCAAATACTCTTTAAAGCGTGAGGATGAAGGAAATCATACCAACATTTATTTTGACATGAAGAAAACCAGAATCAAAGTTGGCGAAAAAAATTACAAAAACAGTATTCAAATGTATCTTAATACAAAGCCGGACTGGGATCTTGATTTTGATTTTGGAGCTGCTTCTCTCGATCTTGATCTGACTCCTTACAAAATAAATAAAGTTGATATTGATATGGGCGCTGCTTCATTAAATCTTAAAATTGGTGAGTTATCTGATGTGGTCAGAGTAAATATTAATGCAGGTGCTTCAGATATTGATATTCTTATACCTGATAGCACCGGTTGTGAAATAAAATCTTCGACAGCTCTTTCAAGCAAGAATTATGAAGGATTTACAAAATTCAAAAAAGATGTTTACAGAACTGATAATTTTGATAGCTCAACAAAGAAAGTTTTTATCGAAATTGATTGTGGTGTCTCATCGATTGATGTAAGTAAATACTAACCACAAAACTTTATTTAATTCAAAAGCGATTCATTTGAATCGCTTTTTTATTTTAGGTATCCACAAATGTTTATCAAGTTTTACACAGCCTTTCTCATCAAATTCAACTCCTTCATTTCTCAAAAGTTCTTCCATCAGGTTTGGATCACCAAAATGAATTTTACCGGTTAAAGCCCCGTAGCGATTAACGACCCGGTGTGCAGGAATATCGGGTCCGCATCCATTTAATGCCCATCCAACAGTTCTCGCAGCATATCTTATTCCGCAAGCTTCTGCTATATCACCGTATGTTGTTACTTTTCCGTATGGAATTTTTTTTGTGATCTCAAAAACTTTTTTGAAGAAATCTTTTTTCTTTTTTGATTCTGTCTTTTTTTCTTTCATCTTTTTATTAAGTTTCAATTAGATAATAATCTTTATAAAGCATCAAATATAAAATTAACATAATTTTATTTTATGCCAAGCCTTAAAAGACGATTAACAAAATACAAAGTCTGGTTAAGAGAGCTATTCAGATTTTGCCCAATAAGTAATCTAAAAGTTGATAAAGAGAATTTATTTCTTGTATGCGGTCATCGAGGCTCACCAGTAAATGAGCCTGAAAATACTATTCCTTCTTTCGAGCGCGCATTGAGAGAAGGTGTTAATTCTATTGAAACAGATTTATGCGTATCGAAAGACAAAGATGTTTTTCTCTGGCACGATTGGAATCCCGACGAACTCGTTGCATTAATCAGAGAAAAAGGATTAGAACCGGAAGTTGCCTATAAACCAGACTTCCCTGCTCCATTCAGCGGTTTAAGAAATAAAACTTCTGAAATGACATTGGAAGAAATACGAGCCAACTTTCATTATGTGAAAAAAGGTGAATCAAAACCTGCAGATGCGCACATCCCAACATTAAGAGAATTTATTTACTGGCTCGCGGATAAAACACAAATAAAATATGTTTTTCTTGATATTAAAGTTCCAAAAGATGAAAAAGAATTAATTTTAGTAATTCTTGATCAGCTGGATGGATTACGAAAAGAGTTTAATTTATCTGCAAATTTTATTATTGAAACTTTTATTCCTGAAGTTTTGGAAGTTGCAAAGAACAAATATCCGGATTTGAATTATAGTCTTGATGTTGAAATTCCACCCGGATTTATTTTCTTACCGAGAATACATAGCACAATTAAAGTTGCATCAAAAAATAAAAATAATGTTGCAATAATTTTGAGACCGAGACAAATTACTATTGCGAATTGGGTAACGTTCAGAAGATTAATCTGGTACGATGTGAGAAAGAAAAAAATATTAAATAAGAAGAATCCTGAAAGAAAAATAGATTTTCTGATTGGATGTACAATTAACGATAAACGCGAAATGGAATGCCTTATTAAGTCTGGAATAAACGGGATGCAAACTGATTATCCAAGAAGATTAACAAACCTTGCTAAACAGTATAATTTAAGAAGAGAATAAGTCTTGGATTATTTTCTTATCCAAACAAAAGTTTTATCGTCATTGATTTGCGAATTGCTTAACTGCCAGTCTTTGTTAAGCTTTCCGGAGGGCAGTAAATCAAACCATTCTTTCCATTCAATTAAAACTGTAATTTTTTCATTTAATATGTAATCATAAATTTCATTTTTTTTGATAGCTGATAATGCTGCACTATTTACTTTCCCATCAAGATTAACAACATTATCAAAAAAGTAACCGGATATTCCGCTTTGTGCCATACCAATCTTTTCTTCAAATATTTTATTTTGATTTATGTATGAAGGTCTTAATGCTAATCCCGATGCCTTTTTAGGAAAGTGAAAATAATAACCGGCATTTAATGTGAAAACAAAAATCACAGTTAAAATGAAAAAGCTCCGGATTTTTTTTGAATAGTCAGACTGTTTCTCTGTAATCATAATTGCTAAAAACGGAATTGCAATAACAAGATGTACAGATAAATATCTGAAAAAGAAATATGGCTGCGATGCAAAAATCAAATACACTATTGAAATAAACATAATTGCAGCAAACCAGTGTTTTATTATCTGAATACCAGCAAAACTTTTTATTAATTCTTTTTGATATTTAATCAGATATAAAACAAAAATTATGATTAAAGCGTAAATAATAACTGATTGTGTTTGCCCGGCATGAATGAAAGGGATATAGCTGGTAAAGAGCGAATATAAGTACTGGTCTATTCTATAAGACAATTCATAATCAGTTAATCCCGATTGCACTGCAGCAGAAGTTGGAATCAAGCTTCCCTGAACAGAATAGATAAAAACAAACCACGGTAATATGGTTAAAAGCATAGTTAAAGAAATCAAAGCGGAATCTTTTAGTCTGATCTTCTTCGAGTAATTAAGTAAAAGAATAATTACAACAGCAATCAGTATAAAATCATTTCTTGCTAAAGCAGTTAATCCTAAAAAGAATCCAAATAATAGAAGCTGCGCATTTTTTTTACTACCTTCAATAATTCTTTGTGCCTGGATCATTGAAATTAAAATTAAAATAAGATATAAACCGGTTTCTAATCCGTTAAAAAGATTTAGAAATATTTTGAAGTTGAAAAGGATAAGCAGAGTGATAACAGTAAATAAACATTTTCTATCCAGATTTTTTTTAAGATCTGAAATAAACCAAAATAATAAGTAACTAAGAATAATTGCTGTAAAACCCGAAATAATAATTACGAATCGTAAAAAAATAATTTTATCCCCACCTAATCCTGATATTATATAAGCAAAAACAGAAAGTAAAAAAACATAAAGCGGTTGGAAACCTGTAGTCAATTGATTGAAATTATATGTAACACCTTTGCCCGTTCCGATATTCCAGGCAATTTTAAGAGAATAAAACCCATCTTCAATTATAGGTCGATCAGCAAGGTATGGCATAAAAGAATTGCCCTGCTCTGATACAGGAAACTCGGGATTTGAAAACAGCGATAAAAAAATCACATAAATAATAAAAACCGCTGTTAGTAGGTACTTCATTTAGGTTAAATTAAACTAATTCTGACTAAACTTTAGTAAGTATGCTTTTATAAATCTATTAATATCACCATCCATAACACCTTGCGTATCAGATGTTTCTTCATCTGTTCGATGATCTTTAACCAGATTGTAAGGATGAAAGACATAACTGCGAATCTGACTTCCCCATTCAATTTTCATTTTACTTTTTTCAATTTCATCCTGTGCTTCAAGCTGCTTATCGAGCTCCAATTGATATAACCTTGATTTAAGTAGCTTCATTGCCTTGGTTCGATTTTGAAGCTGTGATCTTTCTGTCTGACATGCTGCAACAACTCCGGTTGGAATGTGAGTAATACGAACTGCTGTTTCAACTTTGTTAACATTCTGTCCACCTTTTCCACCTGAACGATAAGTATCAACTCTGAGATCAGCCGGATTGATATCAATCTCAATTGTATCATCTACTTCTGGAATAACAAACACAGAGGCAAATGAAGTGTGTCTTCTTTTATTAGCATCAAAAGGAGAAATTCTAACTAAACGATGGACACCATTTTCTGCTTTCAGATAACCGTAAGCATATTCTCCCTCAACTTCAACGGTAGCAGATTTAATTCCCGCTCCATCACCATCAAGAATATCGAGGATTGACATTTTAAATCCATTCTGTTCACCATATCTTAAATACATTCTTAACAGCATATCTGCCCAATCCTGTGCTTCTGTACCACCTGCACCTGAGTGAATTGTTAAAATACAATTTTTGTTATCATCTTTTCCGCTTAGCATATTCTTAAATTCAACATCTTCAATAGCTTTCTCCAACAGTTTTAAATCTTTGGAAATCTCCTCATACAATGATTCATCTTCTTCCATTTGTGCAAGCTGAATATACTCTTCTATGTTAATAGCTTTTTGGTTAACAGATTTCCATAGTTCAACCCAGGTTTGTAAAGACTTAATTTCCTGAAGTATCTTCTGTGCGTTTAACTGATCATTCCAGAAATTGGGTTCTTCAGTTTTTCTGTGCAGTTCATCTATCTTTGCTTCTTTACGATCGACGTCAAAGATAACTCCGCAGATTATCGATTCGTACTTTATAATTGTTTAATGCTTTTATCTCTTCTTCGTACATTATTACTCCTAATTATCATCCTGAAATCATGACAGGATATTAAAAGTTAACTAAAATTTTGAAATGAGCCTCCTGAAGGCAGTCAAGTTCAGGAAGGCTATTTAAATTTCTAATTCCATTCTGAGCAGTGCAGCTGCCAGTGTTTTTCCCTGAGCATCGTGCTTTAATGAAACTGTTCCTCCGCCTCCCAATGAATTGTGTAGCAGAAAATTTAATGCCCGTAAATTTGGCAGTTCAAATCTTTCAACATCTCCGAGACAAATACCTTCAAAATGTTTTTTTACTCTTTCTGTTGTAAGGTGTTTTTTTATTACCTCATAACTTTTTTGATCATAAGCAATAATACCAACATTTGCAGCATCACCTTTATCACCGCTTCTTCCATGAGCAATTTCTAATAATTTAATTTTCATTGTTACTCCATTATTTCAACATTTGCATTCACTAACTTCTTGGGAATAAGAGCTGGCCAATATGCAACTACTTCACTAGGCTTTGGTCTGCCTCCTGCAAAACCGGTCACACTGGGAGGACCGGTTAAGATAAGAGGTGCTATTTCTTTTCCAAAACGTTCTACAGAAGAATAATCATGTGATCGTACGCCTACTCTCAAAACAATTTCATTTATACTGTCCTCATCCAATTCTTTGGCTAACGGACCATGAGTGGAATTATATCCAACAAATTCTGTTCTGATTTCATCAAACTGCAAATTAAGATTGGCTAATCTTTTTCTTAAAATTTCATCGGCAGCTTTAGCTTTTGTTAATGCCTGCGGCCAGGAATAAGTTAAAGTTGCAAATGCACTGTAACCATCAGAATAGGAACAAGAAACTTTATAATACGGTGTTTCCGGAAATCCTTTCACATCATAAACTTTAACCCGGTCGTTACCTAAATCCTCCAGTTTAATTGATGTAAAATCAGCGACACAATCAGGCGTTATGTAAGATTTTGGATCCCCTATTTCATATAACAATTGTTCTGCAACAGTTTCAAAAGAAACTCTACCACCGGTATTTTGATGTTTGGTAATAATAACATCACCGTTTGGGTAAGCCTCTGCAATGGGGAATCCTATTTCAGCCATGTTTGGAATTGATTGCCAATCACCTAAAAAATTTCCTCCGCTAGATTGCGCACCACATTCTAAAATGTGTCCGGCTACAGTTCCTGCAGAAAGCAAATCGTAATCATGTTCTTTCCAACCAAACTCGTAAATCATCGGAGCAAGTGTTAAGCCGGTATCAGTTGTTCTTCCCGTAATAACTATATCAGCTCCTTTTTCAAGAGCTTCAACAATGGGGAATGCACCAAAGTAAACATTTGCACTCAGAATTTTATCTTTAACAAGTTCAATAGAATCACCTGTTTCCATATTTTTTAATTCAGCACCTTTAGCAATAAGTTCATCAAGGTTATCTTTAATGTCATCTCCGAGAACGACACCTATTTTTAAGTCTTTTACTTGAATATTTTTTGCAACCTCCAACACAGCATTTGCACAGGCAATCGGATTAACTCCGCCCCCATTTGTAATTACTTTGATATTTTTTTCTTTAATGATCGGAAGAATTCTTTTCATCAGATCCGGAATATCTTTTGCATAACCAAGTTGTGGATTTTTATTTTTTTGTTTTTGCAGAATAGACATAGTTACTTCGGCAAGATAATCCATAACAAGATAATCAACATCACCTTTTGTCACCTGATGATAGGGAGCATCGATAAGATCGCCCCAAAATCCTTGTCCTGATGCAATTCTAATTTTTTCTTTCATTTATTTCCTTTGCAATTTTATTTGCAAGAATTACTAAATCGTTTTCGGAATTAATTTTTTGCCATTTAATTCTTTTATCAGAATTAAACCAGGTCATTTGTCGTTTAGCAAATCGTCTTGTGTTTCTTTTAATCAATTCTACTGCACTAACTAATGAAATTCTGCCATCAAGATATTCTATTATTTCTTTATAGCCAACAGTATTCAGAGCATTTAGTGATTTTGAATATCCTATATTCAGAACATTATTGACTTCATCAATCAAACCGTTATCGATCATTTTATCAACTCGCAGTTCAATATTCTTATAAAGCAATTCCCTATCCCACAGTAATCCGATTTGATTAAAAGTGAATTTACATTCTATCTTTTTCTGTTGATTTTGATAGTGCATCCAGATTGGTTTACCTGTAAGTCTAAATACTTCCAGAGCACGTATTACTCGCTTCCAGTTTTGTGGAAGCATTTTGCCCGCACTAATTTCATCCACTCTTTTCAACTCATTATAAAGATGCTCATTCCCCATTTTTTTTCTGATATCAAGTAATTCTTTTCTTAATTCGGGATCTGTGTCTGCAGATTCAGCTATTCCATCAATTAAAGCTTTAATGTATAAACCTGATCCTCCGGCAACAATTGGTTTTTTTTTAAATTCAAATAACGATGTGATAATCTTTTCAGCTTCTGAAGCAAATTTACTTGCATTAAAATCCTGATCGGGATAAAGTTCATCAACAAAATGATGTTTTACTTTTAATAATTCTTCTTTGTCAGGTTTAGCCGTTCCGATATCAAGATATTTATAAACTTGTCTGCTATCTGCTGAAATAATCTCTGAGTTTAGTATATCAGCCAAAAGCAAACTTAACTTAGTTTTACCGGAACACGTTGGTCCAACGATAACAATTATTTCTTCCAACCTTCTCTTCCTATTAAAGGAACAAAAGTAAACTCAGGAATAACTTCAGATTCAAATTCGGTCTCCGATTTTTTTATTAAAAGATAAAGCTTTTGCGAAATCCGATCACCAACAGGAATGACCATTCTTCCTCCAATCGCCAGTTGCTCTTTTAATTTAGGAGGGACAGTTGGTGAGCCTGCGGTAACAATTATTCCATCATAGGGAGCAAACTCTGCCCAGCCTATTGTTCCATCACCATATTTTGCGTGAACCCTGATTCCGAGTTTATCAAAAAGTTTAGAAGTTCTGTTAAATAAATCCAGATTTCTCTCTATTGAATAAACATCCGCTTTCATTTCAAAAAGTATTGCAGCCTGATATCCGGAACCGGTACCAATCTCAAGAATCTTCATTCCAGGCTTTTTGATATTAAGCAACTGAGTCATAAACGCAACAGTATAAGGCTGTGAGATTGTTTGGTTGTAGCCTATTGGCAATGCAACATCTTTGTATGCCATATGATGCAAAGTCTTATCTATAAACTTTTCCCTCGGTACCGTACCGATTGCCCTAATAACAGCAAGATCAGTAATACCTTTTCGCGTAATTTCATCAACCAGTTCTTCTCTTTGTACTTTGAACATTTCTTGATAATATTTTTTATTTTGACTCACAAAGATAAAATAATTTTTTTAAGTAGAATTAAGCAGATTAAATAATGGTTTAAAATGTTTGAATATATTTCCGGTGCGTTACTTATAATGTTTATGCGAATTTGCGATGTTACAATAGGAACTATGCGCACGATTCTGGTTGTACAGGGAAGAAAATATCTTGCTGGTATCGCAGGTTCGATAGAAGTTTTAATTTGGGCGTTTGCAATAAGATTTATTTTTCAAAATCTTGATCAGGTGCAAAATCTGTTCGGCTATGCAATCGGCTTTGGAATAGGAAACATTTTAGGAATTACATTAGAACAAAAAATTGGTTTGGGATATGTTCAATTAAATATCATTTCTAAAAATGCGAGTGATAAGATTGCTGAGGCACTTAGAAATCAAAAATACGGCGTTACTGTGTTCCCCGCACACGGATATACGGGAGAATTATTTGTATTGGTTATTATTGCTCCCAGAAAAAATCAGAAGAAACTTATATCATTAGTTGAATCTATAGACAGCAAGGCTTTTATAACAGTTCAACACTCTTTACCGTATCGTGGATTTATGCACGGATCAAGAAAATAGGTTATTATTGATTCAAAAATTATTTTGCATTAGTTAGTGCTCACTATTATATTTGTGATGCAAATAATGTTCTAAATACTAATGAATTGTGGGAATAGCTCAGTTGGTAGAGCGTCCCGATCTATCGGGACCAAGGTTATTTATTTTGGTTCTGACAACTAAACTTAATTAAATAGTTCTTATTAAAATTGATTTTAATTGCGGGAATAGCTCAGTTGGTAGAGCGCAACCTTGCCAAGGTTGATGTCGCGGGTTCGAGTCCCGTTTCCCGCTCAAAAATCCACTTAAAGTGGAT
>FWPV01003424.1_pt1 | contig 17581 bp, 17 predicted proteins | sample 2228371 | NCBI WGS metagenome assembly FWPV01 (sample SAMEA103939776, study PRJEB20133) | metagenome | reverse complement strand
TAACCCAACCATAAGAAACCGCCCGGAAGGCTCTGAGCCCTTTACTGCATTTACCAAAAGATTAGGCCGCACTAAAGCGAAGAAACCCCTTCCTGCCCCCCAATACCCGCCGGTCGAATTACCGGTGGACCGCGGGGTGGTCAGGCGGGGGCTTTCGGTTCATGTTGCGGATTTCTCCCGGCGATGACCATCCAGATACTCTGAATTCACGTTCAGAATGCTAAAGGGGGAACGAACCCAATCGCGGATATCCGCTTATCCTCCTGCGTCTTTCCAATCGCCTTTTGGCTATATAATAAAAACAACCTGATGAAAGGAAATCTGGATGATCTACCGAAGAGCTAAGATCGTCGCGACGATCGGGCCCGCCTGCAGCGACGAACCCATCATGCGAGCCCTGTTCGAAGCCGGCGTGGACGTTGCCCGCCTGAACTTTTCCCACGGCACCCACGAGATGCACGCAGCGATGATCCACACGATTCGCAATCTGTCCGAGGAGCTATGCAAACCGGTCACCATTTTGCAGGATCTGCAAGGTCCAAAGCTGCGGGTAGGGAAGCTGCCAGAGGACGGCATCCTGCTCAAAGCCGGTCAGCAGGTGACCTTAAAGCCGGTGAACGCATCCGACTCCGCAGAACCAGGCTCGAGCGCGGGGGCAGTCGTGCCAATGGACGTCCCCAACCTCGCCCGCGGAGTCGTCCCCGGCCACCGCATCCTCCTCGATGATGGACACCTTGAACTGGAAGTCCTCCGAGTCGAGGACGACGCAGTAATCACCCGTGTCGTGCTGGGCGGGAAACTGCTCTCAAATAAGGGAGTGAACTTGCCAGGCGCCGCCCTTGGCATCCCATCTTTCACCGAGAAAGACCAGGCTGACCTCGAATTCGGTCTTCAGCAGGGCGTGGATATGGTCGCGATTAGCTTCGTCCACAAGGCAGAGGACGTCGAAACCGTCCGGGCTGCCATACGAGCAGCAGACCCTGGAAAGGCCGGCATGCCCGTGATCGCCAAACTCGAGCGCCCGGAGGCGATCGAAAACCTCCACGAGATCATCCACGCCGCCGATGGGGTCATGGTCGCCAGGGGCGATCTGGGCGTGGAAACCTCGCCGGCGTCGGTGCCCATCATCCAGAAGCAGATCATTGATATGGCCAACAGGCACGCAAAGACCGTGATCACTGCCACTCAGATGCTGGATTCGATGATCCACAATCCCCGTCCGACCAGAGCGGAAGCTTCCGACGTTGCCAACGCCGTCTTCGACGGCAGCGACGCAGTCATGCTCTCGGGCGAGACCGCGAGCGGCAGCTATCCATTGGAAAGCGTGAAGATGATGGACGCGATCATTCGCGAGGCGGAAGCAAACGCCGCTGCCTGGGGCCATTCCGCGAAAAATCCCGAAGAGGCGAGCCAGGACGCCGCATTCGCCATCACCCGGGCGGCGAACGAGCTGGCCAAAGACCGCGACGTTGCCGCCATCGCGGTGTTTACCCAATCAGGGAAAACCGCGCTGTACATGTCCAAATCCAGGCCGCAGATTCCGATCATGGCATTTACCCCGGAAATCGACACCTACCGCCGCCTGAATCTGTACTGGGGAGTGATCCCCTACCTGGTGCCTTACGCTTCGACCGTCGAAACCATGATCGCCAGCGTGGACGCGGCTTTGCTGTCCTCAACACCGATCCATGCCGGGCAGCAGGTGGTGGTCATTTGCGGATTTCCAGTCGGTACCCAGCGCCCCCCAAATTTCGCGCTGCTCCACACCGTTGGCGAGTGATCATGAGCGAGGCCGGTTGTGTTTGACCGTAACGTCACAGCTTTAAAATCTAATCCGCGGAGAACTCGTCATGCAGGTTCGAAAAATCAATACAGAAAACCGTAAAGACCGGGCAAAATTCATCCAATTTCCATTTGAGCTGTATAAAGACAATCCATACTGGGTGCCGCCCGTCCAGGGCGATATGGAATTCGCGATGAACCGGAGGAAGCACCCTTTTTACCAGCACTCAAACGCTGACTTTTTCGTTGTGGAGAGCGAGGGCGAGGTGCTCGGCCGCGTCGCGATGATCCACAATCGGAATTATTGCACCTACCATAATGAAAAAGTCGCCTTTTTCTATTACTACGATGCGGTCGATGATTTTCAGGTGAGCGACAGGCTGCTTCAAGCCGGCGTCGATTGGGCCAGAGCACAGGGGCTGGATACGATTTTGGGTCCAAAAGGCTTATTACGCTCAAACGGATTCGGTATTCTAATAGAAGGTTTCGACAAACTGCCTGCGGTTGGCATCCCCTACAATTATCCTTACTATGACACCCAGCTGACCCGTTTTGGTTTTCAGTATTACACCGATCACCTCTCCGGTTATCTGACCCCGAGCGGCGGGCTGCCGGAAAAAGCCTTCGCCGCTGCGGAAAAAATTCGGCAGGCGGGGAACTTTCGTGTTCTTCAATTCAAAACCAAAGCAGAAATGCGCAAATGGATCCCTGAGGTTAACCGGGTTCATCATGAGGCGTTCAAGAACAATCCGAATTATTATCCCAGCACAGACGCTGAGTTTGAGCTGATGGCCAGAAACATCGAACGGATCGCCAATCCCAGGTTGATTAAAATCATCCTCAAGGAAGACCAAATTGCCGGATTTCTGCTTGTCTATCCAAACATCTGCCCCGCGCTGCAAAAAACCAAGGGCCGGTTGTGGCCTTTCGGCTGGATCCGGATCTTATTGGAAATGAAAACGACGAAAAGGCTGGATTTCAACGGCGTAGGACTGCTGCCCGAATACCAGGGACGGGGAGCCAACATCCTTCTGTATGTCGAGCTCGAGAAATCTCTGCGCGCTTACGGCGCGGAGTTCGGCGACCTGGTCCAGGTTGATGTGCGGAACTTCCGCAGTAAATCGGACATGGAAACCGCCGGGGTTACCTTCTATAAAACCCACCGCACGTATATTCTCTCTCTGGCTCAAGGCGAAAATTAACGGATCACGAAAGGAAATGTCATCTCCAATCACCGCAGAAGAAGCAGCAAACATCGCAGGAATGTCCATTTCGCGAAAGCAAAAATGGATCTACGGCTCCGTCGACTGGGGTAGAGCGAGTTTTAACTCGCTGAGGCAAATCTTTTATGCGATCTTCCTCACCGATGTGGTCGGCCTGGAGGCCCGCCTGGCGTCATTCGCCGCGTTGATCGCCATCCTATGGGATGCAATCAACGACCCTATCATCGGCGCGCTCAGCGACAACGTCCGCTCCCGCTGGGGTCGGCGGCGACCTTTCTTTCTCCTGTTTTCGATTCCTTTTGGATTGGCTTTTCTCATCCTGTGGTGGGCTCCGCCCTGGGAAAGCCAGGTGATGCTGATGCTGACCGTCACCCTGGCGTACATGCTCAGCGACACCATTCAAACCCTGGTGACGGTTCCCTACCTCGCCCTGACCCCGGAAATCGCCCCGGATTACGACGAACGCACCTCGCTGACCAGTTACAGAATGTCCTTCAACCTGGCCGCATCGCTGACCACCGTGGTCGCCGCGCCGACCATCGTGGACGCGGCAGTCAACGCCGGACTGAACCAGCAGCAGGGGTACTTGCTGGTAGCCGGAATATTCGGGATTCTGGCGGTGGTTCCCTTCCTACTGCTCTTCTTCACGATCCGTGAGCGCGAAGCCCCGCCCGTGCCGAATGGTGAGAAAATTCCAATCCGAAAGATCGTCCGGCTGCTTTGGGAGAATATCCCTTTCCGTTACATCACTTTTATATACGTGATCAATTGGATCTCGTTTGACGTCGTGGCGATGATGATCCCATATTACCTGCTCTATTGGATCGCCCAGGGCGACTTGCTCGCTAAAGCCAGCCTGTTCGGTCAGAAATTATCACTCGAATCGGCTGCCCTGGGGATTATCATGCTCGTCGCCACGCTCTCCATTCCCATCTGGAACCTGCTTTCGCGCCGTTTCAGCAAACGCTCGGTGTACATCGGCGGGATGACTTTCTGGATCGTTGTCCAAACGCTGGTTTTTCTGCTGAAACCCGGACAATTCAACCTGATCCTGCTGTTCTCGTTTTTTGCAGGGTTCAGCGTTTCGACCGCCCATATCATGCCTGAGGCGATCTTTCCGGATGTGATCGACTGGGACGAACTGCGCACCCGCGCACGCCATGAAGGCGTGTATTATGGAGCAATCAACTTTATGCGCAAACTAAGCAGCGCGCTGGCGATCTTCATCGCCCTGCAGATTCTCGGCTGGTTCGGCTATCAGAACCCGCCCGCGGATGCGCTCGTATTCACTCAATCCAGCCATACGCTACTCGGCATCCGCCTGCTGACCGGACCCATCGTAGTCCTGTTTCTTCTGGCGGCAATCGTCACAGCCTGGTTTTATCCGCTCACCCGCGAACGCCAGGCACGCATCCAGCTCGCCATCCGGCGGCGCAAGGAACGCGAAACATTCCTCCGGGAAGAAAAACAGGGAAGGAAACGGAAAGAGACGGATACCTATGCGAATTAGCTCGACGATTGTCTCTGTGAAAGAATTACTGGATCACCTGAACGATCCCAGGTGGGTCATTGTCGATTGCCGCTTCGAACTGACGGACCCTGCCTGGGGGTTTGAGGATTATCAACGCGGACACATCCCCGGAGCAGTCTACGCTGACCTGGATAAAGACCTCTCCGCACCAGCCACCGGTCAGACCGGACGCCATCCCCTGCCCGCGCCGGAGAATTTCATCCAAAAGGTCGAAAGCTGGGGAATCGGCACGCAAAAGCAGGTCGTCGTCTATGATCATGTTTCCGGAGCGTACGCCGCGAGGTTGTGGTGGCTGCTACGGAATTACGGGCACGAGGCGGTCGCAGTACTTGACGGGGGACTCACGGCCTGGACCAGAGCCGGATATCCCCTCTCCCGGGGGGTGGATCGGGTCAAGCCTGACATCTTCGAAGGCTTCCCCGACCCGAACCAGTGGGTCACCACGCGGGAGGTGGAATTGCTTCTCAAAGACCCGTCTTTCATCCTGATCGATGCCCGCGCCCCTGAACGCTATCGAGGAGAACAGGAGCCGATCGATCCGGTCGCCGGGCATATTCCGGGCGCCGTCAACCGCTTTCACCAGGAAAACCTGGATGACGACGGTTACTTTCTGCCTGGCGAAACCCTGCGCAAGGAATTCGAAGCGATGATAGGTGATCTCTCGCCCGATCATGTGATCGTTTACTGCGGGTCCGGGGTGACCTCCTGTCACCACATCCTCGCCATGGAGCTCGCCGGTTTATACGGCGCCAGACTGTATGCCGGTTCTTGGAGCGAGTGGATCCGCGACCCTAAACGCCCGATCGAAACCGGAGACTGAACTCGGGTTCTGAATTGAATAAAAAAACCCATCCCACGACAGGTAAACCGCGGGATGAGTTTCTATTTTCGAAATTACCGGTTTCAGTTTGAAAACTGGCGGTTGATTTCCTCAAGAGTGTCTCTCGACGGACGCAGCCTGGACTCGGGCAGCCGGTTAAGCGGCGTATCAACCAGATTGTAGCTGGCGAAGATGTCCGGTTCGTCAGGATCAATGTAGAGAATACCGGTCAGCAGCCAGCGGTTGAGCTCGGCTTCCTCGAGCAGGCGCATGGCTTCGAAGATGTTGGTCGGGTCGTAATCCTTGTCCAGTTTCTTTAACAAAATCACCGCACCATCGTGCAGAGTGACCTCGCGGAATTCGCCTTCCTCATAGTCCTCGACTGTGATCTCTTCGCGGGCGGGAACATAGGAGATATCATGCAGCGGTATCTCGTGTTCCTTGCCCCAGGTATAAGAGTGGAGGGAGTTTTCCTAGTTGTGAAACGTCACGCACGGACTGATGATATCGACAACGGCGATCCCGCGGTGGCTGAAAGCCGCCTTGAGAATTTCCTTGACCTGCTTGGGATCTCCGGCGAACGAGCGGGCGACGAAGGTCGCTCTCGCTATCAACGCCTCCATGCAGACATCCACGGGAAAATAAGGGTTCCGGCCCTGCTTTTTCAATTCCAGCCCCTGTTCGGCCGTAGCGGAAAATTGCCCCTTGGTCAAACCGTACACACCGTTGTTCTCAACGATGTAGACCATGGGCACGTTGCGGCGGATCAAATGTTTGAATTGACCGATGCCGATGCTGGCGGTATCTCCGTCCCCGCTGACGCCGATGCCCTTAAGAGTCGTATCGGCGAACAGGGCGCCCGACGCCAGCGAAGGCATGCGTCCGTGCAGCCCGTTAAAACCAAACGAACGGCTGAGGAAATATGTTGGGCTTTTACTCGAACAGCCGATCCCGCTGAATTTGACCACATTCTCGGGGACCACATTGAGTTCAAAAAGCGCCGAGACGATCTGATTGGATATGGAGTTGTGCCCGCAGCCCTGGCAAAGTGTGCTTGGCAGCCCGCGGTAATCATTGCGGCTTAAACCCACAAGATTAACATTTGCTGGACTGGATACCGGTGCTTGTGCAGTCATTAGATTGCCTCCTCCATTGCACGGACCCGATCGCAGATCCATTTGGCTGTGATCGGCATGCCGTCGATGTGTGATACCTGCCGCAATTTGGCTCCAAATTCGGAGAAATACATGGTCAATAACTGTTTCATCTGCCCATCCCGGTTGAGCTCCACAACGTAGATGCGGTCATGTTTCTCAAGGAAATTGCGGATATCCTCATGGAAAGGCAGCGACCGGATGCGCATATAGCTGGTTTCGATCCCCACTTCCGCCAGCTGATCGCGCGCTTCCAGGATCGCCGGGTCGGTCGATCCAAAACCAACCAGAGCGACTTTGGCGTCCTTCTCCTGATGGACAACAGGCGCTGGCAGGATCCATTTGTTTTCTTCGATTTTCTTCTTTAAGCGGGTCAGGCCTCTTTCCCAGACGCCTGGATCTTCAGAATAACGGGTATATTCATCGTGTCCGGTTCCGCGCGCGAAGTAACCGCTGGCAGGGTGGCGGTTGCCGGGCAGCGTCCGGTACGGTATGCCGTCGCCGTCCACGTCCAGGTAGCGGCCCCAGGCGCCTTTTTGGGCGATGATTTTCTCCAGGTCTTCCTCCCATAAAACCTTGCCCCGGTCCATCGGCTTATCCGGATATTTGAAGGCCGGGGTCATGTGCATGTTCATGCCGAGGTCAAGGTCGGTCAGAATGATCACCGGAGTCTGCAACCGCTCGGCAATATCAAAGGACTGCCATCCGAACTGGAAACACTCGTGAACGTCGCCCGGAATAAGGATGACATACTGGGTATCACCGTGACTGATAAAATTCGCGAAGGTCAGGTCTCCCTGAGCAGTCCGTGTGGGTAAACCGGTGGAGGGGCCCACCCGCTGCACATCCCAGAGAACCATTGGAACCTCGGCGTAGTAAGCCAGACCCAGATACTCCGCCATCAGGGAGAGGCCTGGGCCTGAAGTCGAGGTCATCGACCGGAGCCCGGCCCAGCCTGCCCCGACCGTCATGCCGGCCGCCGCAAGTTCATCTTCGGCCTGGACTACCGCATAGGTTGCCTTGCCGGTCTCGGGATCGTTCCTTAACTTCGGCAGATATTCCAGCAGCGATTCTGCCAGGCTGGAAGCCGGAGTAATAGGGTACCAGGCGACGAACTGCACCCCACCGTAAATCGCTCCCAGGGCCGAAGCGGTGTTCCCATCGACCATAATATAGCCGTCCAGCGCGGGCATGCGCTCCACGTAGTAACGGTCGCGTTTCTCAAGATTCTCCGCTGACCAGTCGAAAGCCGCCTTGATGATATGCCAGTTCGAATCGATCGCTTTCTTCTTCCCTTTGAAATGCGTATCCAGGCTGGCATAGATCATGTCTAAATCGATCCCGAGGATCTGCGCGACAGCACCGACATAAACCATGTTCGCGACGTAATCGCGCAAATTCGAAGGGACCTCAGCTTCTTTCACCAGTTTCTTGACCGGCATCGGATACGTGATGATGTCATCGCGAGAGAGATTCAGCCTAAAGTCGTCGGCGTAAAAAAGAACGCCGCCTGGTACGAGGTAGTCGACGTCCGCTGCGAGCGTTGCCGGATTCATCGCGACAACGATATCGTCCGTCGCGACTCTGGCCAGATATCCGTCCTTGCTTAAACGGACAGAATACCAGGTCGGCAGTCCCTGGATGTTGGAGGGAAAGATATTCTTCCCGTTGACCGGGATGCCCATGTGAAAGAGGGAACGCAAAATGATGGTGTTCGCGGTCGCGCTTCCCGATCCATTCACCGTGCTGAAGGTGATGCAAAAATCGTTGATGACCTTATCACCTACCTTGGCCTGGCCGGCTACAGGTTCATGAAGGGTTGGGGACATACAATCTCCTTGAGCATTGTGCTATTCGAACGTGTGAAATGGCAGTCGCCTGGTGCGTTCGAAGATCAGATCCATGTGTTGAGTGAGCGCGTCATAACCCACGTTGAAATTCCGGTTGCAAATAGCCTCGACCATGCGGTGATGGTAATCCCAGACGCGTTCCTGATAATTCAAATCCATGTAGTAGCTGAGGCCGTGCGCCTCGTACAACTCCCAGAACGCTTCGAGCAGCCCCATCACAAAGGGGTTGTTCAAGCGCTTGTAAATCGAGAGATGCAGCTGGCGGTGCTCCTGGTGAGGGATCTGAACGGGCGTCCCGTGGAGCTTGTCCATCGCTCTTTTCACCAGGTCGCGCAGTTCCTGATGATCTTCGCTGGTCAATAGTCCAACTGCCTGATACCAGTACGAGGTTTCTATGTGGTTGCGCAGATCGGAAAAAGCTCTGAACAGGTTTTCATCGACCGCCTGCCCGTAGACCAGGCTCTGCAAGACCGCGGGCCTGAACGTGTAAGGCAGTCTGCGGATGCCTGTCCGCGGCTTGACTTCCACCAGTCCCATCACTCGGGCGACTTCTAACTGCTCGCGCAGGCTGGCAATGCTGATCCCGAGGATTTTACTTAACTCGGTTAAGGGCGGGAGGCGGTCACCCTCGCCCAGGTCGCTGGTCGCCAGATATTTCATGAACTCTGACATCTGGTCAGAGGATAATTTATTGTTCATCCCGGTTAGTATCTGCGCCTGAAACCTTTGATTAATCTGATTATTCAGACGAATTCAGTATAGCACAACCTCGCCGCCGCGTCAATCATGACCTATGTAACGCGTCTGAAGGAAGAGGCTCCAGTCGTGTAGACTGCTTCCGGGAATTCAACTCTCTGATAACTCATCCGACGTTTTCGTTCAGTTTCCGCAGAACTTCCAGCGCCGCCGCGCTGATCATTGCCGCTGCCCGGGGAAGGACGGCCTCGTCGATGGTGAACTTCGGATGATGATGCCCGTAATTCAATTGGGGGTCTGGTCCCCCGCTGCCGGCAAAAACATAACAGCCGGGAACTCTCTTCATCACAAAAGCCATATCCTCTGAGACCATCGTCCGGTAAGCCCGGTCGATCTGACTGTCGGGCGCCGTGGATTTGACCGCCCCCTCCACCCAGGCAGTGATGGTAGGATCGTTGAATACTGCAGGCGTAAGCTGTTGAAGTTCTATCTCTGCATCGCAGCCGAATCCGGCCGCAAGGCTGCGCACCAGCCGGTCGAAACGATTTAAAATCAGCTCGCGCACCTCTTCCTCAAACGAGCGGATTGTCCCGCGAATTTCTGCCTCTGCCGGAATGATATTAAATGCGTTTCCCGCCGAAACCTGGGTCACGCTCACCACCGCCGAATGGAGCGGCGAAATATTGCGTGAAACTACCGATTGCAGTGCGCTGATGATCTCCGCCGCGGTGACCACCGGATCAACCGTTTGATCCGGGATGGCGCCGTGCCCGCCTTTTCCTTTCAGGCGAACAGCAAAGTAATCACCTCCTGCCATGAACGGGCCCGGCACGACTCCAACCCAACCCACCGGACGCTCGTTCCACAGGTGCAGGGCCAGGGCAGCATCCACCCGTGGGTTTTCAAGCACACCCTCATCGATCATCCGCTCCGCGCCACCCAGCCCCTCTTCTGCTGGCTGGAACATAAATTTGAAATTACCCCGGAAGTTACACCTTTCATCGCTTAAAAGGCGCGCAACGGTTAAACCAACCGCAACGTGCCCATCGTGACCGCAGGCGTGCATCACCCCGGGCACCTGTGAAGCAAATTCCAATCCAGTTTCCTCCTGAATGGGCAGCGCGTCCATGTCGAATCGAAGCAGCACAGTCGGGCCCGGCTGCTCCCCCTCCATCAGACCGACCACGCCCGTTTCTGCCACGCCCTTCCTGATTTGCACCCCCAGCTTGCCCAATTCCCGGACGACAATGCCCGCGGTGCGGTATTCCTGAAACCCCAGTTCAGGGTATGCGTGAATATCCCGGCGCAAATTGCGCGCGTACTCAAACAGGTTGTTGGCTTTTATGGTTAATGTGTCGGTCATGATTTACTTCCCAAAGACGATCCGATGGAAGGATTCGACATAACGCGGATTTTCCAGTGTGCTGTCAGGGGTGTGCCGGCTGCGCATCATTTGGTCAAACGCTTCCAAGTCGCCAATCTGACTGCGGTGTTGATGCAAAGCACGGATTTTGGTTTCCCACCACCCGGTCACATCGATGTTTGTATTGCCAGCCCTGGTCAAAGACACCCAGACCTCATCGACCGAATGCGCCGGCAGGCCTTCCTCTAGCAGCTCCGGGAAAAACAGCTCATTCCCGCAGGCGGGAAAGATCGCCTCCAGGACGATTTTACCCGTGGCCAGGTGATCGGGATGGTTGATCCGATTTTCGCGGTGGAAGAGATTGTTCGGGTCGCAGGTAACGACAATGTCCGGCCGCAGCTGGCGGATCAGCCGGACAACGTCCTTTCGCGCCTTGAGCGATGGTTCAAGGTAACCATCCGGATAATCCAGGTAATGGATTTCATCCACGCCGAGCACCGAAGCGGCTGCCTTTTGTTCGGCTGCCCGAGTGTGCATTAACTCCTCCGGGTCAACCCGCCGGCCGTTCCCGCCGCGTTCCCCGCGGGTGAGCAGCGCGTACTTAACGACGTGTCCTAGCCAGGTCCAGCGGGCAATGGTTGCCCCGCAAAAAAATTCGGGGTCATCCGGGTGAGCCAGGATCACCAGAATGGTTTTCTGCGATTGCCAATTCTCAGGAGTGCTTGCCTCCACGCCGCCTCCTCCCTTGACGGTGTCCAGATGACGGCTTGGGACGCGGTTGAGCTGCCCTGGTTTCCTGGGCTGGTGGAGGCGCAGCCGGTGGCTGTGGCGGAGCCGACGTGGACGGGGGAATCTCCTTCTCCTGGCTGATCATGGTTAATGCCTGGCGCTCGAACTCCTCAAACTGTTCGCGGGTATATTCACGGATCCCCACTTCCGGGATGTCCACTCGAATCTTCCCGGCCAGCGGGAGCACATCGATGACTTTCCCCTCCCCCTCCGGCGTTCCGATCCTTTTATTCTTTTTTGGAAGTCCCTTACGCGCTTCGACGTAGGTTTCAAACTCATAGATCAGGCAGCAGCGCAGGCGGCCGCACATGCCGGTGATCTCAGTCGGGGTCAGCGAGATCCCCTGATCTTTCGCCATGCGGATCGAGATCGAGCTGAACTCATTTAAGAAACGGCTGCAACAACGTTTTTCTAGCCCGCAGGCGCCCATCCCGCCAATGAGCTTCGCCACGTCGCGCGGGCCGATCTGGCGCAGCTCCACCTGAGCCGGCGCAAATTGATGTTGCACATCCTGGCGTAGCAGCTTTAAATCCACCTTCTCTTCGGTTTCGCAGGAGTATACGATCGCCAACCGCGTTCCGTCAAAACTGTATTCGGCAGCCACGATCTTGATATTCTTCAAACCCAGGTCGCGAACCCGTTTGCGCGTCTGCTCAACGACCTCAACCTCCTTCAATTCCCAGAGCTGTCTGAGCAGCAAATCGCGCGGGGTTGCCAGTCGGCTGACCGGTTTCATCGACCCGTCCATGGGAATATTCGGATCGTTGACGATTTGAGCGACTTCACCAAGCTGCCATCCGCGCGCAGTCTCGACCACAACCGCATCGCCGACTTTGACTGTTTCCAGATGCCGGGCGTCGAAGTGATAGATTTTCCCCACTTTTGAAAAGCGGACTCCCACGACGGCTGCACTTTGAGCGCTGTCCATAGCCTTTAATCCGTGATTTCGATTTTAATATTGCTCTGATTTTGGAAGGCTGCGATGCTCAACTGGGCGGCCAGTTTTTCCGCAATCTCTGTCAGCGCGATCGCCGGCGCGCTCTCGGGATTCGCGATCACGACCGGCTGGCCGTTATCTCCTCCGATCCGTACCACCGGATCCATGGGAATCGAGCCGAGGAACATGGTGCTGGTGGATTCAGCCAGCCTTTGACCGCCGCCCTGGCCGAAAACGTCCATTCTGGTCCCGTCCGGCAGTTCCAGGTAACTCATGTTCTCAATGACGCCCAACACGGGGACGTTAAGCTGCCTGAACATCCAGATGCCGCGGCTGGCGTCTTCAAGCGAAACAGCCTGAGGCAGCGTGACGATGACTCCGCCGGTCAGCGGCACCGATTGAGCCAGACTCAGTTGCGCGTCGCCAGTTCCCGGCGGCAGGTCGACGATGAGGTAATCCAGCTCACCCCAATCCACGTCGTAAAGGAACTGACGGATGGCAGTATGCAGCATCGGTCCGCGCCAGATCACCGCCTGCCCGGGCGGGATCAGGAAACCGATGGAGATTAACTTGACCCCAAAAGCGGTGGCCGGGGTGATCTTTTCACCGGTCATCGGCGGCAGGGAAGCGGCGCCCATCATGGTCGGCACATTCGGTCCATAGATGTCCGCGTCCAATAGACCGACCGCCGCCCCCGCCTTCGCCAGGGCAGCGCACAGGTTCACAGCGACCGTTGTCTTTCCCACGCCGCCCTTGCCAGATGCGACCGCGACGATGTTCTTCACCTGGAGCGGCATCTCCGGGCGGTTCCGTCCGTCTGGGCGCACAACCGCTCCCGTGCGAATTTCAACCCCCTTGACGCCGGGTACTCCCAGCACCGCCTGGCGTGCGTCTGCCTCGATTTTCCCCTTGAGAGGGCATGCAGGAGTGGTCAGGACCAGGTCGAAACTGACCTTTCCATCCCTGATTTCGAGGTTGCGAACCATGTTGAGCGAGACCAGATCGCGGTGAAGCTCTGGCTCGTCAACGTTGCTCAGAGCCGCCAGTACGGCTTCCCTGTTAATCAATTCAGTCATCAAGAATACACCTTTCCTGTTCCATTGAAATCTAACAATAATGTGCCCGTCTAGGGCTGTTGAAGGTATCTTTCTACCTCGTCTTTACATTGTTGATATTGGCGCAGCAAATCCTGGTCGCTGCCGCGGTAACGGCGGATCGTCTGGCGGGCGCACTGGGTGCAGCCGCGCATGCCGCGGAATGAATCCACGCTGCAGCCCTGGCAGCCGCCTAATCTGACCATCATTAGGGTAAAACCCGCTAACGCCTCGACCGGCGCATCCTCCGCTGTGAGCTCGTCGATCAAAGCTTTCCACGGATCACCGCGGAGACTGCGCAAATGCGGGATCACCCGGGAGGGAAACATCAAATCGGTATCGCTGTTGAATACCGCAGAAACCGTTTCAGATTGGAGCATGACCTGATTATACTACCCTGCCGCATCCGCCGGTTTTTTCGCCGCGGCTTTCAAAGCCTCTTTCTCCAGACGGGCAGCCTCTTCGCGGGCATAATTTGTCGGGCGAATGCTGGCATAGTAAGAGACCGGCTTGCCTAATTTTTCTTTGTTGTAGATGTTATCGCTCAGCCGATCGTAGGAGGCAATTTCGTACTCGTGATCCATCTTGATCGCATCGAATGGGCAGAACTCAGCGCACAGGCCGCAGTTCATGCAAATATCGACGTCGATATAAAACTCCGCTGGCTGCGGGATTGGCCGTCCGGTCACCGGGTCGTTCGTCCGTACAATCCAGATGCACTGCGGCGGGCAAACCTTGGCGCAAATGCCGCAGGAGGTGCAGCGGTAATTCTTCTCGCCTTCAGGCCCCTCCTCGTACACCAGGAACGGGATATAGCGGAATTCCTCGGGGAGGGGGAGTTTTTCCTCGGGATACTGCACAGTTACAAGTCCGCGCATCTCAGAACTGCGCCGCAGTTCGATCCCTTCTTTTGTCCGATACCGTTTCCGACCTGCGCGGATGTCTTCCAGATAAGTCGTGACAAAATGCCTGAATGTGATCCACAAACCGCGCAGAATGCCTAATCCTGTGATCATTCCATCCTCCACATCTCACGACCTATCGGTCGACTTCTCCAAGGGTGATGTCGATTGCCCCGAGAATTGCCATCACATCCGCGATCTTCTGACCTCGGCTCATCGTCACCAGGCTGGTCAGGTTAATAAACGTTGGAGCGCGGACGTGATATCGCCACGGGTTGGCTTTGCCAGTCGATACGACATAGAATCCCAGTTCGCCCTTGGGCGACTCGACTCTCCCGTAGGCTTCGCCCGGAGGTACGCGAACCTGATATTGCGGCTTGCCGGCCATAACGGGTCCCTCGGGAATATCACGGACCGCCTGTTGTAAAATCCGCAGGGACTGGCGCATCTCGTCCAATCGCACCAGGTATTTATCGTAAACGTCGCCGTGATATCGGACTGCCACGTCGAAGTCGAAGCGGTCATAGATGCTGTAGGGATCCGCGCGCCGGACGTCATAGGGCACGCCCGAGGCGCGCAAGACCGGACCAGAAGCTGAGTTGGCGATAGCCTGCTCTGCGATCATGGCTCCAACCCCCTCGCAGCGGACGCGGACGATGTCATTTTGGGTCAGGAAAGCATCCATTTCGTCAGTTTTGCGCGGAAGCCGGTCATAGACCAGTTTTCTGATCTTTTCGAGCGTACCGTCGGGCAAATCTCGGGCAACACCGCCAAAACGGAAGTAATTACACATCATCCGCGAGCCGGATACTTCCTCAAAGATGTCCAGGATAAGCTCCCGCTCGGCGATCGCGTACAGCGCCGGGGTGAAGAATGCTCCCAGGTCGTTCAGGAGGAAGCCCATGGCGAAGATGTGGTTCATGAAACGGGTTAATTCCGCCATGATCACCCGGATGTATTCAGCCCGTTCGGGCGGCTTGATGCCCATCAGCTTCTCGACCGCCAGTGCATAACCAAAATTGTTGCTCATCGAGCAGACGTAATCCAGCCGGTCGGTGAAAGGCATATTCTGGATGAAGGTGTTCCGCTCGCCAATCTTCTCGTGATTCCGATGCAGATATCCCATCACCGGTTTTATATCCACAACGGTTTCCCCGTCGATCACTGCAACCATCCTGAATACGCCATGTGTGGACGGGTGCTGCGGCCCCAGGTTTACGATGAACTGGTCGGTCAAGAGGTCATCCGTCTTCTCTATCTTTTTCAGGCTGGCGTAAAGGGCAGTTTCCGCGTCCGGCGTCCAGGACTCAGGGTCAAAGCCGGGCGGATATTTCACATTGTCATTGAACGGATTGGAATCCTCGATCCGGCGGACGTGACCTTCCGGCCAGCGGCTCTTAAACGGTTTAACTTCCTCCTCAAAATACGGCTCGACCCAATCCTTTCGGAGCGGATGCCCGTAAAACCCTTCCCAGGTGAGGATTCGGCGCAAATCGGGATGCCCGGCGAATTGGATGCCGAGCAGATCCCAGGCTTCGCGTTCCTGAAATTCTGCCCCCGGATAAAGCGGAGTCAACGACGGCACTACCGGATCCTCGCGCGGCATCTGAACTTTGAGGACCAGCTCAGGTCCGCCAATCATACGATAGAAGTGGTAGACCGTTTCCATCTTCCCTTCGGGCAGATAGTCCACGCCAGTCACGGAGGAAAGATAGTCGTATCCGAATTGATCTCTCAACGCTCGGGCGACCTCCAAGAGATGGTCGGCGGCGACAATGTAGCCTGAGTATCCCGGGCGGCTGTCTGGGGTGATTTTTTCGGGGAAATGAGATGCCAGATCGAACGAGGCTGCCTTTACTTCTTCGCTCATCTCATTCCTCCTTTGCTTCCTCGGTTTGGGCCGACTCTTCCGGCGGGCGGTGGGTTATTTCTTTGATCAGCGCATATTTACGCGGATCCATCAGGTCTGGACCCAGGACAGGGATCGGGATCGCCTCGATCGGCTCTTTCCTATACCAGCGGGCGTCCTCCTTGAGCGACATTTTTTGGATCTTCTTCTGCATCGCCATCAGCCCGTTGAGCAGCGCCTGGGGCGTCGGCGGGCAGCCTGGAATATACACGTCCACGGGGATGTATTTATCCACCCCAGAAACCACTGAATAACCCTCTTTGAACGGGCCTCCGCCCGAGGCGCAGGCGCCCATGGCGATCACATGTTTTGGTTCACCCATCTGGTTGTATAAGCGCACAATTTGAGGGATCATTTTCTTGGTGACCGTGCCGGAGACGATCATCACGTCCACCTGGCGCGGACTCGGCCGCATCACCTCCATGCCGAAGCGGGAAAAATCGTACCGCCCGGCCGCGGTACAGATCATTTCAATCGCGCAGCAGGCGAGACCGAACATCATCGGCCAGAGGGAATTCGCCCGACTCCAGTTATAGATCTTATCGAGAGTGGTTATGGTGACCTGCGACTGTAATTCGGGGGGAATCTCATACGACGGGTTGTTAAGATCATCACTGCTCATATTCCACCTACTTCCAGGCGCTGCAAGGTTGGGGATTCGACAGATAATCTCGGGGTAAACCCTGACAAGATCCATTTTAACCGGAAACGGAGAACTGTCAACTCTAAATTAATATAAATATTTTTTGCTTAATTAATGGTTTCCAAGTATAATGAAGGCGTGGCCTCGATCCGCAATCAGATTCTCGCTTACCTGAAAACCAATCAAAAAGCCAGCGTCGCCGACCTGGCTGCTGCATTGGCGGTCACAAAGGCGGATGTTCGCTATCATCTAAAACCCTTGATCCGCGAACGCCTGGTCGAGACATCTCCTGACGGAGGAGTTCGTTCTCCCCGCCGTCGGGGACGCCCGGCAGCTCTTTTCCAATTGACCGAAAAAGCCAATCCTGACAATTACCAGAACCTGGCTGCGGTCCTCCTGAAGCTTTATCTAACCCGCGCCGATCGATCCTCCAAGGATAGCGCTTTGGAACTCGCCAGGTTGATGTTTAACCAGATCCCGCCATCTCAAACCGGGTTGATCCAGGGATTGAATTGGATCGTCGCAGAACTCAACCAGTATCATTACAGAGCCCACTGGGAAGCGCGTCGTGACGGTCCTGGGATTTTCTTCGAAAACTGTCCTTATGCGTCGATCCTGCCTGTTTTTCCTCAATTATGTGATATGGACACCCAGTTTCTCAGCCAGAGCAGCGGTTTGAGCGCGGTTCAGCTCCAGCGCATCGATAACAGCCTGCGCAGACCGCCTGCCTGTGTGTTTCGACTGATCAAATCATAATAGAATTCAGTAAAATATCATCCTATAATAATTATTAATAATGAAGACATCTCACATTGAGATATCTTCATTAGTAAGATTATTCTTGATTTATCAATCTGGATCTGGTTATTCTTTGGCACCACCCTGGAT
>FWPV01008708.1_pt1 | contig 17586 bp, 11 predicted proteins | sample 2228371 | NCBI WGS metagenome assembly FWPV01 (sample SAMEA103939776, study PRJEB20133) | metagenome | reverse complement strand
TATGGCGCGGTCGGTCTGATCGCCGGAGCGGCCGGCGTGCTCTTCGGCTTCGCCGCGGCCTGGCCTGTGGTGGTCAAGGTCTTTGAGGCGACCTGGAGCGTCGACTGGAGCGGTGTGCTGGCTCTGCTGGCGGGCGCGACGGGCCTGGCGACCCTGGGCGGCCTCATCGCCGCCAGCCTGGCTCTTGCGCAAAGACCCGCGCCGGTGCTGCGGGGCGACTAGCGCCCCGCAGGAGCGGCTTCAGTCACTTGGCCGGGACGACCGTCGCCACGAAGGAGTCTGCGCGGTCGGTCTGGACCACGGGCTTCATCGTGCCGTCCGGATTGTAGCTGAGCTTTTCGACGGTGACCGCCCGACGTCCGATCGCGCCGTTCATATCGCCGATCGTAAGGGTCGCGTTGTGCAGGAAGATGTACCAGGCGCCCTTGAACTGCACGATGCCGGGATGGATCGTGAAGCTGTACTTGCCTGAGCCGGTCAACAGCCCGCGATAGGTCCAGGGGCCCGTGATGGCCGGCGCGGTGGCGTAGGATACGTGCTCGTCGCGTTGCGTGGAGCGGTCCAGGGAGGCGTAGGTCAGGTAGTACAGCCCGTCGCGCTTGTGCAGCCAGGGCCCTTCCTCGAAATGCGGCGGCGTGATCTCGGTGATCGGTCCGTCGATCTCGATCATGTTGGGCTTCAGCTTGGCGATGTAGCACTGGCGGTTGCCCCAGGCGATCCAGGTCGTGCCGTCATCGTCGGTCCAGACCGTCGGATCGATATCCTCCCAGCTGTGCGTGCCCTTCGGCGTCATGTCATTGGTGATCAGGGCCGAGCCACGCGCGTCGACGAACGGTCCGGTCGGGCTGTCGGACACCGCCACGGCGATCGCCTTGCCCGGTCGCGTCTGGTCGTGCTCGACGGCGGCGTAGAAGTAGAACTTGCCGTTCTTCTGGATCGCCTGTGAGGCCCAGGCGTCCTTCTGCGCCCACTTGAAATCGGCGACTTTCATGATCGGCGGGTGCGAGGTCCACGTCTTCATGTCGGTGGTCGAATAGACCAGCCATTCGCGCATGTTGAACATCTCGTCCCGCTGCGCCTCGTCGCGACCGACATAGAGGTACAGGCGATCGCCGACGATCAGCGGCGCGGGATCAGCCGTGAACTTCTCCCGGAAAATCGGATTGGCGCTCAGGGGCAGCCAGCCCCCCTCTTCGGCGGCGAGGCTTGGCCCGCTCAGGCTTGCGATCAAGGCCAGCGTGGCCGCGGCGAGCTTCAGCTTCATCATGCGCCTCCCAAACGAAGAGCGACATTACTCGGACAAATCAAACCGTCAACGCGGAGAAATCGCGGCATCGCCCCTACAATCTGAACGGGACATCTGGCGCATCACGGATTCTTTTGTCAGACATGAAGCAACGGGATCACGCGCCAGATGAAAGCGACCGGTGGCAAGCCGGGCTTGGCGCGCGATCAGCATGCGAAAGGGAGAGACGCATGAACGGCAAGATGCAGCGCTCGCGCGGGTTGCGAGGAACAGTGGGCGTGGCTTTGGCCGCCTTCGCTCTGAGCGTCGCCGCCGCAGGCCCTGTGGCGGCCCAGAACGACAAGATGACGCCGATCGCGATTCCGGCGCAACCGAATGCGATCACGCTCGGTACGGGGCCCCTGGCCGGCGCGACGGCGCCGGAGTCCTGGCACAGCCAGTATGGCAGCGTCTTCGCCCGCAACGTCACGGAAGCGACGCTGACGCCGTTCCTTCCGGCCCCCGCGAAGGCCACGGGCGCGGCGGTGATCATCGCGCCGGGCGGCGGCTTCCGCACCCTGTCGATGGAGAACGAAGGCTGGGACGCCGCCCGCGCGCTAGCCGACAAGGGCGTCGCCGCATTCGTCCTCAAGTACCGCCTCAACCAGACCCCGCCGGACATGGCGGGCTTCGAGCGGTCGATGCAGGAGATGTTCTCGGGAACAGCGCAACGTCCCCGGCCTGATCCGCAGGCGGCGATGGCCGGCCTGGCGCCACAACTAGCCGACTCCCGCGCCGCCTTCGCGCTCGTGCGCAAGCGCGCGGCCGAATGGCGGGTGGATCCCGACCGCATCGGCATGCTGGGCTTCTCGGCCGGCGCCATGCTGACCCTGACGACGACCCTGAGCGGCAGCGACGCCAAGCCGGCCTTCATCGGCCTGATCTATGGTCCCCTGTCGCCGGTCACGACCCCGGCCGACGCGCCGCCGATGTTCGTGGCGCTGGCCGCCGATGATCCCTTCTTCGCCAACAGCGGCTTTGGCCTGATCGACAGCTGGCGAGCCGCCAAGCGTCCCGCCGAGTTCCATCTGTACGAGCAAGGCGGCCACGGCTTTGGCATGTACCCGAAGACCACCACCAGCACCGGCTGGTTCGACGCCTATGTCCGCTGGATCGGCATGCACGGCATGCTGAAGCCGAAGGCCTGAACCGAACGAGTGGCCGGCGCTGTAGGGCGCCGGCCGTTGGCTACCAAACGAAGGTGCCGGCGGATCTCGCGGGCAAGGACGCCTTGAACCGCGTGTTCGCCGACGCAATGGCGAAGTCGGCTGCGGCGGTTGACACGTTCAAGACGATCAAGACGCGCTGGCCGTCGGGGTTCTGGAACGCCACCGTCCGCAGCCCCTCGACCTTGGCCGGCGAACCGATCCGCACCGCACCGGGCTTCACGAAACGGCTGGCGTGGCCAAAGGCGTAGTAGATGGGGCTCTCCGCCACCACCGGCTCCGCTCCGACCTCGGCGACCATCGCGCACACCTCGGCTACCATCTCCGGGTCGGTGACCGCGCCGGTCTGGCTGTCGATCGAAACCACCCCGCGACAGTCGCCGCAGCCGCCGGCGTGCGGACCGAACTTTTCGTCCAGCGCCAGGTTCCACATCAGCACGCCGCGCGCGCCGCCGCGCGTCGAGCCGATGATCAGTTGCTCGACCATCCACGAGAAGCTGTCGTCGAACTTGGGCGCCCACTCGCCGCCCGAACATTCGGTGAAGAAGACCTCCTTGTCCGGATAGGCTGCGCGCACCTTGTCCTGCGCCGCGACGTCGCCGGCATAGCAGTGCCAGGCGACGCCCGTCAGGAACGCCCGGGCCTTCGGGTCGGCCAGGACCGTCAGCGGCTGCTGCGGCTGGTCCCAGTTGTGGTCCCAGTCGAGCACGCGGGTCTTGATCTTCTCGCGCTGGAACACCGGGGCCAGATGCTCGCCGAAGAACCGCGCGCGATCCTGCGGAAGCCACCGCATGCCCGGATAGTTTTCGGGCTCGAAGTCGGGCTCGTTCTGGACGCTGAGATAGTCGGTCGGCACGCCGACCTTGGCGGCTTCCTGGACGTAGCGGGCGAAAAACCTGGCGTAGACGGGATAGGCCTCGGCCTTGAGCTGGCCTTTGACCAGCGAACCCGTGGTCTTCATCCAGGCCGGCGCGCTCCACGGCGAGGCTATGACCTTCAGCTCGGGATTGATCTTCAAGGCCGCCCGCAAGGTCGGGAAAACGTCCTGCTGGGGCCGCGCCAGCGAGAAGTGCTCCAGCCCCGGATCCGGCGCGCCGCCTGGCGTGTCGTTGAGGCTGTAGTGGTCCAGCGAGAAGTCGGACGCGCCTATGGTCACGCGGGTAAAGCTGAAGCCCAGACCGCCCTCCCCGCGTCCGAACAGTTCACGCATCAGCGCATCGCGGTCGGCGGGCTTGAGCTTGTTCTGGATCAGCCAGGCCGAGGCGTCGGTGATCGACGCGCCAAAGCCGACCATCGACTGGTGGCGCTCCTGGGTGTTGATCGCGATCACCGGCAGTCCGGCCAACGCCTCGGGGGACGAGGCCGCCACAGGCGCCTGCGCCGCCAGGAGCTGGCTCTTGTCGCCAGTCGTCACCCAGGCGCGGAGCTTGGGCGCTGCGAGGACGGGAGAGGTCGCGGCCAGCGCCGCGACCGTCAGGGATACAAGGCGCAGACGCATCAGGGCTTCCTCGACCAAGCCTTCAACTGCGCGCTGCCGGTCAGGACAGGCTCGCCGGCGTTGCGGCCCACATAGAGCGGATAGCTTCCCGCCGCGATGGTCCAGCCCGGCTTGGCGGTGTCGTAGTCCGCGATGATACGCGGCTCCACCGTCAGGGTGACGCGCTTGGTCTCGCCGGGCGCCAGATCCACCTTCTGGAAGCCGGCCAGACGCAGCATGGCCTTGCGCTGGCCCGAGGTGACATAGAGTTGCGGCGTGTCAGCGCCGGCGACCTTGCCGGTGTTGGTGACGTCGAAGCTGACCTTCAGGCCATCGCCGTCCTCGACCTTGAGGTTCTTGTAGCCGAAGCTGGTGTACGAGAGGCCATAGCCGAATGGATAGAGCGGCTGGCGCTTTTCCTGGGCGTACCAGCGGTAGCCGACCGCCGCGCCTTCGACGTATCGCACCGGAAAGCCCTTGATCGGACCCGCCTTCTGGCCCGCGCGGCGCGCGTCGTCGATGGCCGCCTGCTCAGCGAAGCCCGGCGCGCTGGCGCGCGGCGCCTGATCCTCGCTCTTGGGGAAGGTCATGGCCAGGCGGCCCGACGGATTGACCTCGCCAAACAGCAGGCGCGCGATGGCTTGGCCGCCGCGCTGGCCCGGATACCAGGCCTGCAGCACCGCGCCGACCTTGTCGAGCCAGGGCATCAGCACTGGACCGCCGGTCTCGAGCACGACGACCGCGTTCTTGTTGGCTGCGGACACCGCCTCGATCAGGGCGTCCTGGTTCTCGGGCAGCGCGATCGATGGGGCGTCCTGGGCTTCGGTCTGCCAGTGCCAGGCGAACACGATGGCGACGTCGGCGTCCTTGGCGGCGGCCGCAGCGGCGGCTGGGTCCTTGCCGTCGACGTAGGTAACCTCGGCGCTGGGGTTAGCGGCCTTGATCGCCTGCAGCGGCGAGGACGCGTGCCAGGTGACTCGCACGAACGAGGCGGCCTCACCGCCATTCAGCGGGATCTCGACCGGCGCGCCGCCCACCGAGCGGACTTGCGAGGAGCCGCCGCCCGAGAGCACGCCGACATCGGCGTGAGCGCCGATCAGGACGATCTTCTTGGCGCTCTTGGCCAGCGGCAGCAGGCCGCCTTCGTTCTTGAGCAGCACCGAGCCGCGCTCGGCGACGGCCTGGGCGACTTTGGCGTGGGCGTCATAGTCGATCGGCTGGGCGCTCGTCGGGGTCGGATTGTCCATCAGGCCCGAGGTGATAACCCCGTGCAGGATGCGCCGAACCATGTCATCCACGCGCGCCTGGCTGACCTCGCCCTTTGCCACGGCCGCCTTGAGGTCCTCGCCGAAGAAGATCTGGGTGTCGAGCTCCTGGCCCGACTGCTGGTCGAGGCCGGCCAGCGCCGCCTTGACCGTGCTGTGCACCGCGCCCCAGTCCGACATCACCCAGCCCGGATAGTTCCAGTCGCGCTTGAGCACCTTGTTGAGCAGGAAGTCGTGCTCGCAGGCCCAGTCGCCATTGACCTTGTTGTAGGCGCACATGACCGAGGCGGGGTTGCTCTTCTCGATGGCGATCTGGAAGGCCAGAAGGTCGCTCTCGCGCAGATCCGCCTCGTCGATCTGGGCGTCCATCACATGACGTCCGGTCTCCTGGGCGTTCAGCGCGAAGTGCTTGATCGTCGAGACGATGTTGTTGGACTGCACGCCCTTGATCTGTTCGGCGACCATCTCACCGGCCAGCAGAGGGTCCTCGCCGAGATACTCGAAGTTGCGGCCGGCCCACGGATCGCGGGTCAGGTTCACCCCGCCGGCGAGCAACACGTTGAAGGTCTTGGCGCGGGCCTCGGCGCCGATCATCGCGCCCCCGTCAAAGGCCAGTTTCGGCTCGAAGGTGGACGCCAGAGCCAGGCCCGACGGCAGGGCCGTGGCCACGTCGCCCTTACGCTGCTCGATCTGGTTGGCGACGCCGAGGCTGGCGTCGCTCTCGCGAAGGGTCGGGATCTTCAGGCGCGGCACGCCGGGCACATAGCCGGCCGACGGGATCATGTCCGTCGGCGCCGGCTTGGCCATCGGCGGGAACAGGCCGTGGAGGTAGGTGATCTTCTCGTCCAGCGTCATCTGCTTGACGAGCGCGTCGGCGCGCGCCCAGGCCGGATCGTTCGTCCGGGCGGTCAGAGGCGCGCTGTCTTGCGTCGGCATGACCTGGGCGATCGCGCCCGACATCGGCAGAAGCGCGAGCAACGCCACGGCGGCGGTGGTCCGGCGCAGGATCCGCAAGGCGGAAGAAGGCAGGGCGGCGGTCGTCATGGCGGTGGTCCGGATAAGGGTGGCTATGAGGTGGGTACGGGCGCGAGCGGCGGCGCCTGGCAGGCGTGCGCAACGAACTCGGCGTGGGAGGGCATCACGTTCAGGCACTTGCCGACGACCGTCTCGATGTTCCCAAGGAACCGGGCGATCTCTTCATCGGATTGGACGTGAACGAGCGGGTCGTAGGCGCGCGGAACAACGCCCTGGCCGAGGAACACCTGGATCCAGCTTTCCTCGGTGAAGAGCTCGTCGTCTTCGCGGAACACCCGGCCGTTGGCGCGGAAGAGATCCATCTTCCGCTGCAGCGTGGCGGGGATCTCCATGTTGCGGCAGTAGCGCCAGAAGGGGCTGTCGTCGCGCTCGGTGGCCTTGTAGTGCAGGATGATGAAGTCGCGGATCCGCTCGTATTCGAAATCGCTCTGGCGATTGAACTCGTCGATCGTCGCCTGATCAAAGCCTGCGTCCGGCAGCAGCCGCACCATGCGGATAACCGCTGACTGGATCAGGTGCAGACTGGTCGACTCAAGGGGCTCGAGGAACCCGCTGGCCAGGCCGATCGCGACGCAGTTCTTGTTCCAAATCTTCTTGCGCTTGCCGGTCTTGAAGCGAATGCGCAGCGGGTCGGCGCGCTGGGCGCCGTCGAGGTTCGCCAGCAGGACGCGCTCGGCCTCGTCGTCGTCGATGTACTGACTGGAATAGACGTGGCCATTGCCCGTGCGGTGCTGCAGGGGGATGCGCCACTGCCAACCGGCCGAGTGCGCGGTCGAGCGCGTATAGGGCGTAAAGGGCTCGGAGCGATCGCACGGCACGGCGATGGCGCGGTCGCAGGGCAGCCAGTGCGTCCAGTCCTCGTAGCCGGTCTTCAGGGCCTGCTCGATGATCAGCCCGCGGAAGCCCGAGCAGTCGACGAAGAGGTCCGCGGCGATCACCTCGCCATCGTCCATCGTCACTGACTGCACGAAGCCATCTTCGGCGCGCAGGGTCACGTCGACGATCTTGCCTTCCCGGCGCTTGACGCCCCGCGCCTGGGCGTAGGTCGACAGGTGCTTGGCGTAGAGGCCGGCGTCGAAATGGAAGGCGTGGGCGATGTGGCCAATCGGCGAGTCGGCCATATCAGCGCGGGCGCGCATGAACTTGTTGCTCAGCGCCATGGCGTTGTTGATTGACAGGTTGTCGAAGTCGCCCGCCCGACCCAGCGCCCGCATCCGCAGCCAGTACTGGTGGCAGCGCAGCCAGCCCAGGTCCTGGCCGATGACGCCAAAGCCGTGGAGATAGCTCTCGCCCTGGCGCCACCAGTTCCTGAACTGGATGCCCAGCTTGAACGAGCCCTGCGTCTTGCGCAGGAAGTCGTCTTCCTCCAGCCCGAGCAGTTCGTTGAATTTCTTGATGGCGGGGATGGTCGCCTCTCCCACCCCGACCGTGCCGATCTCCTCGGACTCGACGAGGACGATCTCGTAGAGTCCCTGGAACAGACGCGAGCAGAGCGCGGCCGTCATCCATCCGGCGGAGCCGCCGCCGGCGATCAGAATCTTCTTGAGCGGTTTCAACCACCCGCCTCCCGTTAGGTCGTAGGTCGGGGCCGCCTTTCGACGACCCCGCCCCGATGGGTTCTTGCCTGGCGAACGGGTCTGCTGGGGAGAGCGACCCGTTCAGCCCCTTGCCTAGAACCGATAGTTCACGCCGAACAGGATCTGACGGCCGTACTTTTCGTAGGTTTCGGGCAGCGCGCCGCCACCACCGGTCTTGGTCCCGCCGCCGTCCAGGCCCAGACGGGTGCGGTACGGCGTATTGGTCAGGTTGTTGACCTGGACCAGAAGACCCAGGTTCTCCATCGGCCCCTCCTGGAAGGTGTAGCCGATCTGGGCGTCGACCTGCTTGTCGGCCAAGATCTCGGTGAAGCCGCGTGTAGCGAACAGCTGCACCACCTCGCCCTTGAAGGCCGAACGATAGCGCTGGCTGATCCGGGCCTGGAAACCGCCCCGCTCATAGTAGCCGGTGACGTTGTAGACCGTGCCCGACAGGCCGGGGATACGGACCTTCTGCTTGGGATCGGTGCTGGTGGTCGGGTTCAGGTTCGACTTGGTCAGCGACAGGCTGCCCTGCATGCCAAAACCCTGCAGCAGGTCGGCGAACTGGCCAAGGTCGACCGCGCCGCTGAACTCCAGGCCCTTGACCACGCCGCCGTTGCCGTTGGCGGGCAAGGTGATCTGGCCGATCGGGCTGATGGTGATGCCCGCAGGGATGGCCGTGGCCGTCGTGGGCAGCGGAATGCCGGTGAAGTCGAACTTGCGAATAGATGTAGGTGTCGAGCTTCTTGTAGAAGCCGGCCACCGATACATAGGTCGCAGGGCTGACGTACCACTCATAGGCGAGGTCGGCCGCCTTGGCCATCCAAGGCTTCAGGTTCGGGTTGCCGCCGCTGGCCGACCACGGATTGACCGTCGTGCCCGGCGCGCAGGGCTGGCCCGAGCAGACCAGCGAGTTGAAGCCCGGCGTGACGTTGGCGCGCATATCGTCCATGCGCGGACGGGCCATGGTCTTGGACAGCGCAAAGCGCAGGCGGTGGCCGCCGCCAAGATCATAGATCAGGTTCATGCTGGGCAGGACGTCAGTGTAGTCGTCCTTCACGTTGATCTTGGTGGGCGTGATCGGCTTGCCCGGTTCGGTGCCGTTGATCACGACGCCCGAAGACGCCTGCTCCTGCTTGACCACCTGAACGCCGAGGTTGCCGCGCAGGTCGCCGGCCTGGAAGTTGGCGCGCGCGAAGAAGGTCGTGACCTTCTCGGTGATCTCCCAGGTCTTGTCGTAGTAGTTGGCGTCCAGGATCGGCGCCCAGTTGTAGTACTTGCGCCAGGCGTCGCCGATGTTGACGCTCAGCACGCCGCCAAATCCGGCGAAGCCGAGCTGCGTCGGATCCACGAGGTCGCCTGCGTCGACATAGGTCTGCTGGCGGCCGTTCTTGAGGAACAGATCGTTGTCTGAGACGGTCTTGCCCTTGTCGCGCTTGGTGTGGTTCACGCCCGCGCTGACCTGCGTGATGAAGCCGTCCATCTCATGCTCAAGGTGGACGTCGACCGTGGTGACATCCTCCTTCACCTGCGGGAAGCGGATGGCCCCATCGTGGCCCCAACCGCCCCAAGGCGCGCGGTCGCCCAGCGTGACCTTGCTGGCGTCGGCGTAGTTGAAGCCCTCGTCGTACTGCGAGTAACCGTTGTCGGCGACCTGGAAGCCGATCTTATCGAACACACGGCCGATGTCCGGCGTGGCCGGGGTCACGCCACCGACGCCGCGGCCATAGCCCGCGTACGTCTCCATGATCTGTTCCTTCCGCTTGTTGGACGAATAGGACAGATCGGCGACCAGCTTGGTGCGGTCGGACAGCTGGAACTCATTGTTCAGACCGGCCGCGAACAGCTGGTCCATGCGGGTGTTGTAGTCATTCCGCAGTTGCGGGACCGCGTTGTTGAGCAGACCGCTGCGCGCGAACTGCGAACCGCCCAGGTCCTCGGTCTTGACGTTGGTGAACGTGGCGTTGTCCGCCCAGCCATTGGAGAACCACTGCGCCCCGCGGGTGGTCTCCTCCTGCCGGAAGGTCGAATAGTAGAGATCCAGGGTCGAGTGGATCTGATCGTTCGGCTGATACTCGAAGATGCCGATGACCGCGTCACGCTTGTTCAGGCGCGAGGTCGCAAACAGCTCCTGGCCGTTGAGGATCAGGGCGTTGTCGGCGCTGTCGGGCGTGACGGCGAAGCCAAAGGCCTCGTAGCCATAGGCCTTGTAGTGCTTCACCTGCGACGGCGAATCCAGGTGGGCGTAGCCCAACGCCACGCCGATCGTGCCATCGGCGAACTGGTTGATGTAGCTGGCGCTGTAGCGGCCGCCCCAGTTGCTGACGTCGTCGTTCAGCTTCTTGCCGGCGGTCTTCTCGCCGCGAATGTTCACCGCGACGGCGCGCTTGCCGAACTCGAGCGGACGCACCGTACGCAGGTCGGCGGTGCCCGACAGGCCCATGCCAGAGACCTGGGCGTCGGGGGTCTTGTAGATCACGACGCTCGACAGCAGTTCCGACGGATACTGGTCGAACTCGACGGCGCGGTTGTCGCCGGAGCTGGCCTGCTGGCGGCCGTTGAGCAGCGTGGTGGTGAAGTCGGGCGCCAGGCCCCGGATCGAGATCACCTGGGCGCGACCGTTGACGCGCTGGGCGGCAAGGCCTGGAAGGCGTGCGATCGACTCGCCGATCGAGACGTCGGGCAGCTTGCCGATGTCCTCGGCCGAGATGGCTTCGACGATCGAGGTCTCGTTCTTCTTGATGGCGATAGCGTTCTGGATGCCAGCCTTGATGCCGGTCACCACGATGGCCTCGACGGCGTCATCCTCGGCCTTGGGCGCCTGGGGCGCTGTCTGCGCCCAGGCAGCGCCGGACCCGGCCAGGGCCAGGGTGATCGCAGCGGCTGAAGCCGTGCCGTAGAATCGCTTGTTGGACGGACGCGCGCCGCTGTTCGTGCGGTTTCGCATAGACTCTCCCCCTCTGATCTCGCCCTGCTGCGGCGACGTATCGTTCTTGTTGTCAGGCTCAATAGCCGTGAATGCGCTCATATGGAAGCGCTTCCAATTGCACTCAGGGCGACAACGTTGTCAAGGTCGGCCGACCTAGACGAGGGGCGCGCCGGTGGTTTGCCGGGTCACGACGGCGTGCTCGAGCTGATCGAAGATCGCCGCATTCGAAACGTTGGCCCCCGTCAAGCGCGCGACCAACAGCTCCACCGCGCGCTGACCCAAAACCTTGACCGGCTGGTGCACAGTGGTCAGCGGCGGCCAGACGATGCCGGCGACCGGCGCATCGTCGAATCCTGTGATCGACAGGTCCTGCGGGATGCTCAGCCCCCGGCCGTGGGCGGCGGAAAGGACGCCGGCGGCCATGTCGTCATTGGCGCAGACCAGCGCGGTGGGCTTGAGCGGATGGTCTAGAAGCTCCGGCGCCAGACGGGTGCCGGACCGAAAGGTGAAGTCCCCCCGCAGGACGACACAATCGCCCTCGCCCAGCCCCTGTTCAGCGAGCGCTCTGCGAAAGCCCTTGAGGCGGCGGTCGGCCGAAAGGTGGCCTTCCAGGCCGGCGATAAAGCCGAATCGCCGATGCCCGAGGCGCAGGAGCTCGCGGGTCATGTCGTAGCCGCCGGCCTCGTCGTCGACGCCGACGCCGTCGGCCTTGCCGCGTCCAGGACCGCCGGGCGAGACGGTCACGACCTTGCAGCCCTGCGCGAGCGCCGCCTCGATCAGCGCGACATCGTCGCTGTACGGCGGCGACAGGATCAGGCCCTCGCAGCGTTGGGTGGTGATCAGGTCCAGAATCCGCTTCTGGTTATCGGGCGTCTGTTGCGGAACATTCTGGACCAGCACCTGGTAGCCCAGCGCCAGACAGGCGCGCAGCGCGCCCAGCTCCAGCGCGGATTCGTAGTACGAGTTCGGCTCGTTTTCAGGATCAGACGCGAAGACGAAGGCCAGTAGTCTGCTCGCGCCGCCAGCCAGGCTACGGGCTTGAGGGTTGACCTTGTAGTCCAGCGTCTCGACCGCCTGCATGACCCGCGCGCGGACTTCGTCCCGCACGTTCGGACCGCCATTCAGCACCCGCGAGACCGTTACGCGCGCCACGCCCGACAGGCGGGCGACATCGTCAATCGTGGGTCGTTTGGTGGTCAATGGGCTCCCCCTCCGAGCGCCGGGAAGATGGTCAGGAAAGCAGAGCAACACAAGCGACTCAACGTGAGGGCTATCAGTACGCGATAGGAATGACCAATTCCAAATTATTGGCTTGACCAATTATTGACAAGCCGGACCGGTGGCCAGATATCTTTCGTGCAGGCTCGCGACGTTCGTGACGAGCCCCATTGGGAGATCGCCATGGGAACCAGAGGCCTCGCTGTGCTAGCCGCCGCGCTTTTCACCCCGGTCGTGGCTCACGCTGCGGATTTCGCGATCCTGGGCTCAAGCTTCGGCAAAGGCCCCGTCGCCCCCGCGCTGCGCGAGGCGATCGTCGCCAGGGCCTTGGAAACGGTCGATCGTCCGCCTGGCGCCATTCCGCGGCTGCACACCGAAGGCACCCTGCCCGGCAAAGGCATCCGCGAGATCAGCATCAAGGCCAAGCAGGACCAGGCGATCGTGCTCAACCTCGCCCTGGCTTGGCGACTGACGGGCGATCGCCGGTTCCTTGACGCCACGGGGCGGTACCTGGAGGCCTGGGCCGATGTCTATCAGATGTCGTTCAACCCGATCGACGAGACGGGCTTCGACACCCTGATCCTGGCCTACGATCTCACGCGGTCCGACCTGACCGCGTCCACAAAAGCCAAGCTGGACACTTTCTGGCGAAAGATGGCGGTCGGCTATCTGGACGCCATGGACGCAGGCCCTCGCAACGCCGAGACCAACTGGCAGAGCCACCGGATCAAGCTGGCGACGCTCGCCGCCTACCAGACCGGCGACGCCGCCGTCATCGCCCGAGCGCGCCAGGCCTTTCGCAAGCAGATCGGCGTCAATCTCTACGCCGACGGCTCGACGTACGATTTTCACGAGCGCGACGCCCTGCACTACGTGACCTACAATCTGGATCCGCTGATGATGGCCGCCCTGGCTGCTCAGGCGCACGGCGAGGACTGGCTTTCCTGGAAGAGCGACAAGGGCGCCAGCCTGCCCAAATCGCTCGACTGGCTGGCCGCCTATGCGCGCGGCGACAAGACCCACATCGAGTTCGCCAACTCCAAGATCCAGTTCGACCGCGACCGCGCCGCCTCGGGCCAGAAGGAGTATGCGCCCCATCCTTGGAACGTCGCTAACGCCGTCGGGACCTACAGCCTGGCCAGCCTTCTGGACGAGCGGTTCCTGTCGCTGCGAGATGAGCTGGTGACGCGTACCGGCAACCGACCTCAGGCCTGGATCGAGATCCTGAGAGCGTCCCGCGCGCCGGCCCGATAGCGCCCTTGGTTGACCGCCCCACCCGCCTCTGCCCCAATCGGGTCAGGAGGACGGCATGACTCGTGTGAAGCGTATCCTGACCGGAGGGGCCATCGGCCTCGTCGTGGTCGCCTTGGTCGCGGCGTACTTCGCGTCCCCAGTCCTAGCCCTGCATAGCCTGACCGAAGCGGCCAAGGCCGGCGACCGGGCCAAGCTGGAGCGCCTCATCGACTTCCCCGCTGTCCGCGACAGCCTGAAGTCTCAGCTCAAGGCGGCGATGACTCGGGCGGTCGAGCAGGACCCGGAGCTGCGTGACAATCCGTTTGCCGCGTTCGGCCAGCTCCTGATGGTCGGCGTGGTCGACAAGGCGGTGGACGCCTTCGCCACGCCGGACGCTATCGCGGAAATGGTCGCCACCAGCCGCGCGCCGGAGAAACTATCGCCCTCCGAGCAGGGGCCGCGTGTCGAGACCGGCAAGCCGCGCGATAAGTCCGACACCGAGATCCAATACGGCTTCCAGGACCTGGACCACTTCAAGGCGACCTATCGCGACAAGGCCAAGCCCGACGAGCCCGTGTTTGGCCTCACGCTGGAGCGGCAAGGCCTGTTCCGCTGGAAGCTGGTGCGGATCGACCTTTCGCCGGCGACCTAGAGCGACAGTCCGGCCAGTTTGGCCAGGGCCGGAATGTCGAATGAAGCCTCCAAAGCCGCTGCGATCTCGTCGAGGGCCAGATCCACGCGCGCGGCCTGATCGACAGCGTCCGACGCCGCGCCCAGCTCCGCCAGAAGCGCCGCGCGGGCCTCGCCGCGATCGAACAGGCCGTGGACGTAGCAACCGCTGACGCGTTCGTCCGCCGAGACCCCGCCGTCCGTCTCGCCCGTGTCGAACACCAACATCGGTCGGATCGCGCCAGACGTGCGGCCGACATGCATCTCGTACCCCTCGAACCCCGCGCCGCCCGGCAGGCGCCCGGTCACCGGTCGCAGGGTCTTGTCGCCGGTCATCACGGTTTCGACATCGAGCAGGCCAAGGCCTTCGGACGCGCCCGGCGCGCCCTCGACGCCGTCGGGGTCGGTCACACGCTGGCCCAGCATCTGATAGCCGCCGCAGATCCCCAGCACCCGGCCGCCGCGCCGCAGATGAGCCCGCAGGTCGATGTCCCAGCCCTGAGCCCGCACAAAGTCGAGATCCGCGCGCGTCGCCTTCGTGCCGGGCAGGATCACGAGGTCCGCATCGCCCGGCAACGCCGAGCCGGGCGGTACGAAGGCGAACTCGACCCCGGGCTCGGCGCGCAGCGCGTCGAACTCGTCGAAATTGGCGATGCGGGACAGCATCGGAACCACGATGCGGACCTTGCCGTCCCGTGCCGCTGACCGCGCATCCAGCACAACCGCGTCCTCGGCCGGCAGCCGTCGCGCCGCTGCCAGCCACGGCGCCATGCCAAGGTCCGCCCAGCCGGTGCGGTCCACGATCGCGCGCCGCCCGTCGTCGAACAGCGTCGGATCGCCGCGAAACTTGTTGATCAGGAAGCCTTTGATCATCGCCCGATCTTCCGGGTCGAGCACGGCGTGCGCTCCCACCAGGGCGCCGACCAGGACAACGGGCACGTCGGCGGCGCGGGCGAAGCCCATATTGGCGATGTCGCCGAGCCGCAGATTGACCTCAGCCGGGCTGCCGGCCCCCTCGACAATGACAAGATCGCACTGGCGCTCCAGCGCGCGAAAGCTCTCCACCACGATCGGCAGCAGGCTGGCCTTGTGCTCCTGATAGCCGCGCGCCGCCCAGGAGCCGGCCATCTGGCCGCGCACCACCACCTGCGCGCCGACGTCACTCTGCGGCTTCAGCAGCACGGGGTTCATGTCGACCGTCGGCGCGGTCCGACAGGCGATAGCCTGCAAGGCCTGGGCGCGGCCGATCTCGCCGCCGTCGGCGGTGACAGCGGCGTTGTTGGACATGTTCTGAGGCTTGAAGGGCCGCACCACCAAGCCACGATTGGCGAACAGCCGGCACAGGCCCGCGACCAGCACCGACTTTCCGACATCCGAGCCGCAGCCCTGGATCATCAAGGCGGCCATGCGCTGGTCTCCTCCAAGACAAGGGGCCGGGGGCGAGGGACATAGCCCCCGCCCCCGCCCTCGCTAGAAGCGCGCCCGCAGACCCAGGAACGCGCCACGGCCCGGCGTGCCGTAGTTCAGGATGGTCTGATAGTCCTTATCCAAGGCGTTCTCGACCCGGCCATAGACCTCGAGCGTGTCGCTGATCGGATAGGACGCGCGCAGGTCCACGGTGGCGTAGCTTGAGACCGCCACTGTGTTGGCCTCGTTGTTGTAGGTCTTGCCCACATGGCGGACCGCCACTGTCGTCGACAGGCCGACTGGCCAGCGATAGGTCGCCGACAGGTTCGCGAGGTTCTTCGGACGAAGCGACAGCTGTTTGCCGTCATTGGCGCCCGCCGCCAGCTCGGCTTGAGTATAGGTGTAGTTGGCGGTGATCGTCAGCCCCGCGAGCGGCCGTGCTTCGGCGATCAGCTCGACGCCTTGGGCCTTGGTCTTCTGCAGATTGCGGTAGTAGCCGAACCGGAAGACGCCGCCCGGCGCGCACATCGTATCGGTCGCGCCGAACGCGCACGAGAAGAAGCGGATCTCGTTGTCGGCCTCGCGGTGGAAGACCGTCGCCGAGGTGCGGACCTTGCCTTCCAGGAAGCGCTGCTCGACGCCGGCCTCCCAGCTGTCGAACTCTTCGGGCGACAGCGCGGCGTTGCCGTACTCGCTGAACAGCTCATAGAGACCCGGCGCGCGGAAGCCTTGGCTGTAGCCCGCACGAAGCACCGTCGCGCTGTCATTCAGCGCCCAGGCCGCGCCGACCTGTCCCAGGGTGTGGGCGCCGTAGGCGTCGTGGTCCTCGTAGCGCAGACCGCCGGTGACCGTCAGCCCGGGCGCGATCTCGGCCTGGAGCTGGCCATACAGGCTGTCGGCGCTGATCTTGCCGGTGCGGAACGCTACGTTCGGATTGGCGACCGACGGCGAGCGGGTGCGCATGCGCGAGCGCTCGCTCTCGGCGCCGAAGGTCGCGGTCCAGGTGTCAGTGACGGCGAATACGCCCTGATACTCCCAGCGCTTGTTCTTGCCGGCGGCGTCGAACGTCATCGGCACGGCCGCGCGCGCCGGGTTGTAGTTCTGGCGGTCGGTGTCGGTGTAGGCGAAGCCGACGCGGTTGTTCCAGCGACCGTCCAGCAGGGCGGCGTTCAGGCCCTGATAGACCACCAGTTCCTTTGTGCGGCCAAACTCGGGGCTGTCGACGTTGAAGCCGTCGAAGTCGTTCTTACCGCGCGAATAGACCGCGCGGGTTTCGACAGACACCGCGTCGCTCAGCATCACCCGCAGGCGGCCCGACAGGCCGCTATTCTGATAGCCGTCCTTCTCCTTGCCCAGCTTGTACGAGGAGAAGCCGTCGGTGGTGTAGTAGCCGCCGGCGACGCGCCAGGTGACCTTGTCCGAGGCGCCGCCCACGGCGCCGCGCAGGTATCCGGTCTTGCGCGCGCCGGCCTCGGCCGACAGTGAGCTGGTGAACGGCGTGGTCGGCTCGGCGGTGACGATATTGACGACGCCGCCGATCGCCTGGCTGCCCCACAGGGTGGATTGCGCGCCGCGCAGCACCTCGATGCGCGAGATGTTGCCGACCAGCAGGTTTCCGCTGTTGAAGCCGCCCTGAATGGACGACGGATCGTTCAGCTTCACCCCGTCGATCAGCACGACGGTGTGGTGGCTCTCGGCGCCGCGGATATACAAACTGGTCGCCGAACCGACGCCGCCGTTGCGGGCGAAGGTCACGCTGGGCGTCTGGGCCAGCAGCTCGGTGACCGAGGTCGCCTGGCTGGCCTGGATCACCGGCTCGGTCAGGACGGTCACCGACGCGCCGACCTTCTCGATCGGTTGGGCGGTGCGGGTGGCGGTGACGACGAGTTCGGCCACACCATTGGCGCCGGTTGCGCCGGCGACATCGGCCTCAGGGGCTTTCTGGTCGTCGGCAAAGGCAGGCGCGGCGAGCAGCGCGGTGGCCAGGGCGGTTGAGCTTAAAAGGGCTCGGATCATGTTCAGTCTTCCCGTTATGAACGACCCACGCGACATCCCAAGCGCCCGCGAAGACGCGAACGCTCAGGCCGCCGCGCGGCCTGTTGACTGTCGTTTCTCGGGAGATCCCGTTCGTTCGGCGCACCCCGGCCGAGCGATGAACGACTGCGCCGGGCAGGTCTCCTGGCTCACGGGTCAATGCTTCTGGGCGTCGCCTTCCCAGGCCCTTGCGGGCCCAGTGGCATGTGACGCGAAGCTCGCCGCTTACAGTTGCGGGGGCAGCCGAGGTCTTCAACCTCGTTCCCTATTCATCCTCTTTCGAGGAACCTG
>FWPV01005437.1_pt1 | contig 17586 bp, 22 predicted proteins | sample 2228371 | NCBI WGS metagenome assembly FWPV01 (sample SAMEA103939776, study PRJEB20133) | metagenome | reverse complement strand
AGGGGGTTGGGCTGAACCCGGGAAACGGTGACGCCCCGAGGGAAGGAAAAGGCGCTGGGCCCCAAGGGAATGGAATGGCTGCCGGCCTTGGCCCCTGCGAGGTCAACGGTATGGACCAGGCGGCTTTGAGTGAGGTTGCGGATGATACTACGGGGGCCGGTGACCCGTACCTGGATGGTGGGGGGGACCTCGCTCACAATCATCAGCTGAGGATTCAGATTAACCAACTCCAAGGCCAGATTGAGGGTGGTCTCGGTACGCTCCTCGCCGCCCACCGCAAACCAGAGGGCCACGGCCAGGAAGAAGGAAAGGAGCTTGAGGCCCTTATGGCGTCCCAAAGAAGCGAGCCAGCCGGTCAACGATGGTTCCTTTACGGGATTGCCCCTCGAAGATGTCCTGCAGCTCCTGGCGGAGCTGTAACCGGGTGAGGTTTCTTTTCAGATTACCGCCCCGGGCCAGGGAGATTTGGCCATTGGTCTCAGAGACCACGAGGGCCAAGGCATCGGAGTTTTCCGTTATGCCAACGGCGGCCCGGTGCCGGGTGCCCAAGGCGGGGTCGAGGTCAGGGTTTTTGGACAGTGGCAGCAGACAGCCGGCCGCGACGATGCGATCCCCCTGGATGATCACCGCGCCGTCGTGGGTGGGGTTGTGGGGCCAAAAGAGGGATACCAGGAGCTCCCAGGTGACCAGGGAATCCAGGCGGATGGAGCCCTCCAGGTAGTCGGACAGACCAACTTGGCGCTCCAGGACAATGAGGCCGCCGATGCGATGATTGGCCAGGGTTTCCGCGGCTTCGCAAATTTCCTCCATTACCACCGGTTCGGCGATGCCGGCAGGCACAAAGGCCTTTCGGCCCATGCGGCTTAAGACCCGGCGAATGTCGGCCTGAAAGAGGATGATGACGATGAGGAAGAAGCTTTTGACCACCCCGTCCAGCAGCCACTCCAGAGTGAAAAGCTCCAGGCGACGGGCCCCCAAATACCCGACAAAGACGAGAAACAATCCGGCCAGGACCCAGATGGCCTGAGTGCCCCGCACCATCAGGAATATCTGGTAAATGATGACGGCCACCAGGAGGATGTCCAGGGCGTCCTGCCATCTCAAGTTATAGAGGAACTGCATCGTTTAGGAGTTTTTAGTTTCTGGTTTTTGGTTTCCGGTCAGGAGAAAAAGTATAGAACCTCTGAAAAGTGGAAACACTATTCCGACGGAGCAAGGCCGGCGAGGAATCCGGCCTCTCTCACAGGCCCGGAACGACGGAAAAGTTTTTTACAGAAATCCCAGTATCCAAATAATACCACTTTTCTTTGGATTGGGGGAGAGGTGGCCGACGGATTCAAACTGATACGTGCGCAAGCCGACTTGCTTGTGTTAAAAAGCCTTTCCCTTTAGGAAGGCTCCGGGAGCAAAGATATCAGTCCTCAGACGGCCTCATGGCGAGGTTTTTCCCGAATGGCCTGGAAGACCGTAAGAAACTGGCGGGCATAGGCCACATTGTGGACGCGCAGAATGCGGGCTCCTTCTGTTACGGCCATAGCCAAGGCGGCCAGGCTTCCGATGTCGCGCTCTTCTCCGGCCGGCAGGCCCAGGAGGTGTCCGATAAAGGCTTTCCGGGAGGCTCCCACCAGGAGGGGGCAGCCCAGATCGAGGAAGACATGGAGATTGTTCAGGATTTCCAGGTTATGGTCAAAGGTCTTGCCGAAACCGATGCCCGGATCCAGGATGAGCAATTCCCGGGAGATTCCCTGGGATTCGGCAAACTCCAGGCGTTCCTTGAAGAAGGCTTTAATCTCCCCGAGGAGGTCATCGTACCGGGGGTTGACCTGCATGTCCCTGGGGGTGCCCTTCATATGCATAAGCACCACAGGGACCCGGGCCTGGCGGGCCAAGGGGGCCATCTCGGGGTCAAAGCGCAAGGCACTGATATCATTGATGGCATCTGCACCGGCGGCCAGAGCGGCGCGGGCCACTTCGGCCTTATAGGTGTCGATGGAAATCGGCAGGGGAATTTCAGCCCTGACGGCCTCGATGACCGGCAGGACCCGTCGCAGTTCCTCGGTCAGGGAAACGGGGTGGGAGAAAGGGCGGGTGGACTCACCGCCGATATCCAGGATATCGGCACCGGCTGCGGCCAAGGCATGGGCATGGCGGATGGCGGCCTCAGGTTCAAAGAACCGGCCGCCGTCGGCAAAGGAATCGGGAGTGACATTGATTATCCCCATAATGAGGGGTCGGGCGGTGCTGGCAAGGAGGCGGAGAAAGCGGTTCTGAAGGGCTTCAGGATGACTGACAGTCATAACAAAGTCTCATGCCTAGGAAGGAAGCCACGGGAAAATTTTCAATAACCAAAAAGAGGCGGGCCGATGGCCCGCCCTGAATTTTCTTCGGATAGCCGGCTTATGCCTGTTGAAGACCCAAGGGAAGGGGCAGGGGCTCTTCCTCCGGTTCGGTCGGCGGCTCGCCCGTCTTTTGGAATTTAGCCAAAAGAGTCTGAATTTCCTGGCCATCCAGAGTTTCTCTTTCCAGGAGGGCCTGGGCCAGAGCCTGCAGTTCGGCCCGGTGAGAGGAGAGAAGACCCTTGGCCCGTTCATAGGAGCCGAGAACCAGGTTCTTGATGGCGGTATCAATGGTTCTGGCGGTCTCTTCGCTGAAGTCTTTGGGTTGGGAGATCTCCCGCCCCAGGAACACGTGTTCTTCACGTTTCCCGAAGGTGATGGGGCCCAGCTCCTCGCTCATGCCCCAATTGCACACCATTTTCCGGGCAAGTTCGGTAGCCCTCTCCAGGTCGTTGCCCGCGCCGGTGGTGTACTGATTGAACACCAGCTCTTCCGCGGCCCGGCCGCCCAAGAGCACTGCCAAAGTGGCCATCAGGTAGTCCTTGGGATAAGTATGGCGTTCATCCAAAGGAAGTTGCTGGGTGAGCCCCAAAGCCCGGCCCCGGGGGATGATGGTAACCTTGTGAATAGGGTCGGTGCCGGGGATAAGGTGAGCCACCAGGGCATGGCCGGCCTCGTGATAAGCGGTGGTGGCGCGCTCCTGCTCGCTGAGAATCATGCTTTTCCGTTCGGAGCCCATCAGCACCTTGTCCTTGGCCTGTTCAAAGTCTTCCATGGTGACGGCCTCCCGGTTTACCCGGGCGGCCAGAAGGGCAGCCTCATTTACCAGGTTTTCCAGGTCAGCGCCGGAGAAGCCGGGGGTGCTGCGGGCCAGGACCGTGAGGTCAACGGAAGGCGCCAGGGGGACCTTCCGGGTGTGCACCTTGAGAATAGCCTCCCGACCCTTTAGGTCAGGGATGGGCACCACTACCTGGCGATCGAAGCGGCCCGGGCGCAAAAGGGCAGGATCCAGCACATCGGGCCGGTTGGTGGCGGCGATAAGGATGACGCCCTCATTAGCTTCGAAGCCGTCCATTTCCACCAGGAGCTGGTTCAGGGTTTGTTCCCGCTCATCATGGCCGCCGCCCAGACCGGCGCCGCGATGACGGCCCACGGCGTCGATTTCGTCAATGAAGACGATGCACGGAGAATTTTTCTTGGCCTGGATGAAAAGGTCCCGGACCCGGGCGGCGCCGACGCCGACGAACATTTCCACAAAGTCGGAGCCGCTGATGCTGAAAAACGGGACTCCGGCCTCACCTGCGATGGCCCGGGCCAAAAGGGTTTTGCCGCTGCCGGGGGCCCCCACCAGCAGCACACCCTTGGGGATGCGGCCACCCAGGCGGGTGAATTTTTTCGGGTCCTTGAGGAACTCGATGATTTCCACCACTTCCTCTTTAGCCTCTTCGATCCCGGCCACATCCTTGAAGGTGACTTTGACGGAGTTTTCCGTCATGAGGCGGGCCCGGCTTTTGCCGAAGGACATGGCCTTGCCACCTCCGGCCTGCATCTGGCGCATAAAAAAGATCCAGATGCCGATAAGGACCAGCATGGGCAGCCAGGAGACCAGCAGGGTGGTGTACCAGGGGTTGTCTTCCTTGGGCTTGGCGGTGATCTCCACCTTTTTTTCCTGGAGCATTTTCACCAAGTCGGGGTCCGAGGGGGCGTAGGAGCGGAAGGCCTTGCCGTCGGCCTGTTCACCGAAGATCTCATCCCCCTGCAACGTGACCTTGGAGACCTTGCCAGCCTTCACCAGGTCCAGGAACTGGGTGTAGCTGATGGAAATTTTGCTCCGAGCCTGCTCCGTGGCGTTGAAATAGTTGAAAAGAAAGATCATTACCAGGCTGATGAGCAGCCACAGGGCGATGTTTTTATAGAACGGACTCAAGCGGTTATTCATCTCAAACCTTAAACCGGATTCGGGTCAACTACTTACATTTTAAGTCAATTTGGGGAAAATGCAAGGGATTCTTGCCGCCCCGGATAATCGGATTAAACATAGTTCTAAATTTAATACCGGATGGAGGTGGTGACTTTGCCATGTTTGGCAAACTGAAAAGATTTTCGGTTTAGGCGTCTTGGGGCCTTGGGCAGGGAGAATCAGAATCCAGACCTTTCGGGATGGAGTCAGGAAGACAGTGGTGCAGGAATTCCCGGGCTTCTGCAAAACCGGGGCGCAACCGGAGGGCCGTCTGGAAGGCCTGCCGGGCTTTTTCCCGATCTCCCATTTCAAAGCGGAGGACACCCAAGTGGAAATAGACTTTTTCATTGTCCGAGGCCAAGGCCAGTGCGGTTTCGTAACACCTGAGAGCATCCTGGTGTCTGTTTTGCCGCCTTAAGGCGAGGCCCAAACAGAGGCAGAGGAGGGCATTGTCCGGGTGGTCGCGGATTAATTCTAGGAGAAGCTCTTCTGTTGCCTGATCCAAGCTGGCCTGAAGGAAAATTTCGGCCACTTCCGGAAGTTCGGCCTTATCCAGGAAGGCCTGGCAGCAATTGAGGGATTCCTGCAGGTAAAGGCGGGCCCGCCGGGGGGCGCCGGTTTTCAGGCAGAGCTGCCCCAGACGGAAAAGGCGCCCGGGGTTCAGGGGGCTCAAGTGGTGGGCCTGCTCAAGAAAGCGTCGGGCTTCGGCCAGATTTCCCAGTTCTTCATATAAAGCCGCCAAGTTTTGGCAGGCTTTCCAGTATTGCGGGTTAAGCTCCAAGGCCTGGGTGAAAAAAGCGGTGGCAGCCGCGTAAGATTTGAGGGCCAGATGGCATTCGCCCAGGAGGTTAAGGACCTTGGCCTGTTTTTTAAAGGGGGGGGCAAGGAGCTTTTGCAAGAGGCTCAGGGCTTCCTGATGCCTCTGGCCGGCGGCCAGTTTTTTGGCTTTGCGGAACAGGGCTTCCCCGGCGCTGGGTTGATGTCTGTTCAGGATGATGGTGCGCAGGCGGGATTCCAGCGCGGTGATTTTAAAGGGTTTGAGGAGATAGCCGTCCACTTCGCTTTCCGCGGCGGCGGCGACGATTTCCTCGGTGACTTCGCCGGTGATCATCAGAAAGGGGGTGGTCTCGTAAGTGGGATGGGCCCGGAAACGCCGCAGCAGTTCCAGGCCATTCAGGCGGGGCATGTTGATGTCACAGATAACCAGGTCATAGACCTTTCCTGTAGGGCCTTCCAGGCCTCCAGGCCGTCGCCGGACTCATGGATAGGGGGGCGTACCCCCAAGGCCTGGAGCATTTGGCACAACATGCGACGGATTGCCGGCACGTCATCCACCACCAGAACCTGGAGGGGAGAGAACAGGCGGTCAGAGCCGTTTGATGCCGCCGGCTTGTTTTTTAGACGCTCAGAAGGCATAAGGCTTTTATACTTTTAAGAAATTATCGGCATAAACAAAAGTGGGGTTGAGAGGATTTTCAGACGGAGTTCGGAGGGGCGCGGAAGTATGACCGGAGCCGACCCTATTCCCGGGATATATAAGTTTGGGCGCAGGGATGTGCCTGCGCCCTGTTGCCGGCCGGGAAATCCTCAATGGATTATCTGGATTGAGGCATGAGGTTCAAAATACTCTCCCTGGCGATGCGCCAAGGTCCGGACCCCAAGCGGACTCCGGCCAACCGGCCGTCACGAATCATGCGGTAAACGGTCCGGCGGGAGAGACAAAGGATATCGGCTACCTCATCCGGCCGAAATAACCTTTTTTTCTTGAGAAGCTCCATTCTTATCCCTCCTTGGCTTTCCAGGTTTACTTTGGCGCCGATATGAAGCCGCGATGCAAAGGGCAGGCCTTGCACCGAGCCCCCTCTTTGGCCATCAGGCATTGCCCGATGCCATTATAGGGTATTTCCCCATTTTTGTCTAATACTTTTCCCTATAAATTTATAGGGGAAAATATTAAGAGCCTAGGACTTACGAAAAATTCTAGGACAATCCGGAGCAGAGCCGCAGGGAGAGTCAAGCGGGCTGATTTCCGTATTTCTTCAAGCTAATCTTGGGGCCGGTACGTTTCCTTCCGGGAGGGCTTCGGAGAATGGTCCGATTTTTTCACCCGCTTCAGAGATATCGGCCGCCTCCCGAAGCCGGGAATAACCGTTTTCAATCTCTTCCCCACCAAACCCCTTGTCCCGGAAGCTTTTGCCATTCGGGCCTTTGCTTTCCCTACTACGGGCACCTTTTTGAATCCCAAAATTTTTTTTCGAGAGCGGGTTTTGGGCAAATGCTTTTGAGACAATGCCGGCCTTTTGTTTCGGCCGTTGCCACGATTTTTGTAATGGGGAGGGAAAACGCAAAAGGGGGAGCCTGATGGAAAAGGAGAGGCTGTTGCGACCCAGGGAAGTGGCCAATCGGCTAGGCATTTCGCGTTCTTCGGTGTACCGCTGGTTTTGGGAGGGAAAGCTCAGGGGCATCAAGCTTTTGGGAGGGCCGGTGCGGATTCTCGAGAGTTCGGTGAACCTGCAACTTTCCGGGGCGGATTTCGGCTTTGAATAAAGAACTGCCAGGGGTTGCGGGTGTTCTGGCGGATTCCGGCATTTTTGCGTAAGCAATCGGCCACATCATGGCAGCAAGCAAGCGATCGGGGCGGCAGGGAAAACGCGATCTTTATTATGCGGAAGCGCAATCGCTGTATCTGGCCGGCAAGGAACTGGAGGAGCTTCAGGAGATTTACCCCGTTTCCCGGCAGACTTTGATCCGTTGGCACCGGGAAGGGCAATGGGAAGAAAAACGGCGCCAGGCGCTGGTTTCGCCCCATTGGCTGGGGAAGGCCCTGAAAGGCATCCTGCGGGAAAAAACCAGCCGCCTTTTGGCCAAGGGGGATTTAACCCCGCAAGAGCTGGACGAACTGACCAAGCTCATCACGCTGATTGAGCGGCTAAGCAGTTACGGTTGGGACATTCGGGCGGCGGCTTTGGAAGTGATGGAGCGTTTCAGCGAGTTTCTACGGGGCTGGGTCAAAGACCGGGAGGAAATCCAGCGGTTCACCAGTTGGATGCAGGAGTTTTTCCGCAAGCTGGAGGACGAAGAGGACCACGGATAGGGGCAGGCTCGTGCTGAATTTGAAGAAGAAGATGACGAAGCGGGAGTTCCGTCGGAGGGCGGATGAAATTCTGATGCGCCTTTCCATGGAGGTCACCCCGTTTTGGGATGACACTCTGGAGCGGCGGCAGGCGCGGCTGAGCCGGGCGGCGTCTGACCCGCTTTACTTTTGCCGCACCTATCTGCCCCATTACTTCACTCAGGCCCCGGCCCCGTTCCATTATGAACTGATCGGGCTGCTGGAGACCCGGGGGCCGGTGGTCAGGCCCATTGTAGCGGCCGCCCCCCGGGAATTCGCCAAAAGCACGGTTTGCTCCTTCGGGTATGTATTGCACCAAATCTGCTTTGGGAAGAGGCATTTCATCATCATCGGGAGCGACACCGAGGATCTGGCCAGCGACCTGACGGGCTACATCTATCTGGAGCTTTTGTATAACGAGCGGCTGCACCAGGATTTCGGAGAGCTGGTGCGGCCCAACAAGGCGGTGGATGATTTTGTCACCCGCAACGATGTCCGGGTAAAGGCCAGAGGGCGGGGCCAGCGTCTGCGGGGACTCAAGCACAAGCAATGGCGGCCTGACCTGGTCATCCTGGATGACCTGGAAAACGACGTGAACGTGCGCAATCCGGAGATCGCGGAGCACATTCTGGACTGGGTGACCTCCGCGGTCTATCCGGCCATTGAGGCCCAGGGGACCCTTATGATCATCGGGACGATTTTGCGGCAGCGGAGCGCCCTGCACCGGATGCTGACAAGCCAGGAAGAGCCTTTTTGTCATTTTGAGCGGCGCCTGTACCGGGCTTTGCAGGAAGACGGCACTTCCCTGTGGGAGGCGCGTCACCCGGCGGCCAAACTCAGGCAACAAAAACAGCTCATGGGTTCGGTGGCCTTCAATCGGGAAAAGATGAATGAGCCGGCTCCGGAGCAGGGCCTTTTCCAGGAGCACTGGATTCACTATTACCACCCCGACAGCCTGAAGGACAAGGATCTGGCGATAGTAGGGTTCTTTGACCCGTCCCTGGAAAGCGGCGCAGGGGCGGACTACAAGGCGGTGGTGACCGTGGCCTTGGCGCCGCAGGAGATGGTGTTCTATGTGCTGGACGCATTTATCCGGAAAACCACCCTGGAGCAGACGCTTCGGGCCATATTCAACCGGCACAAGGAACGGCCTTATCTGTGCTTCGGGGTGGAGGACAACCTGTTCCAGCGTCTTCTTCTCAAGGAATTTGACCTCTTGGGCAAGGAGTTGGGGCTGATGCTGCCGGTGAAAGGGGTAACCCAGCGCCTGGCCAAGGAGACCCGGGTGGCCAGCCTGGCGCCCCTATTGGAGCGGGGCAGGATTCGGTTTATCCGGGGCCATTCGGACCAGGAGCTTCTGGTGGAGCAGCTTCTTTATTTCCCCTCCCGGACCCTGCATGACGACGGGCCAGATGCCCTGGAAGGGGCCGTCCGCCTGGCCCAAAACCTGCTCCCGGGGGCAAAGGAAGTAAGGTATGAGCCGGTGCGGTCCCGGGTGTTTGCGGGACGGGGGGCTTTTTGAAGGTTTCGGCATAAGTCTAAGGGGATTTTACCGATTTAACCGCTCCGTTGAGCTGGGGGCGGCCATGGAGAATTCATGGGTTTACGGGACTATTTCGGGAGACTTTTCAAGCCGACGGCCAAGCCGGATAGGCGGGAGCTGTCGGCGGTGAGCGTGTCGGCGCGCTGGGGCACCTATCCCAGTGTGGGGCTGACCCCGGGCCGGCTGGCGGCCATTTTTCAGGAAGCGGACCACGGCATAGTACAGCTCCAGATGGAGCTCTTTGAGGAGATGGAAGAGAAGGACGCGCACCTGGCATCCCTGCTCCAGACCCGGAAACTGGCGGTGCTCAGTCTGGATTACGAGATTTTGCCGTATGCCAAAACTCCGGAAGACGAACGCATTGCCGAAGTCCTGGGAGAGCTGGTTTACCGCATCCCCAATCTGGAAGAGGCATTTCTGGACCTTTTGGATGCCATCGGCAAAGGCTTTGCGCTGGTGGAACTCGTGTGGGGCACAGAAGGCAACCTTGCCAAGGTGGAGGAAGTGAGATGGATTCCGCAAAAAAGCGTGACCTTTGCAGAAGGTCTTAAGCCCCGCCTGCTGACCGCCAAGGAGCCCTGGCGGGGAGAGGAGTTTCCCTTGTGGAAGGTGGTTTATCACCGCTACAAGGCCAGGAGCGGCCATGACACCCGGGCCGGGGTGCTCCGGGTGGTGGGCTACATGTATCTGCTCAAGAACTATGCCCTGAAAGACTGGGCGGCGTTCAATGAAGTGTTCGGCATGCCTCTCCGGCTGGGGAAGTATGACCCCAGTGCGTCGCCCGCGGACCGGGAGGCCTTGATCCAGGCCATCCGCAACCTGGGGTCGGACGCGGCCGGGGTAATCAGCAAAAACACGGAGATAGAGTTCGTGGAGGCCACGTCCCGTCTCACCGGCAACACCAACCCATACCAGCTGCTGGCGGAATTCTGCAACCGGGAGATGTCCAAGGCGATTTTAGGGCAGACCCTGACCACGGACACGGCGGGAGCCACCGGAACCTATGCCGCGGCCCGGGTGCATGCCCAGGTACGCCGGGACCTGGTGGAGGCCGACGCCCAGGCATTGGCCCAGACCTTGCGGGAGCAGCTCCTGCGGCCGCTAACGGGTTTCAACTTTGGCTGGGGCAAGCCCGTACCCTGGTTCCGCTTCCGGTACGAGGAGGAGGAAGACCTCAAGACGTTGTCGGAAGTTTACCGGAACCTGGCGGAGGTAGGGCTGCCTTTGGGGCGGGAGCATGTGGCGGAGCGCTTCGGCATTCCGTTGCCGCAGGACGGGGAACTGCTCATATCCGGAGAAGAAAGGAGGAAAAAGGTTTGAACATCAAGGAAGGCGGGGGAAAGGTGCAAAGGAGCAAGTGGGCGGCGGCAATGGCGCTGACCGGGCTACTTGCGGGGTGCTGCACGAATCCGGGGATATTCCAGAAGTTGGAGCACTCCCTCAAGACCGTGCAAAGCTACTATGATCCGCTGCTCAGTGAAGACCTGAAGAATGACAAGGTGCAGCGGGCGGTGGTGGCGGCGGACACGACCCTGCTGCTGGCCGGAGAACTGCAGGCCCAGTGGTGTCCGGCGGCCGAGGCGGTGAAGCAGGTGGAAATGCAGGCGAAAGAGGCGCAGAAGCTGGCTCAGGAGGCTGGGGTGCAGACGACGCAAGGGCAACGGCAGCCGGATTCCGCAGCCAGCGGCACGGAGCTTTAAGCAATTCGGATACGGCTATGGAGAGGAAACTGAAGCTGGTGTTGGAAGCGGCAGATTTGCCGGAGTGGATACGCCTTCTGCCGCTGGGACAAGTGGATCTGGTGGACGGCCGGCCGCCTTTTGAAGTGGACCGGGAGTCCCTGGCGGCCATAGTGGAGGCATTTAACGCCCGGGGCATTGACCTGGTGGTGGATTACGAGCACCAATCCCTTAACGGTGGCCGGGCGCCGGCCGCGGGCTGGATCAAGGAACTGGAGACCCGGGACGACGGTCTATGGGCCCGGGTGGAATGGACGGCCCAAGCCCAAGAATACCTGCGCCAGAAGGAATACCGTTACTTTTCTCCGGTTCTCAAGCTGGACCCGGACACCCGCAAGCCGATGGCCCTGCTAAACGTAGCCCTGACCAACGTCCCGGCCATGAAAGGGGCGTCGCCGTTGGTGGCAAAATACGGGGGCGGGGCTTCGGATCAGCCCGTCCAAGGCGCCCACAAGGGGTCGAAAGAAACCGACCTCGTGTTGGAAGAGCTCAAAGGCAGGCTGGGACTGACCTCCGAGGCTTCGGAAAGCATCCTGTGGAGCAAGGCCAAGGAATTTTTCCAGGAAATGGCGAGGGTTCTGGGGCTGGAAGAAGGGGCCACCGCAGCGCAGGTAAAAGGGGGTCTGGAGACACTGAAGGCCGGGGCGGCGCAGGCAGAGGCGCTTAGGAAGGAACTGGAGACGCTGAAATCCCGGCTGGCCGAGGAGCAGACGGACCGGATGGTGGCGGAGGCGTTAAAGCAGGGCAAAATCAGCCCGGCGCAAAGAGCCTGGGCTTTGGAGTACTGCCGTCAAGACCCGGAAGGATTTCGGGCTTTTGTGGCCCAGGCGCCCCAAGTGGTGCCGGTGGGGGTGACTCTGAACCTGGCGCGGGAAATCCCGGGTAGAAAAGGGAGGCTCACGCCCAAAGAACTGGCGGTATGCCGGGCTGCAAATATAAGTCCGGAAATGTATTTGCAGGCCAAAGAGGCCAACAATCAAGGAAAGGAAACGGAGGTGTGAGGGATGGCTGCACTGACCCAAGACAGGGCGACTCCTTACAGAGAAGGGGTTGAAATCGAATTTCCGGTGGCGGCCGGCGCCAAGATATTTGCCGGCAGCCTGGTATGCTGCAATGCGCAGGGTTATGCGGTGCCCGGGGCTGACACGGCGGGGCTGAAATTTTTGGGGGTGGCCCTGGAACAGGTGGACAACAGCACCGGGGCCAACGGTGCCAAGAGGATCCGTCTCCGGCGAACCGGGGTGTTTGAATTTAACGCGGCCAGCATCACCCAGGCTATGGTAGGGGATCCGATGTATGTCAAAGACGACCAGACTTTTGACGACGCCGCCGGAACCACCAATGACGTCAGGGTGGGGGTGCTGGTGAAATATGTCTCCGATACCAAGGGTTGGATAGACATCAGCAGGTAAAGGGAGAACGAAACAATGGTTATAAATGCGGAAACTTTGTCCATGGTTTATACGGCCTTTTCGGCCATATTCAACAATGCCTTCCAGGAAACAGAATCCTGGTATGAACGGGTGGCCATGACGGTGCCGGCCAAGACCAGCATCATGGATTACAAATTTTTACTGGATTTTCCCACGGTGCGGGAATGGATCGGCGACCGGCAGGTGAATTCCCTGGAGCCCAAGGCGTACCAGATAGAGACCAAGGACTGGGAAGCCACCATTGAAATCGAACGCAATGACATTGAGGACGAGCAGATCGGGCTCTACAACCCCATTGTGGCGGCCTTGGCCCAGGAGGCCAAGAAGCATCCGGAGAAACTGATTGCGGCGCTGCTCAAGGCCGGGACTACGACGGTGTGCTATGACGGGAGGAACTTTTTTGACACCAGCCACCCAGTGGGGGCCGGAGTGGCGTCCAATTATGATGCGGGCATTGAGACGGCCTGGTATCTGCTGGACACTTCCCGGGCCATCAAACCCTTTATTTTCCAACTGCGCCGGGGCGTGCAACTGGTGCGCATGGACCGGCCGGATGACGAGCATGTCTTTATGCGCAAGAAGTTCCGCTACGGGGTGGATTATCGCGGCGCCGCGGCGTACGGCTTGTGGCAGCTGGCCTATTGCTCCACCCAGGACTTGAACGCCACCAACTATGCCGCAGCCCGCACCGCCATGATGTCTCTCACCAACGCCGAGGGCGCGCCATTGGGGATCAAACCCAACTTGTTGGTAGTGCCGCCCATCCTGGAGTCCAAGGCCCGGGAGATTCTGAATGCGCAATTTATCATCGGGGATCCCTCGGCGGGCGGTTCCAGGTCCAACATCTGGCAGGGGACCGCGGACCTTTTGGTGGTTCCGGAGCTGGCTTAACCTTTGCGGCCAGGGGCGCCCCACCGGAGGGCCCCCGGTCAATAACCTGGAGGAACGATGGGTTGGTTCGGCGGTTACGTCCTGCAAACAAACAACACTGTGCCAGGGAATTATGAGCTGGTGACGGTAGGTGACACCTCCACCTATTTATCCCGGGGCAAAGTCAACCCCACTTCCGGTCCTTATGCCGGGATGACCGCGCAAGCGGTGATGATTTCCCTGGAAGGGGGAGCCATCCGATTTCGCCTGGACACCCCGGCCAACGGGCCTCCGACTCTGACAGTGGGACACCTTATGGTGGACGGAGACGCCCTGTTAATTGTGGGCAGTCAGGCAATCTCCCAATTTCGGGCCATAAGACAGGAAGCCACCAGCACTTTATTACAGGTGACCTATTTTTATTGATTCGTCGGAGCAGGGGTTTGGAGGGAAGAAGGATGCTGGAAGGCAGGAAAACTTACATAACGGCGGCTCTCATGGCGGTGGCGGCCTTTAGCCGGGGCATGGGGTGGCTGGACCAGCAGCACTATGAGCTGATCCTGGGGCTGCTGGGGTCCTTAGGCCTGGCGGCCTTACGGGCGGGAGTGTCGAAGTCCTGACCGGCCATGAATTATCCGGATCTGGCGGAACACACCGGTTCCCTGGTGGCGCTTCTTAGCCTGTTCGCCGGGATCAGTGGCTTTCTCATCTGGCGCATGTTTTCCCGGGTGGAAAGAAAGCTGGACGAAGTGCTGCAGCTCTGCTGCGAATGTCAGCGGGATATGGCAGAGCGGTTCCTGCCCAGGGAGGAGTTCCGGGACGAACGGGACGCTTTGTGGAGTGCGCTGAACAGCCACAGCCACAGCAGCAACGGCCGGGTAGTGCGATGAGTCCAGAAGGGAAGCCGGGAGAGGAAGAATTATGGCGTATTGTTCCCAAAATGACATTCTGACCAGGATATCCCAGGAGGAGCTGGCCCAGTTGACATCCGACTCCGGAGACCTGCCGGATGCCTTGGTGGTGGAAGAGGCCATTGCCCAGGCGGATGCCGAGATCGACAGCTATCTTGGAAGCTGCTGCAGCGTGCCCTTGACACCGGCGCCGCCTCGCCTCAAGGCTTTATCCGCGGATATGGCCATTTATCATATCTATTCCCGGAGGGGCGTGGCGCCGCCGGTGAGGCGGGAGAGGTATGAAGCGGCGGTAGCCTTTCTCAAGGCGGTGGCGGCCGGAGCGGCAACGCTGGGAGAGTCAGCCGGGAACACCCGGGAGGTGGAGGACTTTAGCAGTGCGGCCCGCATATTTTCCCGGACCGGTCTGAAGGATTGGTAAAAGGGCGGACAGCAATGGGCAGCTTTTCCTGTACGGCGGTGGAAGATGCGGTGCTGAAGGCCCTTCAGGCCCGGCTGGGGGACAAGGTCAAGACCCTGAAGACTTATCGGGGAGGTTGGCGGGAGGATCTGAGGCGGGAGGGCTGGCGGCTGCCGGCGGTACTGGCGGCCGTGGAGGAAGGCCGGGCGCAGCAAGTGGGGCTGTCGTCCTATGACCTGACTTTGCTGGTGAAAATTCTGGTGATTGTCCGCCAGTTAAGGGGGGAGGCCGCGGGGCGACGGGAGCCGGGAGGCATATATGAGATTCTGGGGGATATCCGTCAGGCCCTGTGGCACCAGGATCTGGGGCTGGACATGCTGCCCTTGGCCCTGGTGAATGAGGAGCACCTGTTCAGCTCCCAGGAGCAACTGGTATACGCGGCCAGCTACCGCACCGGCTGGGTACAGGATTTTTAGAAGGTTTTGGTTTTTGGTTTTCGGTTTTTAAGGATGTCAGGCGGTTCAACCTGGAACCGATCCTAAAAGAGGAGAAATTTTAGATGGGCAGGTCCATCCGCAATTTTCTGGCCAGCCACAACCTGCTGGCGGTGTCAGCGAACCGCAGGGAGACGGCCATCAATACAGAGCAGGCGTTGGACACCACCATGCTTGTGGACTTGAACACAGTGCTCACATACCGGACTCTTAAAGTGGCCAACCGGGATGAGCTGACCGGCAAGGAGGAGGCGGACCGCCTGTACGACCTGGGGGCGACGGTGTCCGGCAACCTTTCCTTTTCCCGGGCCCAGCCCCAGCATTTCGCCTTTTTGCTGGCTTATGCCCTGGGTGAAGTGCAAACCACCCCGGCAGGGGGGAGCGGCTTTCGCCACACCATCCGCCCCCGGGCCGGAGAACTGGATGAGGCCCGCTCCAACCCATCATTTACTGTGGCCATGCGCTACGGCAAGCAGGTATTGAAGCGCCGGTTCGCGTCCTGCTTCCTTGACCAGGTGCGGGTGGAATTTGCCAAGGACGGCTGGGCCAAAATCAACGGCTGGGTCAAAGGCACGGGCAAGGTCACGGACAACTATCAGGTGGAGGAAGTAGCCGCGGCCTATAACACGGGAAGCCTGACGCTGGCGGTCAACGCCGTGGAAGGCGCCAGCGAAGCCGAAAGACTGAGCAACGTGCAGGCGGTTCAGGTCCTTAATCCCGCCACCCAGACGTGGGGTGAGGTGAGCTACCAGGCGGTGTCGGCCGGGGCACCGGCGACGATAACCATCACCCCGCCGGGGGGCAGCCCGGAGACAACGCTGTATAAAATCTATTATATCCCGGCGGAGAGCGATTGGATGGTTTTTCCGCCCCGGGTGGAGGAGCCGCCCCTGAAGGTGAGCCGGCTTCAGGTGAGCCTGGGCGGACGCTGGGACGGCCACGAATTTCTGGGAGGCTACCCTCTGGGCGCGGAGCTGCGCAAGGTGGTGTGGAATTTCCGAAACCACCTGACTTTGGAGCGTACCCCGGGGGCCGGCGGCGACTACGCCAATCGGGCCTTTCGGGCCGGCCGGGAGCAGAAGCTGGAAATGGACCGGGACTTCCGGGACTTCCTGCTGACCCATCACCTTAAGGAGAATGATTATCTGGGCCTTTATCTCAAGGCCGTGGGGCCGGAAATCGAACCCGGGATCAACTACCAGGTGGAGCTGGTGTTTCCCAAAGTGGCGGTGGTGGCGGCTCCGGTCCGGGTAGCCCAACGCCGCGTGGCGGAAGAAGTGGAGTTTGCCGTACTGGAAGACGACGTCCACGGCTCGATGGTGGCTTACGTGCAGAACAAAGTGAGCAGTTATGCGGCTTGGGAAGGCTGACGGGCATGGCAAACCGTGCCCCTGCAAACCGCTTTTTTTCCTGCAGCAGTAAAAAACATTAAAACCCTTCTGCTTCACAGGAGGAGCGATGGCCAGGATTTTAGGGGAAGAACGTTACGCCCTGGCGGTCCGGGACCCGGTGTCCGGGTCGGTGATCACCCTGTATTACCGGCGGCCCACCTCCGAGGAGCGAGTGGCCTATCAGCTTTCGGCTTACCGCATTGAGGGCGGGGAGCGGCGATTCTGCCTGGGGGAGACCCGCCTCAAGTTCGGGCTGGAAATACTGCTGGGCTTTGGGGACGGCGATTTTCTCATTCAGGAGGGCGGCGAACTGGTTCCTCTGGATCCGGCTCGCCATGGAGACTGGAAGGAGCAAATCCGCCAGCACGCTCCGGACCTGGTGTCCTACCTGGCACAGCAGGTGTTTGAAGGCTTTCGGGTGATGGGCCGGAGGGAGACGGAGTGGGACTGACCGGCCTGAAACAAGGGAAGGGCCTGATGGAGGATTGGCCTCTTCTCGAGGAGTTGCTGGATTTGGCCCGAGGGCGGCTCTGTCATCCGGAGAGGCGGCGGCGCTGCCGGATGGAGAACGGGGCTTTTGCAGAATGGGCCTGCCAGGAGTGCAGGGAATTTCGGCGGCCGGAGACCATATCGCCCTGGACCTGGCATCTGGTGTTCCTATATCAGCTCAAGCAGGCAGGGTATCCGCTCGGGGCCAACGACCTGACGCTGGAGACCTGGCTGCTTTTGGGGTTGGTGCAGAAGACTTTTGACGCGGCGAACAGCAACCTTCCGGTGCGCAAAACGCACCTTCTGACCAGGAAGGAAACCGATTCATGAAAAAGACCGGCAGCGGGTACAGTCAGGCGGAACTGGCGGAGTTCCGGGCCATGCAGGAGGAAATGCTGAGCTTGAGCCGGGAGTACAGCGAAGCCCGGCTGGACGCCTGGGATCGGGAAGTCAGGGACCTGGCCACAGGCTGGAGGGATTTTCTCAGGGAATGGCAGGGAAGCCTGGAACAGATGAGCGGTTCCGCCTTCAGTACCTTTGAGGAAATCGCGGACAAAGGGGGGGCGGCAAGCCGGCAGCTTTCCCAGGACTGGCAAAAAGCCCTGACGGAAATGGCGGCCGAGATGGCGGCCTTCGGGGAGCAGGTGCTCAAGACTTTCGACAAGGTGAGCGGGAGCCGGCCGGGAGAGACCGGCGGCGGCGATTGGCTCTCTTTTCTGGGTTTTGACTTCGGTTTGGGAGGGCTCTTTCATGACGGAGGCCTCGTGGAGGCTCACCGGGGCCTGATAGTCAACCCGGAGGCGCTTGAGGGGGATGAGCGTCTGGCGGTGGTGCAGACCGGGGAAGGGATTCTTCCCCGGGACGTCATGCTGCGGTTGGGGGAGGAGAATTTTGAGGCCCTCAGGAGC
>FWPV01005330.1_pt1 | contig 17587 bp, 15 predicted proteins | sample 2228371 | NCBI WGS metagenome assembly FWPV01 (sample SAMEA103939776, study PRJEB20133) | metagenome | reverse complement strand
TCGTGAGAGGCGAAGACACGCTCCTGGGAGAACCTTTCGAACTGGAGGCCGATCTGGTCGTTCTGGCCGGCGGTCTGGAGCCGCGAAAGGAAGAGGAATTTCTGAGGGAGATGCTCGGGCTGGAAAAGTCACCGAATCAATTTTACGCAGAGGCGCCTGGGCTCGATCCCATCGTCACCAATGTCGAGGGGGTCTTTCTCGCCGGTTGTTGCCAAGGTCCGAAAGATATTCCGGATACGGTGGCTCAGGCCAGTGGTGCCGCTGCCCTCGCCTGTGCCCTTCTGGCCAAAGGAAAGCTAAGGGCATAGGGGATGGGGCTTAGGGCTTAGGGCACAGGGCATAGGGCATAGAGAAATGAGATTAGAAATTTATTAGGCCCAACTCTATGCTCCTTGCTCTATGCTCTATGCTCTCTGCTCTCTGCTCTCTGCTCTATGCTCTATGCTCAGTGTGGTAGAGCCATGAAGATTGGTGTTTACATCTGTCACTGCGGCATCAACATCGCCGCTACAGTCGATGTGGAGAAGGTGACGGCCTTCGCCAAGAAGCTTCCCCACGTCGCGATCGCGCGAAACTATCAATACATGTGTTCCGACCCAGGTCAGGATCTCATCAAAAACGATATCAAGAGTCTTGGCCTCGATCGAGTGGTGGTAGCCGCATGCTCGCCAAGGATGCATGAAATCACTTACCGAAATGCTATCCGTTCGGTCGGACTGAATCCCTACTTTTTCGAGATGGCAAACATTCGTGAGCAGTGCTCTTGGGTCCATTCGAGTAGGGAAGAGGCAACGGAAAAGGCAATGGACCTGATCGCCTCAGCTGTCGCGAAGGTCTCTCTCCATGAGCCGTTGGAAGAGAACGAGGCCTCCGTCACCCCACGAGTCCTCGTGATCGGAGGTGGCATCGCAGGAATCCAAGCCAGTCTCGACATCGCTCGCTCAGGCTTTGAGGTCTACCTTGTGGAGAAGTCTCCCACCCTGGGCGGCCATGTCGCTCAATTGGATCGAACCTTTCCAAACTTGGACGAAACCTCGACCATCCTCTTGCCGAAGTTGGAAGAGCTTCAGAGGCATCCCCAGATCCATCCTTTGACCCAAACGGAGGTGGAGGAGGTGGAGGGTTTCGTTGGGAATTTTAAAGCAAGGGTGAAACATCAGCCGAGGTACGTCGACCCCGCGAAATGCACGAGCTGCAAACGGTGCGAGGAGGTCTGCCCTGTCGATCTTACGAACGAATTCGATATGGGCCTATCGAAAAGGAAAGCCATCTACCTCCCCTCCCCGCTCGCCTTTCCCCACAGCTATCTGATCGATTCCAAGGCGTGCCTCTTCCTCCAAAAGGGAGAGTGTGGAAGATGCCGAGACGTTTGTCCCGACGGGGCTGTCCGTTTCGAGGAAGTGGGGATGGAATTTCAGCTCGAGGTGGGAACGATCGTTGTAGCCACAGGGTATGACCCCTTCGATCCCAAACTCAAACCTGAATTTGGGTACGGCCGTTATCCCAATGTGATGACCGCCCTTGAATTCGAGAGGCTCCTTTCCCCGAAAGGTCCCACCAAGGGAAGGATTGAAGTCAACGGAGAGCAGCCCAGGAGCGTCTTCTTCATCCAATGTGTGGGATCGAGGGACAAGACCGTGGGCAACGAATATTGCTCGAGGGTCTGCTGCATGTTCACAGCAAAGCAGGCCTTCCTCGTCAAGGAACAGATCCCTGAGGCTCGGGTCACGGTATGTTATATCGATATCCGAGCCTTCGGAAAAGGATACGAAGAGTTCTACGAACAGGTTCAGAAGAAAGGGATCTTCTACCGGAAAGGAATCCCATCGGAAATCTATCAAAAGTCCGGAAAACTAATGGTGAGAGCGGAGGACGAACTGCTCGGTGAAGCCTATGAGGAAGAGGCGGATTTGGTGGTTTTGGCAACCGGTTTGACCCAAAGGAAAGACTCCGATCAGCTTCGGGGCCTCCTCAAGCTTTCTCAAGGGCCGGATCGATTCTACTTGGAGGCCCATCCCAAATTGAGACCCCTCGATACAGCGACCGACGGTATCTTTCTGGCCGGTGCCTGCCAAGGACCCAAAGATTTGAGCGATACGCTTTCCCAGGCCCACGGAGCTGCCTCGAGGGCAACCATTCCCCTCTTTGCTGGAAAAGTTAGAATTGAACCGATTACAGCGGTGGTGGACCCGCTCCTCTGTGCAGGATGCGGCCTTTGTGAGCAGATCTGTGAATATCGGGCTCTGAAGATCGATCCTTATCGAAAGTTGATGACGGTCAACGAAGCGCTATGCAAGGGATGCGGAGCCTGTAACGCCACCTGCCCTTCCAGTGCAATTAGCTTAAGGCATTTCAAGACAGAACAGATCATTGCCCAGATCCGCGAACTGAGTTAGTTCGCAATTCCAAGATTCCGACAGAACGGTTCGAAACCGTTCTGCAAAGATACGAGATAGACTCGTCATTCGACACCGGCAATGGAAAGAGGATTGGTCCAGGTCTACACAGGGGATGGAAAGGGGAAGACGACGGCTGCCTTAGGGGTCGCCCTTCGGGCTGTGGGTCACGGGCTAAAGGTTCTCGTCATCCAGTTCATGAAGGGAAACGCAAGATACGGCGAGTTGGAATCTGCCAAAAGGCTTTCTCCTCACCTAACCATTATGCCAATGGGAGGGGAGGGCTTTGTATCGAAATCCCATCCCGACCCATTAGATAGGGAGAGGGCTCTTCAAGGATTTGATCTCGCCAAGAAGGCGATCGCAAGCGGAGACTATGACATTGTGATCCTCGATGAGATCAATACGGCCATTGAGTACGGACTGATCCCTCTCTCCGATCTCCTTCAGCTCATTGACTCGAAACCGATAACGGTCGAGCTGATCCTGACCGGAAGAAATGCAAAGCCAGAGGTCCTGGAAAAGGCGGACCTCGTGACGGAGATGATCGACCGAAAACATTACTATGAGAAAGGCATCTCGGCTCGAAAGGGCATCGAACTTTAAAGTCAATTCTCAGTCCTAATCTTACTTTCTTCTTGGTTCCCTTGAAGGGGGGTGAAGGCATGTTCAAGGAGGATCAAATTAAGAAGGTTGAAGAGACGAAGAAGAAATGGTTAGAGGATTTGTCAAAGATCCTTTGTGAGACTCCTGAACGCCTCCCACGCTTTACCACCATCTCGGATCTCGAAATCAAAGGTCTCTATACCCCTGAGGATATCCGGGACCTCGATTATGCAAGGGACATTGGTTTCCCGGGCATCTATCCCTTCACCCGGGGCGTTCAACCCTCGATGTATCGTGGGAGGCTCTGGACCATGCGGATGTTCTCCGGATTAGGTGGTCCCGAGGAAACGAACAAGCGTTTTCACTATCTGCTCGATCACGGAGAGACGGGACTCTCGATAGCCTTCCACTACCCGACCCTCATGGGTTACGACAGTGACTCGCCAATGGCGAGGGGGGAGATCGGTAAATGCGGAGTGGCGGTCGACACGCTGAAGGATATGGAGATCCTTTTCGAAGGAATTCCCTTGAATAAGGTCACCACGTCCATGACGATCAATCCGCCGGCCGCGATCCTCCTCGCGATGTACATTGTCGTTGCCGAAAAGCAAGGGGTCAGCAAGAGGGAGATCGGTGGGACGATCCAGAATGATATGCTGAAGGAATTCATTGCCCAGAAGACCTTCATGCTTCCCCCTAGACCCTCGCTTCGGATCATCGTGGATACGATCGAGTATTGCACGCGGGAGGTTCCCCGGTGGAATACGATCAGCATCAGTGGCTACCACATTCGAGAAGCGGGAGCCACCGCCGTCCAGGAGCTTGCCTTCACCTTGGCCGACGGCATTGCTTACGTGGAGGCCGCCATCGAAAGGGGCCTCCATGTCGACGACTTTGCTCCGAGGCTTTCGTTCTTCTTCGACTCCCATATCGACTTTTTTGAGGAGATTGCCAAGTTTAGGGCGGCTCGGAGGATGTGGGCCAAGATTATGCGGGAGCGCTTCATGGCGAAAAACCCGCGCTCTTGGATGCTCCGATTTCATACGCAAACCGCGGGTTGCTCATTAACGGCCCAACAACCCTTCAATAATGTCGTGCGAACCGCCTATGAAGCTCTGGCCGCTGTCTTGGGGGGAACGCAGTCTCTCCACACCAACTCTTTGGATGAAACCTACGCGATTCCGACCGAGGAGGCCGTCACCATTGCACTCCGAACTCAACAGATCCTTGCCGAAGAAACAGGGGTGGCCAATACGATCGACCCGCTGGCAGGCTCCTACTTTGTAGAGGCCCTCACCAGCAGAATCGAAGACGAAGCTTGGGAATATATCCGTCGTATCGACGAGATGGGAGGGATGGTGGCTGCCATTGAACGCGGCTATCCTCAGGCAGAGATCGCGGAGGCTGCGTACAAGTATCAGAAACAGATCGACTCCGGGGAAAAGGTCATCGTGGGAGTGAACAAATACGTCACCGATCACCCTCCAATTACAATCTGGAGGATGCAACCCGAGATCGAGCAGCGACAGCTTAAGAGACTGAAGGAGGTCAAAGAGAAACGGGACAGCATAAAGGTGAAAGCATGTTTGGAGCGAGTCCGAAGGGCCTGCCAAGACGGAGAGAATCTGATGCCTTACCTTATCGATGCGGTCAGGGAGTATGCAACGATCCAAGAGATCTGTGACGTATGGCGGGAGGTATTCGGTCGGTATACGGACCCAGGGTATTTCTGAGGGCATAGGCATACGGCATAGGGCATAGAGCATGGAGCACAGGGTCATTGGAATTTGTGACTCGGGATTTTTGGCCCCTATGCTCTCTGCTTTCTACTTCTTTCGAGCTCGGAGGAAAGTATGGCGCGTAGAGTCCGAATTCTCATTGGAAAGCCAGGGCTTGATGGACATGACCGTGGAGCGAAGGTGATTGCCAGGGGCTTTCGCGATGCAGGGTTTGAGGTCATCTACACGGGGCTTCACCAGACACCCGAGCAGATCGTTGCGGCTGCGATCCAAGAGGACGTGGATGCAATTGGGCTCTCCATCCTTTCAGGTGCTCATGACTATGTCTTTCCAGAGGTTATCAGGCTCTTGAAAGAGAAAGGGGCGGAGGACATCGTTGTCTTCGGGGGCGGCATCATTCCCGAAGAGGATATTCCAGATCTTATCAAGGCCGGTGTGAAGGCGATCTTCACGCCCGGGACACCAATCGAGGAAGCGGTAAACTGGGTGAGGAACAACATCAAGCCCAGAAAGTAGAAGTTCTGTTGAATAAGTCTTTCATCCGTCAGAATGGAAAAGCGAAAATGTTCGTACGCCGACCATCTTCATATTTTCAAAATATTTTTTGATTTCCATAGATCGGACTTATTTTTTCGAAGATTTTACAGTTTACGTTAAGTGGCTTTTCCGGTATAGTGCCATCAACCGCGAGCAACGAATTCGAGATCCTTGACGTCTATATGATCTTGTGATGTTGCGAACTTGATCGCCAGGGCTGTCAAATTCTGAAGAAAGGAGGTGAAGGTTTTTGGAAGTTGAATGTTCAACGTCCCTGGTTCATAGTTCAAAGTTTAAAATCCAAGAGAGGAGGGAAAGATAAGATGAGCAAGCGTGTTGCAATCATTGGTATCGGGACAACGGGTTTTCGGGCGACGACACCCGATGTCTCTTATCGTGAACTGACCTATGAAGCAGCTGCAAGAGCCTATATGGATGCAGGCATCGAGCCCAAAGATGTTGATTCCTTTGTGGCTACCTCAGAGGATTTCTTTGAAGGGTATAGTATTTCAGATGAATATTCACCGGACCAGTTGGGTGCTGTTCTCAAACCCATTTACACGATTCCGGGAGATTTCATCCATTCCCTTGCATCCGCATATATGATGATCCTTTCCGGCATCGGACCTATCTCTGTGGTGCAGGGCTTAAGCAAAGCCTCGAACATGTTGACCCTCTCTGAAATGGTGACGTTTGCCATGGACCCCATTTATAACCGTCCCTTAAAAGAAAGTCCCCATGCGATCGCGGCCTTGGAAATGGCTCGCTTCATGTATGAAACTGGCACGACAAGAGAACAATGTGCGAAGGTCGTTGTAAAGAATAAAAGGAATGCCATCAATAATCCCTATGCTGGGCACAGCGTCCTCATCGATACGGACTATGTCCTCAACTCCGAAGTGATCTCATATCCTCTCACAAAAATGGACATTAGTCCCCATTCGGATGGCGCTGTGGTCGTCGTCCTGGCGGAGGAGCAAACGGCGAAGGCTCTCTCGGACAAACCCATCTGGATCAGAGGAATCGGGTGGTGCTCGGATACACCGACTCTCGAGTCACGAAACTGGGGAGAGGCCATCTATGCCCAGGTGGCCGCGGAAATGGCTTACAAGATGGCCGGTATCCGCTATCCAAGGAAAGAGATCGATTTTGCAGAGATAAACGATGAATTCTCCTATAAGGAATTGCAGCATCTTGAAGCTATGAGAATTTTTCGGAAAGGGGAAGCGGGTCCCATGACGGAAATTGGGGCAACGGAAATCACAGGAGAATTTCCTGTCAACGTCTCAGGGGGTTGTCTTGGCGTGGGGAACCTTTATGAACTCAACGGCGGGCACAAGGTCCTCGAAGTGGTTCGACAACTGAGAGGCGAGGCGGGGAAGAATCAACTGAAAAATGTGACGACAGGATTGGCTCAAAGTTGGAGGGGTGTCCCTACCACCACAGGAACGGTGGTCATCCTGAGCAATTAAGGAGGAGGTGAAGAGAATGAGACGAGTAGCGATTATTGGAGCAGGGTTAACGAAATTCTATCGAAACGTTCAAGAAACTCCCAAGGAACTGGCATACGAAGCCGCTAAAATGGCGCTCGATTCGTGCGGCATGAAATTGTCGGATATCGACTGCGTTGTCAACGGAACAGCCCCTGACGCCTTCGACGGGATCCACATGAAGGGGGAGTATCTCTCCGATGGCTCGGGGGCTTACAGAAAACCCTATATGAGGCATTTTGTTGGGGGAGGCACAGGGGTTCTCTCCCCAATTCATGGGTGGTTTCACATAGCCTCCGGGATGTTTGATACCTGTTTAGTCGTTGCGGAAGAGAAGATGTCTTCTGCATATCCCCATCCCGCCGGGGCTTTCCTAACAATCTTCGATCATACGACGGAGCAACCTCTCTATCCCACGCTCATCTGGATTTTCGCCATCGAGATGAATCGTTTTATGACGACTTGGGGATATAAAAAGGAAGAGATTGCTTTGGTGGCGGTGAAGAACAAAAAGAATGCCATAGACCATCCCTCTGCCCAATTGCCCGGGGAGATTACGGTCCAGGATGTTCTAAACTCTGAGATCATGGCGTGGCCTGTGAATCGTCTCGACATTAGTCCTACCAGTGACGGAGCGGCGGCCATTGTCCTTGCCGCGGAACATGTGGCCCGTCGTGTTGATGAAAAACCGATCTGGATCGCTGGCGTGGGGTGGTGTCTCGATACAGCCTACTGGTGCACAAGGGACCTCTATTATCCTGATTACCTTGAAGTGGCGGCCCGGCAGGCCTATCAGATGGCTGGGATTAAAGAACCTTCCAAAGAGATTCATGTCGCTGAACCCTATGATCCCTTTACATATAAAGAACTCCACCACATCGAGGGGCTGATGTTGACTCCAAGAGGAAAATCTGTGGAGTACCTTGTCAAAGGCCACTTTAACCGAGATGGAAATCTTCCTACTTCACCGTCGGGTGGCCTTTTGGGGGTTGGCAACCCCATCGCCGCTGCCGGTCTGATGAAGATCATTGAGGTCTATCTACAGTTAAAAGGAGCGGCTGGTAAACGACAGGTTCCTGGGAATCCGACCTGTGGCGTTGCAAACGCCTGGGGAGACCTGATGCAGGTGGGAACCGTCGTCGTCTTGAGAAAGTGACAGGAGGTGACCCTATGGAGATTACAAAAGAAATCGTAGAAAAGACTGCAACGAAACTGACCGTAGAAGAAATATTGGGAAGGAAGGTTCTCTCTGTAAAGTGGGAACCCAAACTGAAGTATGCATGGGACAATGGTCCCGCTCTCGGCCGATACCTCGCAGAACTGAAAAATGGAAGGATCATTGCAAAAAAATGTGATAAATGTCATCGCATTTTGATCCCCCCGAGGATGTTTTGTGAACTCTGTTGGGTACCTACCGGCGAGTGGGTCTATGTCAAGGACACGGGAATCGTGAATACATGGGTGATCAGCTATGTCGACTGGAAAGCGACCCGTCTTGATGTCAAAGGTGGAGTCAGACCCTTCACCCCAGCAGTCATTGAAATCGACGGAGCAACCAAGGGAATGGGTATCCTCCACCATCTGGATGAGGTCGATCCATGGAAGATCTATCGAGGAATGAAGGTGAAAGCCGTTTGGAAGCCCCCCGAGGAAAGAATCGGAGCAATCACCGACATTAAATACTTTAAACCGATCGAATAAAGCATAGAGCATGGGGCATGGAGCACCAAATCCCAAATACCAAATTCCAAATATATACCAATCACCTAAATTCGAAACAATATCTTTTTCGTCATTTGGAATCGGAATTTGGAGCTTATTTGGGATTTGGAATTTGTGATTTGAGATTTTTGACGCGATGTGCTATGCCCTTAGCCCTTTGCGGATTTTGCTAACGGAGGTGAAACCATGTCATTAATCGAAAGACTTCAGAAGACGACGGATGTGACCTATTGGGAGGGTCAAATCCCAATGAGTTATATCTATACCGTTGGAAGGGCAGGCGAAGTGTTCTTCCGAGAATTGATCAATGGCAAGATCCTCGGGGCCAAATGCGATGCCTGCAATACCATCTATGTGCCCGCGAGAATCTTCTGCGAGAAGTGCTTTGCCAGGCTGGAAGGCAAGTATCTTGATGTGGGAACCAAGGGAAGAGTCTATACATTTACTCAGTGCTATGAAACCTATGAGGGAATCCGAAAGGATGAACCTTCGATTGTCGCCGTGATCCATATCGATGGAACTCAAGGCTTCCTTGTCCACTGGCTCGGGGAGGTCGATTTTAAAGACGTCTCGATTGGCATGCCAGTGGAGGCGGTGTTTAAACCAAAGAAGGACCGAGAGGGAAGTATCCTCGACATCAAGTATTTTAGGCCCTTGAAATAAGCATAGTGCATGGGGCATAGAGCATAGCGTTTTTTTAATCTCATAAACCCTTCGCCCTATGCCCTATGCCCTATGCTCTTCGCCCTTTGCGAATTGGGAGGTTTCTATGGCTCTCGACTTCGACTTAACCGAAGAACAGCAAATGCTTCGCAAGATGGTCCGTAACTTCGCAGAAAAGGAGATCGCCCCGGTCGCCCAGGAACTCGACGATAAAGAGGAGTTTTCCTACCATCTCACAAGAAGAATGGGCGAGCTCGGTCTCTTTGGTCCTTTTGTCTCGGAGGAATACGGAGGCAGCAATGTGGGGTATATTTCCTATATCATTGCTGTGGAGGAGATTGCCCGGATCGATGGCTCCCAGGCCGCGACCTTGGCAGCGGGAAACTCCCTGGGGATAGCCCCCATTTACTATTATGGAAATGAGGAACAGAAAAGGAGATGGCTTCCTGACCTCTGTGCAGGGAAGGCGCTTGCGTCTTTCGGACTGACGGAGCCGAACGCCGGCTCTGACGCCGGAGCTTCCCGGACCACCGCCGTCCTCGAGGGAGACTCTTGGGTCATCAATGGTTCAAAAATCTTCATCACCAACTCCACGACCGAGATCAGCAAGGTCTGCGTCGTGCAGGCCGTTACCGGAAAAAGAGAGGATGGAAGGAATGAGCTCTCCTGCATTCTCGTCCCCAACGGAACGCCGGGTTTTACGACCAAGACCATGCATGGGAAGATGGTCTGGCGGGCCTCCAATACGGGCGAGCTCTACTTCACCGATTGCAGGGTCCCCAAGGAGAATCTTCTTGGCCGTAGGGGCGACGGGTTTCATCAAATGCTCGCCACCCTCGACGGTGGAAGGCTGAGCATTGCGGCCATGGGCCTGGGGGGGGCCCAGGGCGCTTTTGAATTAGCCCTCAAATACGCCAGCGAGAGAGAGCAATTTGGAAGACCCATCGGCTCTTTCCAGGTCAATGCCTTTAAGTTAGCGGATATGGCCACAGAGATTGAACTTGCAAGACTCCTCCTCTACAAGGCCTGCTGGTTATGTGAACAGGGTCGACCCTTTTCCAAGGAATCGGCCATGGCGAAGATGTTCTGCTCGGAGATGTATCACCGGGTGGCCAATCAAGCGGTCCAGCTCCATGGTGGATATGGCCTGATGAAAGAGTATGCAGTAGAACGCCACTACCGAAACCAGAAACTCCTCGATATCGGGGAAGGAACTTCAGAGGTGCAGAGAATTGTCATCGCCCGTCACATCGGTGTCCCAGGCCGTGCCATGTAAAGGCACATGAGCGGATGTCCTTGACATCCTTCGTGAATGAACAAAGAACATATCCAGGGCATTGACAAGCGCGGTAACCTTTTTGGAATTGGAACTTATTGCGCGGAGGACTACGCTTCTCTATTTGAGATGTACCTTCATTTCTCGCCAAAACCAGCCTCGCAGGGACTGCCTCCGGAGGATCCCGAGATTTGCCAAAAATGGTTGAGGAACCTCCTTGAGGTGGGGATCCATCTTCTCGCTTGGAGAGGTTGTCAAGTGATCGGACACGCTGCCCTGATCCCTGACCCAAAGGGCAAATCGGGGGAATTCGTCATCTTTGTCGATCAAGACAACAGAAATCTTGGCATCGGCACGGAGCTTACTCGGTTAACTCTCCAGAGAGCTCGGGAGCTGGGTTTCGAATCCATTTGGCTGACGGTGCCCCTGACCAATTTCATTGCGATCAAACTCTATAAAAAATTTGGCTTTCAATATTCGGATGCCGATCCCTATGAGAGGGTGATGGTCGTGAAGTTGTAACGAACATCTCCTCTCTCCGCTCCCGCGCCCGATCAGGCCTTCCACTGCTTTAGAGCCAATGCGATCTCTTCGAGAACCGTGGGATCCTCAATGGTCGAGGGGACTGTATATTCCTCGCCATCGGCAATCTTTCTGATCGTTCCTCTAAGGATTTTGCCGGAACGAGTCTTTGGCAACCGAGGCACAACCACCACCTCTTTAAAGCTGGCCACCGGGCCAATTTGATCCCGAACCATCTGAACCAGTTCTTTCTTGATCTCATCATGGTCTCTTCGAACGTGAGATTTCAATACTACAAAACCTAAGGGCAACTGTCCTTTGAACTCATCCTTCCGTCCAACGACGGCACATTCAGCAACGTCGGGATGTTTCGCAAGGACCTCCTCCATCGCCCCGGTGGAGAGTCGATGTCCCGCCACGTTAATGACGTCGTCGACCCTCCCCATGATGAAGACATACCCCTCCTTATCGATATAGCCTCCATCCCCAGAGAAATAATAGCCGGGAAAGATATCGAGATAAGAGGATTTAAACTTTTGATCATTCTGCCACAGGGTCGTCAGCGTCCCAGGAGGGAGGGGAAGCTTAATGGCAACGATCCCTTCCGTCTCCGGGGGAAGGACGTTACCATTGCTGTCCAAAATCTCGACTTTGTATCCTGGCATGGGTTTTGTGGGCGATCCTGCCTTGATCGGAAGAGGTTCCAGTCCCATGCAATTCCCTACGATCGCCCACCCCGTCTCTGTCTGCCACCAGTGGTCTATCACAGGCCTTTTCAACAAATCGGTGGCCCAGTAGTAGGTATCCGGGTCGAGACGCTCACCCGCAAGGAAGAGGAATTTAAACTGAGAGAGGTCATATCTTTTTAAAAAGTCTCCTTTCGGATCTTCTCTCTTAATCGCCCTTATTGCCGTGGGGGCGGTGAACAAGACCTTCACCCCATGTTCCGACACAACTCTCCAAAAGGCACCCGCATCTGGTGTACCCACAGGTTTACCCTCGTAGACGATGGTGGTACATCCATAGAGCAGAGGGCCGTAAACAATATAGGAGTGACCGACCACCCAGCCTACGTCCGAGGCCGCCCAGAAGACGTCCCCGGGTTCGACCCCGTAGAGATATCTCATGGTCCATTTCAGGGCGACCGCATGCCCCCCATTGTCCCGGACCACGCCCTTTGGAACACCGGTCGTCCCCGAAGTGTAAAGGATATAGAGGGGGTCGTTGGAGGAAACGGTCACACAGTCAACGGGGGAGGCATGGGCCATCTCTTGCTCCCAATCGACATCTCTTCCCTGCGTCAAAGGACATCGGAATTGCTTCCTTTGGTAGATGATGCATCGTTGTGGTTTGTGATTTGAAAGCTCGATGGCCCTCTCCAATAGAGGCTTATATTCAATCAATTTCTTTCCCTCTATCCCACACGAGGCTGAGATGACAATCTTCGGCTTTGCATCGTCAATTCGCACGGCCAACTCATTTGGAGCAAAGCCACCAAATACCACAGAGTGAATGGCCCCTATCCTGGCACAGGCAAGCATGGCGATGACAGCTTCTGGAATCATAGGCATATAGATAACAACCGTATCCCCCCTTCTCACCCCCAGGGAAGTCAAAACGCCCGCAAATCTCGACACGAGCTCTAACAGTTCGTGGTAGGTAAACTTTTTCACCTGATTCGTCACAGGGCTATCGTAGATCAAGGCTAATTGTTTGCCCCTTCCCGTTCGCACATGATGATCGAGAGCGTTGTAGCAAGTGTTTAACTCGCCCCCTACAAACCATCTGTAAAATGGTTTACGAGAATCATCGAGAACCTTTCGATACATCGTTTTCCATTCAATCTCTTGGGCCGCCCTACCCCAGAATGCCTCCGGACGAAGAATAGACTCCTCATATTCCTTCGAATAGGTATCGTTCATCTTTCTCTCCCAGAGAATTAAACCAGGTTTTGTTAACGTTAACGCAATGAACCAAAAAAATCGCGCAGGCCTCGGTTTCACCAATAGCCACTTCTTGCCAGAGACCTGCCGCCTTGGCCCTCCCCCAGAAATTCTAACCACCCAAAAACGATTCTATCTATCTCTACTCTGCTTCACAACCCGGTATCGACATCCTTTGACGGCAAGGGAATGATGAAGACGGGTTTTCTCGATCTGTCCAAGACCATGCGGGACACGCTTCCAAGAAATGTATGTTCCAAGAAACCCTTCCCGTGGCTTCCAAGAACCAACAGGTCGCAGCCCTCTTTCTCTGCCGCTCTCAGAATCTCGTCCACAGGGTGACCCACACGAACAAGAATATCTTCTACGAGTTCGATGCAAGGCCCCATTTTCCCCTCAACAGCTCGACAGAAATCTTTGAGTCTGCGATTAATTTCCTCCATCGTTCGCTCAATATTTTGCCGCTGGATCTTAGCGAGGGTCTCCTCTCCCACATACCCCTGGATGATGGGGTTGAACGGCTCAATGACATGGAGGATCACAATCTTCGCATTTCGTCTTTGAGCAAGATCCACCGCATAGTAAAAGGCATACGCTGAATTCTTACTCAGATCGGTGGCGTAGAGAATCTTCTTTATCTCTGGTATCATTTTCTCCTCCTCTCGTGGGTTCCGGGCGCAGGCTTCCTATCTTTTTACCACAAAACGTTATTTTATCCAAGAGGCTGGAATAGGAAGTAAGCATCTTTTTTGTAACGCGATTAAGCAGCATATCTTGAAAATTCTTTCCGGCGTCCTCCCCAATAAGCATCCCATTCCCCCTAAAGTTTTAGAAGTCTCAACTTGAAAAGAGAATTTGCATTTCTCCTAAGACAACTCATTCCTTTCCTCTTAGGCTTTCGTTAAACCGTAATCTCGACCGTCTTCTCCACTTTACAAGACCCGACCCATAACCCTCCGAATATCCTCAATCCAACTCGAAGGATCCAATTTGAAATTGGGAGGACTCTCCTGTCATAGGTGAAGTGACCTTTGCCAAAGGATCATTTCAGATCGTCCGCTTCGTAAGATTTTCGAAGATATTCCTTTCCGATCACCCGATCTTCCCCACGCTTCGGTGACGCACTGCCTCCAAGCTTAAAAATCTCTTGAGACTTCTTGAGACTTTTGCTATATTTGGCATCCGTCATGCCAACCGACTTAGCACAGCGCATCTTAGAGGGGGATATTCGGGCAGCTTCGAGGTTGATGAGGGACATCGACGATCGAATTCCCTCCGCCAGAGAGGTCCTGAAAGACCTCTATCCCAAGACAGGTCGAGCTTACGTCATCGGAATTACGGGCCCCCCGGGTTCCGGCAAATCGACCATCGTCGATAAGATGGTCGACATCTTTCGCAAGGAAGGAAAGAGCGTCGGAATTGTGGCCGTCGATCCTACTAGTCCTTTCACGGGAGGCGCAATCCTGGGCGACCGAATCCGAATGCAGCGGCATGCGACGGACGAAGGCGTCTTCATCCGCTCCTTAGCCACCAGGGGATGCCTGGGCGGGCTCTCTCGTTCCACTCAGGATATTGTCAATGTGATGGACGCCATGGGGAAAGATATCATCTTGGTCGAAACCGTGGGTGTCGGTCAAGATGAGGTGGAGATCGTGAACACGGCTCACACATCGATTGTCGTGCTCGTTCCAGGGCTTGGCGATGACATCCAGGCCATCAAGGCTGGAATCATTGAGATCGGGGACATTTTCGTCATCAACAAGTGTGAACGCGAGGGTGCGGACAAGATGGAAAGAGACCTTCGCACGGTTCTCGAGATGGGACGAAAGAGGGAGGATGCTTGGGACCCACCCATCTTCAAGACGGAAGCGATTCTGGGAAAGGGAATCTTTGAGCTCGTCTACGGGATCTATCGCCACCGGCAGGCCCTGGAGCAGAGCCGAGGTTTTGAGAGAAAACTGAGGGAAAGGACGAAGGCCACCTTTTTAGAAATTCTGCAAAGCGAAGTGATGACCCATTTTGTTGAAAAAATAGAGAGGGAAGGAAAGTGGGAAAGCCTCATCGAGGATCTTTTGAAACGCCGAATCGATCCCTACTCCATTGTCGAAAAGATGATGTCCGAGGAGCTAAAAAACATCGATGGGTGAGCGTGACGGTGCCCAGTGACAGGGAATCTAAGTTTCCTTCATTTTCCACCATCTTCGTCAACGGTCACTATCACTCCAGAAATGGGGGGAAATGCAGATGAAGTCGATTAACAATATCCGGAAGGAATTGGAGAAGAGGAGGCAAGAAGCCCTTTTGGGCGGTGGCCAGGAAAAAATTGATAAGCAACACAAAGAAGGAAAACTGACTGCTCGAGAGAGACTCGATCTCCTTCTCGACAAAGGAAGCTTCGTTGAGCTCGACCGTTTTGTTACTCACCGCTGCACCGATTTCGGAATGGAGAAAAAGAAGTTCTGGGGGGACGGTGTCGTCACGGGCTATGGGAAGATCAATGGTCGTTTGGTCTACGTCTTCTCCCAGGACTTCACGGTCTTCGGGGGCGCCTTGGGAATGGCCTTCGCAGAAAAGATATGCAAGATCATGGATCTCGCCATGAAGACAGGGGCGCCGGTCATAGGTCTGAATGACTCCGGGGGGGCAAGAATCCAAGAGGGCGTTGAAAGTCTTGCGGGGTACGCCTACATCTTTCTAAGAAATGTCCTTGCCTCCGGCGTGATCCCCCAGATCTCGGCGATCATGGGGCCTTGCGCAGGGGGCGCGGTCTACTCGCCAGCGATGACCGACTTCATCTTGATGACGAAGAAGACGAGTTACATGCACATCACAGGGCCTGATGTGATTAGAGCAGCCTTGGGCAAGACCGAGACCCCGGATGGAAGGCCAATCACCTCGGAGGTCTTGGGCGGAGCGAAGGTCCATATGGAGAAAAGTGGGGTCGCCCATTTCGCTGGAGAGAATGATGAGGACACGATCCGCCTCATTAAAGAACTGCTCAGCTTCTTCCCCCAGAATAACCGTGAGAAGCCCCCCGTGATCCCTTGCACCGATGATCCCAACCGGATGGATGACTCTCTCAAGACGGTGGTGCCTGAAGATTCGAAGAAAGCCTACGACATGAAAAAGATCATCCTGGGCACCGTGGATCATGGGTATTTCCTGGAAGTCCAAAAGGACTGGGCAAAGAACATCATCGTCGGGTTCGCCCGATACAATGGGATGCCCGTTGGGATCGTTGCCAACCAACCCAATTGGCTGGCGGGATCCCTCGACCCCGACTCCTCGGTCAAGGCTGCGCGCTTCGTCCGGTTCTGCGACTGCTTCAATATCCCCATCGTGACCTTCGTCGATGTGCCCGGCTTCTTGCCGGGGATGGATATGGAGGAAAGGGGTATCATTCGACATGGATCGAAGCTTCTTTACGCCTTCTGCGAGGCAACGGTCCCGAAAGTCACGATTATTACTCGGAAAGGATACGGGGGCGCCTACGACGTGATGTCGAGTAAACACATCCGAGGAGATATTAACTACTGCTATCCAACTGCTGAAATTGCGGTCATGGGAGCCGAGGGGGCTGTCAACATCATCTTTCGAAACGAAATCAAGGAGGCAAAGGACCCGGAGGAAACACGCCGCAGGCTCGTGGCGGAATATCAGGAGAAGTTTGCCAGCCCCTATAAGGCGGCCGAGTTGGGATACGTTGACGAAATCATCGAACCGGAGGAAACCCGTCCAAAGATCATTCAGGCCTTGGATATACTTAAGACCAAGGTCGATACCAATCCTTGGAGGAAGCATGGAAATATTCCGCTGTAAGCGGAAATTCGAAGCATGAAATCCGAAGGTCGAAACAAATTTAAATGGCCAAAGCACGAAACTCTAAACAAAGGATACTCCATTCTCAGAAATTTGATCATTCGAATTTCGGATTTAGCATCCTTTATGAGGTGAGCAATGTCCAAGAACATCAAAGAAGAGTTTGAGCGTTGGGAGAAGACGACTCTCCAAAAGGCCATCTCCAAATCTCCGGAAAGACAACCCGTCTTTAAAACGACCTCCCATGTAGAGCTGAAACGCCTTTATACCCCCTTGGACATCTCCGACCTCGACTACTGCAGGGATCTGGGTTTTCCGGGAGAATTCCCTTTCACCCGCGGAGTTCAGCCAACGATGTACCGAGGCCGCCTCTGGACGATGCGACAGTATGCCGGATTTGCTACTGCCGAAGAGACGAATAAGCGTTATAAGTATCTCTTAGAACAGGGACAGACTGGCCTAAGCGTCGCCTTCGATCTCCCGACGCAGATCGGCTATGATTCTGACCACCCCTTGGCGGAAGGAGAAGTCGGAAAGGTTGGTGTCGCAATCGATACATTGCAAGATATGGAGATCCTCTTTGACGGCATCCCTCTTGATAAAGTTTCCACATCGATGACGATCAACTCCACGGCCGCAATCCTACTGGCCATGTACATCGCCGTCGCCGAAAAGCAAGGGGTCAAATCGGAAGTCCTCCAGGGCACGATTCAGAACGACATCCTGAAGGAATATGCCGCGAGAGGCACCTATATCTTCCCACCCCTCGAGTCCATGAGGATCGTCACCGACATCTTCGCCTTCTGTAAGGACCGCGTCCCTCGATGGAATACGATCAGTATCAGCGGCTATCATATGCGCGAAGCGGGATGTA
>FWPV01008707.1_pt1 | contig 17592 bp, 21 predicted proteins | sample 2228371 | NCBI WGS metagenome assembly FWPV01 (sample SAMEA103939776, study PRJEB20133) | metagenome | reverse complement strand
AACAATAATATTTTTTCAATTTTTAAAATTTTTTGAAAATATAATTCATATTTTACTCCCCCAAAAATCAAAAAAGCCCTGATTTCTCAAGGCTTTGTATACATTGTATCAAATTCATAGTTCAAATATGGTGGAGACGAGGGGATTTGAACCCCCGACCTCCGCCGTGCGAAGGCGGCGCTCTCCCGCTGAGCTACGTCCCCAAAAATCCAGAGACTATATTTTACCGGAAAAATACTTCTCAAGAGCATCAAGCATAGCAACAACGGTGTAATCCTCAGGCATTACATCGACTCTTATGTCGAGTTTTTCAGCGGCTTTTTTCGTTGAAGGACCGATTACTGCCACAACTACACTTTCAAGCGCCTGAAAAACATCGATATGGGGCTGAAGAAGAGCCAGAAAATTCCTTACAGTTGAACCAGACGTAAAAGTAACAGCATCAATAGTGCCTGACGAAAATGCTGAAACAGCTTCCTCAACATAGCTATTATCAGGGACAGTCCTGTAAACAACAATTTCATCGAAGTTATACCCGGCCTGCTCAAGTTCGTTTTTTAAATCCTTGCTGATTTTTTCAGGTCTTGGATACACAATGCGAGAGCCTACAGGAACAGATTTCTTAATGGTTTCAGCAAGAGACATTCCAGTAAACTCGTCAGGAACAAGTATAACTTTCAAACCGGCTGAAGAAGCAGCCGCAGAGGTCTGTGGTCCGACGCATGCAATTGAAAATCCAGCTTTTTCGATGTCGACTTCGGCTTTTTTGAGCGCCTCAAGGAAGAATCGAACACCGTTTGCGCTGGTAAGAATAATCCAGTCTTTATCAGAAAGACCTCTCAAAAGCAAAATTTCTTCTTCAGAAAGATCGACTGCAATCTGCTTTACTGTTGGAAATAAAAACGGAATACCGCCACGCTTCTTTATAAGCTCAGCCATTCCCTGAGATTGTTCGAGTGAACGTGTAATGCAGATGGTTTTTCCAGAAAGTGGTCCTTTTTCTTCAAGCTGCATCGTTTTACTGTATCTTTCTTATTTCTTCAAGAATTTCTCTGCCACCTGCTTCATAAAGCCGCTTTGCAAGTTTCGTTCCTGTTTCCTCAGCTTCCTCGGGCATTCCTTCTTCTCTGTCACGGTAAAGCTTAGAGCCATCAAGAGAGGCTATCATGCCCTCAAGAACAAGTTTTCCGTTTTCAATTCTACCGTAAGCGCCGATTGGAACCTGGCATCCGCCTTCAAGATACCTTAAAAGGGCTCTTTCTGCTTTTACCGCAGACATGGTATCTGCATCAGCAATCTCGGCAAGCATGCTTAGAATATCCTCATCGTCTGCACGACACTCAATAGCAATTGAACCCTGACCAACCGCAGGAAGCATAATTGAGGTATCAATTATCTGAGTGATATCTGCATCATGGCCCATTCTTTTTAAGCCGGCACGCGCTAGGATAATTGCATCGAACTGTCCTTCACGCATCTTTCTCAAGCGGGTATCAACATTCCCGCGCACATCAACAAGCTTTAAATCAGGTCTGAAATGCATGAGTTGAGCACGGCGGCGAAGACTTGAAGTGCCCACAACTGTCCCTTCGGGAAGGTTTTCAAGGGTTAAGCCATCTTTTGAGATCAATGCGTCTCGAGGGTCTTCTCTTTTTAGAAAAGCTGCAATAACAAGACCATCAGGCTGCTCAGTTGGAACATCTTTTGCTGAGTGAACCGCAATATCAACTCTTTTTTCCTGAAGTGCAATTTCAATTTCTTTTACAAAAAGCCCTTTTGAACCGATTTTTGCAAGAGGCGAATCAAGAATTTTGTCGCCCGTGGTTTTAATTTTTACGATTTCTGTTTCAACTCCAAATTTTTCTTTTAAGATTTCTGCAACGTGGTTTGTCTGCCACAGAGCAAGCGCACTACCGCGTGTTCCAATAACGATTTTTCTACTCATCAGCATCTTCCTTTCTATCTTCGTCGAGCCCGAAAAGGTATCTTAAGGCAACAACATACCTGTAGCCTCTTTTTCTTGCAGCCGCTTCTTTTACTTTCACTATGGGTGTATGCAGAAGTTTATTTGTAATTCCGTGGGCAAGTGCTTTTACAGCTTCAACCTGCTTCTCATCAAGTCCGTTTAAGCGCTTGAGTGCTTTTTCAAGTTCCTGTTCCTTGATTTCGTGAGCTATTCTGTTGAGCTCTTTTATTGTTGGAACGACATCAAGCGTTAAAAGCCAGTCAAGAAACTCATTTACCTCATCTTCTACGATTCTTTCAGCTTTTTGGGCTTCTTTTTCTCTTTCTTTAAGGTTTTCGTCAACAACGTGCTTTAGATCATCGATATCGTAAAGGAAAACATTCTCGAGTTCTCCGACCTCAGGATCAACATCTCGAGGAACAGCAATATCTATGAAAAAAATGGGCTTACCTCTTCTTTTCTTCATAAGCTCTCTAACATCTTCTTTCCGGATTACGTAGTCCGGTGCTCCGGTAGAACTTATAACAATGTCAGCTTCAGCCATCTTTTCAAACTTTTCATCAAAAGGAACCGCCACACCGGAAAATTCGCAGGCAATCTCTTCGGCTCGCGAGAATGTTCGGTTAGTGACCATTATAGGATTTGCACCGTTACTCACAAGGTGTCTTATCGTAAGAACACTCATCTTTCCGGCTCCAACAACCATAACGGGCCGGTTTTCAAGCGACTCAAAAACATTTTTTGCAAGCTGAACAGCAGCATACGAGATAGATACTGGAGCTTCACCTATGGCGGTTTCGGTTCGAACTCTTTTGCCGCATTCTATCGCATGTCTGAAAAGCCTGTTCAAGACGAGTGCCGTTGCTTTGTTTTCGTGTGCTACCTGATAAGCTTGCTTTACCTGACCGAGAATCTGAGCCTCACCGATAATCATTGAGTCGAGACTTGAGGCAACTCTGAAAAGGTGTTTTACAACCTGTTCTTCAGTATAAAAGTAAATGGAGTCTACAAATCTGTCATCATTAAGTTCGTGATAGTCTCTTAAAAAATCTATGACATCTTTTCTGCCTGATTCGATATCCTCAACGACCGCATAAATCTCTGTTCTGTTGCATGTTGAAAGGATAACTGCTTCAGAAACTGTGTCCTTTGATATAAGCATTGAAAGAGCTTTTGGAAGCTCCGAGTCGTGTATCGACAGTTTTTCTCTTATTTCAACCGGTGCGGTCTTATGGTTAAGACCAACGCCAATTACCGGCAAGCTTGATCACCTTTGATTAGTAAATTTTTTGCCTTCGCCAATCAAAAACCCTTACCCCAGGAATGCACACTGTTAAAGAAATAAGGAGTCATATAGGTGAACACAGCCATTACAAAGGCTATGAGTGCCACGTAGCTGCTCCGACGCCCTCTGTGGCCGAGAACATCTCGAGTAATAAAGTAGCTTCCATAAATCAAGAGCATCATCAGCGTGAAAACCTCGCGTGGTTCGTTCCAGCTCCACATTCTTCCCCATTCGAGTTTTGCCGAAAACATACCAGTAAGAAGCAGTACAACATTGAATATGAGTCCAATGCCGAGTGCCCTATGTGTAATAAGCTCTGAAGTTTCAAGCGATGGCAGCTTCTGTGAAGTAGGTTGAAGCCCACGCTTCTTTTTTAACTGGCTCTCCTGAACAAGATAGATCAGAGCAAAGATGGTTCCTATCGTATATGATCCGTAGGCAAGTATTGCAGAAGAAATATGGATGAAAACCCTGAAGCTCCTCAGCGCTGGCGATACACCTGCGCTTACTTCAAACTGAGTCCAGGCAATCAGAAGGAGCAGAACTACAGCCGGAAAAACAAGAACACCTACGGACTTAATTCTTGGTGCTCGGCGAGAATAGGCAGTCTCAAATGCAAGAAAAATAAGCAGCATCGAAAACGCGTAAAAAACGCGCGCAGAAAAAGGACCTGTGAAAGGATGCAGCCCGGTTCTTATCCACTGAATAGCAACCACAGATACTATCGACATAAAGGTAATCCATGAAAATATGGAGGAAAGTCTGTGATACACAGAGTCGGTTGTTTTAAGAAAGAATATCCGCAGATAAAAGAGGCTTGTAATTCCTGCAAGCACAAGGCTCAACCAGAATATAACAACTTCTACTTTTTCCATTCTTCACCGACCCGAAAAACAACTTCAAAAGTGAATTATATCACTTCAAATGAATTATTTCATCCTTAAATTCTTCCTGATTTCGAGCGAAATAGAGAATCAGACCAGATAAGAAAAATCACAAACCAGATGATAACCATCAAAACAAAGATTACTTTGTACACAAAAACATTTGAACCGAAAATTGCATTCTTCGGATGAAAAACATTGCTGGTAAAAAGCAGCCCGAAAATTGCTGCAAGCGCCATAAAGACGAGGAGAAAGCTGGTGAATTTTTCTTTTGAGGTGCCCGTTTCTATAAGCAGATAAATAACGAGAGAGACAAACAGAAGAACAAGGCCCATGAATGCTTTCGGCTCGGTCCAGAAGAAATTGCCCCAGATTATTTTCATATTGATACCGCCGAGGGCAGTCTGAAAAATCCAGAGGTAAAAGGCCACTGAAAAGAAAGACACTGCTCTTGTGAATCTATTCTTATCACGCTTCAGTAAATTCAACAATGCTGCAACCCCACCAAGGACGAAGAATATGATATCGTTCTCAGCGATTGAAGCATGAAAATAGACAAGCCTGACCTTGCTGCCAAGCTTTGCTTCAGGCGGCATCACAAGAAGCAACAGAGCAATCAGAACCAGGCTTGCAGTTACAATTACGATTCTCTTTTCCCACAGCTTATCAAGCATGCTCTCCAACCTCACCTTTCAGAACTTCTATACCGTGAGCAAGCGCTTCAAAAACAAACTCGAGAGATTCTACCGCACCTTTTGGACTACCTGGCAGGTTTAGAACCACCGAGTCCCTAAAGATCACGCAAGCTCCTCGCGAAAGAATAGCATTTTTTGTAATCTCAGAGCTTTTTATTCTAATATATTCGCTAATTCCTGGCACAACTTTTTCTGCAACCTCAAGAGTTGCTTCAGGGGTTACGTCTCTTTTTGAAAAACCTGTTCCTCCGGTGGTAAGAATCAGGTCAGCACCTGATTCAGAAGCTTCCAGTATTGCGTTTTTTATCTCATTAACTTCGTCAGGGACAATTGTCTGATAAATCACATCGCAATCTTTTTGCTTTAAAAACTCGATAAGAGCAGGACCTCCGCGATCCTCTCTTTCTCCTCTTGAAGCTTTATCAGAAACTGTAATCACTGCGGCTTTGAGTTTCATCCTCAGAGCTCCCCCTTTCTATATCTCGCCGGTTTCTTCGAGAAATATTTCATCACCAACTTTAATCTTTCCACCCTTAACAACCTTCGCGAAAATACCTTCCCTCGGCATCACGCAGTCTCCAGCCTGATAATAGATAGCGCATTTTGTATGACATTCTTTCCCATGCTGAGTTACCTCAAAAATACAATCATTTATGAAAAACCGACTGCCAACAGGCAATGATAGGAGATCCACCCCTTCGGTAGTTACGTTTTCAGCAAAATCTCCCGGTCCCACTTTCAGCCCTTTCTCCTGCATCTTTTTAATGCTCTCGAGAGCAAGGAAGCTTACCTGACGATGCCAGCTATCTGCGTGCGCATCTCCTTTTATTCCGAAATTTTCAATTACTTCAGCTTCCTCAACAGGCTTTTTTCTGACGGTCTTTCTTTCGCTCACATTAATAGAAACCACTTTACCAATCTTTATCAACTGTTTCTCCCTCCCTCACATATACACCGCTCTTGCCGCCTTCCTTATAGACAAGTCGAACATTGCTCATAACCATTGATTTATCAATGGCTTTTGCCATGTCATAAATCGTAAGCAGGGCTATGCTTACAGCCACAAGTGCTTCCATCTCCATTCCTGTGACATCAACACCAGTTACCCTGGATTCAGCAATGACCGTCTTATTCTCATCATCAAACTTAAATTCAATCGATACGCTCGAGATTTTTAGAGGATGACAGAGAGGAATAAGTTCGGCTGTCTTTTTTGCAGCCATTATTCCTGCAAGCCGGGCTGTCGACAGCGCTTCTCCTTTTGAGAGTGTGTTATTTTTAATTGCATCATAAGCCGCCTGATTCATTGAGATTGAGCCCCTTGCTACAGCAACTCTTCTGGTCGGTTTCTTCTCGCTGACATCAACCATCTTCATCTTTCCGCGCTTATCGATGTGAGTGAGATCGCTCATTGTCCTAACCCCCTATCTGCCGCATAATTCTTTTATTTAACCTTACAGCCTTCTTGAAGCTCTCGGGTTTCATGCTGAGTGCTTCTTTCAACCTTTCGATGAGCTTTTCTTCTGAATAATGACTGGTGCGCAGGACATCCTTTAAATCGACTTCGAGATCAGAAAAGAGGCATGGTCTTACAGCGCCATCAGCTGTTATTCTAAGCCTGTTGCATTCTGAGCAAAAATGGCGGCTGTAAGGGCAGATAAAACCAATTGTTCCGAGAGCACCTTCCGGCTTAATATATTTTGCAGGACCGAAACCATAAGGTCCTTCAGTTTCTTCAATTCTAATCTTTTCTGAAATTTTCTGTTTTATCTGCTGGCAGTTAACGCCTTCCGTAGAACCACATTTGTTATCGTCAAATTCCATTTTTTCGATGAAGCGAACATGGACTTTTTTCCTGTAGACCAGGTCAATGAAGGAATCAAGCTCACTATCGACGTAATCTCCGGTAAGGACTGCGTTTACTTTAACAGGATCCATTCCCACCTCAATTGCACGATCGATGCCCTCAAGAACGTTCTCAAGACTGCCTCCTCCCGTGATTAGCCTGTAAGACTCGGGATTCAAGGTATCAAGGCTGATATTTATCCTTCTCAAGCCTGCTTCTTTAAGGTCTTTTGCAAGAGAAGAAAGGAGCTGGCCGTTTGTTGTAAGAGAAATGTCTTTTATGCCGCTTATCCGAGCTAACTTCCTTACGAGCTCTACAATATCTTTTCGGATAAGAGGCTCGCCGCCTGTAAGCCTGACTTTTGTAATTCCAATTTTAACAGCAGCTTCAGCGATCTTTACAATCTCCTCAAAGGTAAGGATTTCGCTGTGCGGGAGAAACTTAACATCCTGCGTAATGCAGTATGAGCAGTTCAGGTTGCACCGGTCAGTAACAGAAATCCTTAAATAATCAATTTTGCGCTCAAAGCTGTCTTTCACATCAGATCACCAAAATAATGAATCTTCACTCTCTCTCCAGGCATAACTTCGGTTATTTCTGCAGGAATCAGAGCAATGGCATTTGCGCGGGTTGATGTTGATAAGACACCGGAACCCTGTGCGCCTGCCTTCTGAGCTACATATTCTCCATTTTCAAGCCGAACTGAGACGCGCACAAAGTTCAATCTGCCTGGCTTTTTTCTGTGTCCATCAAGCAATTTAGCATCTAATTCAAGGGGCAAAAAGTCTTTTCTACCGAGGAACTTAAGAATGTAGGGTCTTACATACTCAAGAAAGCAGATGTGAACTGCAGCCGGATTTCCCGGAAGCCCGAAGATAACCTTGTCTCCAAGCTCGTAGAAAGCGAGGGGTTTTCCTGGCTTCTGCGCAACCTTCCAGAAAATCTGTGTTGCCCCTGCCTCTTCAAGAGCTTTTTTGACAAAATCGTAATCGCCCACAGATACGCCTCCTGTGGTAAGAACGATATCAGAGACTGATAGCGCCTGCTCAATTGAATCCTTGATATCTTTAAGACTGTCTTTTACTGTGCCGAAATTAACAACTTTTGACGGAAAACTCTTTAATAGAGCTTCAAGCAGGTAGGTATTTGAATTTCTCACTGCTCCGGGATAAGGATCTTCGTCGATGTCAATAAGCTCTGATCCGGTAGAAATTATAGCTATAACCGGTTCGCGATAAACGAACACTTTTGATCTGCCGATTGACGCAAGAACTCCAGCAACTGAAGGTGCTATCACTGTTCCGGCCTCAAATACTGTACTTCCTGCCTGCACATCCTCGCCTGCAAGCCTGATGTTTGCGCCTTTTTTGCGCTCTTCAAAAACGAGGACTTCATTTCCCTGCACCAGGGTAACCTCTTTTTCGACAACTGTGCTGGCGCGCTCAGGTATGACCGCCCCGGTAAAAATAGAAACAGCAGTCCCGGGTGTAACAGCGCCTTTAAAAACGGATCCTGCTGAAGCTTCACCGATAATCTTTAATTTTGCAGGGTTCGTATCTGTTGCACCTGAAATATCCTCAAACCTGACCGCAAAACCGTCCATCGCCGAGTTGTCTGAAAAAGGAATGCTGTATTTTGAAACCACATTTTCAGCAAGAACGAGACCTGTAGTATCTGAAATAAGCTTCTGGACCCTGCCGCCGGTTTTTGCCTTTTCAAGCACTTTTCTCAGCGCTTCTTCATAGCTGATCAAACTACCACTCCCTTTCTGCCAGAAGTTCGGTAGGCTCGTGCAGAAGTTGCTTTAAAAGAAACATAACACTTTTTGCCGGATCCAAGCCCGAGATCCAGGAATGATTTTTTCGTAATGAGAGCTGAGAAGCGGAATGGAGCGGCAAATTTAGCTTTTACGCAATCACCCGACTCTTCAAAAGAAGAGATCAGAGCTTCGAAAGTATTCTGCGAGCTTGAATGAGGATTTTCTGTAGATAAAACAATTGAATCATTTCTGATAAGAATATATGCATAATCTCCTGGCTTCATATGATCTTCAGAAATTGCCTGGAGTTTGATTCCAGAATCCGTGCTTACTGTTACAATTGACTGTCCAACATCGGTCGCTTTTCCTTTGACTGCAGAAAAAGAGCCGAAAAGTGCTTCAAATCCTTTTTCATCTTCAAGAATATTTTCGAGCTCCCCTGCAGCTTTTACCATACCATCTTCCATAAAAATATAGTGATCGCCAATTCTTAACGCCTCATCCAGCCGGTGAGTTATATAAACAAGGGATTCAGAAAGACCATCTTCAATCAGGTTTTCAAGGTAGTTTAAGAATTCTTTTCTAGTTTTTTCATCAAGGTAAGATGTTGGCTCGTCAAGAATTAAGAGCTCAGGATTTCCGAGAGAAGCCATTGCAAGCTGCACTCTTCGAAGTTCTCCTGTTGAAAGCTCAGTGGTATGCCTTGAGACCAGATCTTTGAGACCAAAACTTCTTATTTTCCTATCCAGTTCCTCTAAAGCAACTTTTCTGAACGATGCAACCATTCTTAAAGAATTGTAAACACTCCCCGAAAACTTCACAGGTTGCTGTAGCATCAAAGAAACTCTTTTTCGTGCGATTTCTGCTTCTCTTGCGGTTTTTACTTCTTTTTCATTGAAAAATATCTTTCCTGACACAGGTTTTTCTATGAACGCAAGAATCCTTGAGAGGCTGCTCTTACCCGAGCCATTTTTCCCTAAGATGACGGATTTTGATCCTCGAGCAATCGATAAGTTATCGATTTCAAGCGTAAAGGAGGAAGAACCATTCAGGCTCAAACGATGTTTGATTTTTTCTAACGCCACAACCGCTGATGCCAGCTTAAATCACCTTTTCTATCCTGAATTGAAGTTAGAAGATATGTAACAAGCATAGTGATTGCAAAAAGAATCAGTGCGAGAGCGATTGCCAAATCGTAGTTTCCGGTCCTTGTTTCAAGAACAATTGATGTGGTAAGAATTCGCGTTTGATGTTTTATGTTTCCGCCAACCATAAGGGCTGCGCCAACCTCAGAAATAACCGCTCCAAATGCGGCAATAATAGCAGCAAGCACCCCAGTGCGTGCCTCATAAAGAATAACTCTGGCAGCCTGAAACTTGTTAGCTCCAAAGCCGAGAAGCTGAATGAACTTTTCATATGGAATGCTTGCAAACGCAGAAAAGGTAAGACCTGCCACAACAGGGATTCCGAGCAAAGTTTCGGCAATGATTATAGCTGCCGGCGTATAAAGAATATTTAAAACGCCAAATACGCTTCTTGAAGAAAAAAGAAGAAATACTAAAAGACCCACAGCTACCGGCGGAGCTCCCATTCCGGTGTTAACAAGAACCACAAGAAATTTGCGAAATTTTGAGCCTGAGAGATAAAGGTAAATTCCAAGAGGAAGACCGAAAACAAGAGAAAGAAGAGTTGAAAACAAAGCTACTTTTCCTGTAAGCAGGGTAATTTCGATAATATCCGGCGGCAGCTCAACCAGTTTTTTAAAAGCTGAAATGAATGTTTGAAGCAAAAAATCCATCAATCCTCACCGTAAACCGGAATGTAGATGTCTGGTAGACCTTTAACTGACTTTTTTGCCGAGAACTCTGCTATCATCTGCTTAACTTCTGTGCTTTTCAGGTAATCAAAAAGTTTCTGAGCAAGCGCATATCGTCTCGCTCCTATGATCTTCGAACTCACAATAGATACGCTATAAACATTCTCAAGATCTCTGTCTTTCCAGAGAAAAGGCACGAGCTGAAGATTTTTCTGCGTGCTCAAAGTAGCGATGTCTGAAAGTGTATAAGCTTTCTTCTGGTCTGCAATTCTCAGTGTATCTGCCATGCCTGCGCCAGCTTCAATATAGCCAGGATTTGTCTTCGGGTCTAAACCGGCTTTTTCCCAAAGAGAGAGCTCTTTTATATGGGTGCCCGATCTGTCTCCACGAGATACGAATGTAGCTTTGTTTTCAGATATCTTTCTGAAAGCCTCAACTGCAGTGTGAACCTTACTGATCTCAGCTGGATCATTTTGAGGTCCAACAATCACATAATAGTTCTTTGCAATCACATCAAGGCGTTCGAGTACACCTTCTTCAAAGTATTCTTTTTCGAGCTCAGGAGCGTGTGAAAGAACTATTTCGGCATTTCCAAGCTCAGCGTTCTTAAGTGCCTCACCCGAACCAACAGCAATTACCCTGACATCAATTCCCGTTTTTTTCTCAAACGGTGGAAGAAGGTAATCAAGCAGGCCGCTATCATAAACGCTGGTAGTGGTGTAAAGTGTAAGAATCCCGGCTTTCTTGCCGGCATCAGTTTTTTCAGGTTGCCCGGCGCACGATGACAGAAGAAACATAAGAACAAAAATGGCAGTAAAAAATTTGAGCGTTTGCATAATTCTTCTGAACATAAAGTTCTTTCTGAGAAAGCCCATTGCGTTCTCCGCTTTTTTAACTCGACTTCAGCTTAGAAACAGCCGAGCTCGCAGCTTACAATCTTTATTTTTAGCTCGTTTATCAGGTCGCCCACAAATCTAACCGGAACATCAAAATCAGAGGCAACCTTTCTTGCCGCCTTGCAGGAAATCCGGTTCTCGCGAGAAGCCTCAAGAATCGCTTCTTTTACTTTTTCTCTGACATCAGCAGTTATTTCCACTACGGCTCCCTCCCTATAAAAATATTTGACAGCAGATAAAAACGAAAAGTGCGCCTCCCCTACCTGGAAAGGCGCACTGTAAAATTTGATTTTAAGAGCCTCCTTTCCAGAGCCGGGAGGCCAACCAGTTTCCCGATTGACCCTATCGTTCTACCGCCATAGGCTTTTTAAAACCCTTAGGCAAGCAGAATCGGAGGCATATCTATTCATTTTTTAAAGGTGCTACTCTTCTTTTTTCTCTTCCTTCTTTTCTTCTTCGTCTCTTGCCTGAGCAGTTTTTCTGAATTCCTTTAAGCTTTCACCGATAGCTTTTGCCATATCGGGAAGTTTTTTCGTAACGAAGAGGAGAAGAATTATAAAGAGGATGATAATCAGTTCCTGCCATCCAATAGGACCAATCAAAGCAAATGGCATTTCAAACACTCCTTAAAAAACTTAGTTTGCAACAATTGTAACTATACCAGCATTTTAGCTTTTTTTCAATGCACTAAATATTCGAAATTCTTTTGTGATTTGAGTAAATTTTAAAAGAATTGCCTCGGGCATAACCTATTAAAGTTATCCCGTAATTTTCGGCAAGCTGAACTGCAGCTGTTGTCGGTGAAGAGAGAGAAATGGCAAACTCCGAGCCGGCTCTAATAGCCTTTACAACCATTTCAGAACTCAATCTGCCCGTCGCAAACACTGCAAGCGGAACCATTAAGTCATTCATCAGCATATAACCGATTGCTTTATCAAGAGCATTGTGCCTGCCGATATCTGAAAAAAGAACGATGTCTCTTCCATGAGTTAAGCAGGCAGCATGATGAATACCTCTTAAACTTTCCCTTCTGCTCTCTTTGACAGCTCGACTGACAAAATCAACGATTTCTTCTGGCTTAAGAATGCTCTTTGCTGGAATTTTTTTCAGATTCTTGATGCCTGAGGGAATTGTGGTGCCACCTCCGCAGCCGGCCGTAAGAATTTTTTTACGAGCAATATCTATTGAAAAATCTTTACTTATAAGAACATGGCAATTATTTGAAGAGTCAAGCTCAATCGATCTGATTTCGTTCCAGTTTCCTATTATTGCCTCAGTAAATAAGAAACCAACTGCAAGTTCCTTCAGGTTTTCAGGAGTTACTGCAAGTGTTGCCAGGTATGTGCCATTTACATAAATAGTCAGAGCTTCTTCAGCGGGTAAATGTACCTCAACTTCCTGAAATTTTCCTTCTCTGAATTCTCTCGCTCTAAAATCCATACAACTCAACCAAGCATTGAAACTGCTTTCTTGTAATCTTCAGGAGTATTTATATTAAAAAAGCAAATTTCGGAATCACAAACCTGCTGAACTTCGAAAGTATCAACAATCTTGACTCTGCAATCAGGATAGAAGGAGACTACCTTTCTATTCCCTGCATCCAATGCCTTTCTGGCCGCACTCGCTGTAGAAGCCCTGTACCAGCCGAAAAGAGGTTCAACTCCATTTTTACTTTCAGGAACAATTATCTCAAAGTCAGAAGAATAATTATCAAACATGTAAGTTGTAAGCTCAGGAGAACTGAACGGCATATCTCCTGCATGGAGAAAAACGAAATCTTTGCTATCAAGCCTCTCAAGCAGGCTGACCAAACCGGATAAAGGTCCTGCCCCGTATTCTGCATCTTCTATAACTTTTAAACTAATCGGCAATCTGAAAACAAAATCGCCTGGCTGCTTGCTTCCAGAAAGCAGAACAAACTCATCAAAAAAGCCAGAGTTAAAATACTTCTGAACTATTATTTCCATCATGGATTTTTCATTGAATTCAAGGTTTAACTTCTCGATTTCGTTCAGCCTTTTTGCTTTTCCACCAGCAAGAAGAGCAAAGATTTTTCTCAAGATTCTTCCTCACTGAAATCGCTTGAGGCTGATAAAAAGTAAAGGGTGTAGAGAAGTTCAACGACAGGATTTGTATTATGAATCTTTACACCGGGTATTTGCTTTATCATCGTATCGGTGTAATTAACAATTATCTTTACGCCAGCTCTTGCAAGTCTTTCGGCGATTTCCTGAGCCACTTCCTTTGGTGTAGCAATGATGCCGATTTTTATTCCTAAAGACTGGACCACGCGCTCAAGTGAGTCTACATGATAAACGAAGGCGCTTCCAATTTTCTTTCCGATCTTTTCTTTGTCGACATCGAAAAGGACGGCGACTTCGAAGCCGTGCTTTTTAAGGCCCTCGAAATTTGCTATTGCTGTACCTAAGTTTCCCGCACCAACAAGAGCGATGCGTCTTGATAATTCTGTGCCGAGCAGTCCTCTGATTGTTCTTATCAGCTGATCAACTGGATAGCCCAGCCCCTTTCGTCCAAATGAACCGAACTTGATAAGATCTCGCCTTATTTCTGCAGGATTAATTCCGGTGCAGAGTCCAAGCTCACGGGAGGATACATACTTCAGCCCGTTCTCTTTGAACTGCAAAAGACAGTTGAGATACGAAGACAATCTCTCGACAGTTCCTGCTGGCAAACTTTTTTTCTTTCTATTTTTGCTGGATTTTGGTACAGGCTTTCTGGCTGACATAGGCAATATAAAACTCCCAAAAAATGTAAATGAACATCTATCTTAAGTAAGATTGTAACACTATTTACATTGTTTGTATTTGATAAAAATCAACTAACTGAAAAACTCTTTGAATGCATCTGCTATATAAGAAACATCAGATTCGGTAACATAAGGCGACATCGGCAGCGCCAACGTTTCTTTGCATGCTCTTTCAGCTTCAGGCAGGTCTCCTTCGTTGTAAGAAAGTTCTGCGCAGGCCTCCTGAAGATGAAGCGGTACTGGATAGTAAACCCCATTTCCTATTCCTTTTGAGCTCAAGAAACTTGAGAGTTCATCTCTCTTGCCATTAAGGACTCTTATTACATACAGGTGATAAATGTGCTTGTTTTCTTCTGATTCGAACGGTGTAACTACCGGAAAATCTTTTAATGCATCGCTATAAAGTCTTGCAACTTCTCTTCTCCGTTCGTTCCATTCATCAAGCTTTTTTAGTTTTGCTCTTAAAACCACTGCCTGCAACGTATCCAATCTGCTGTTATAACCGATCATTTCATGATGGTATTTCTTTGCGCTCCCGTGCACGCGAAGCAGTTTTACTTTCTCAGCAATTGATTCGTGCTGAGTTGTTACCATTCCTCCATCACCGGCACCACCGAGGTTTTTTGTGGGGAAAAATGAAAAAGCGGCTGCATCACCCAGTGAACCGGCTTTTTTTCCTCTATACTCAGCGCCTGCTGCCTGGCAGGCATCCTCAATTACAAAAAGATCATACTTTTCTGCAATTTCATTTATCTTTTCCATTTCCGCAATCTGACCGAAAATATGAACTGGCATAATTGCCTTTGTGCGTTCAGTAATTAGAGACTCAATCTGATCTACGTCAATGTTAAAGGTTTTCGGGTCTATATCAACAAAAACAGGCTTTGCACCCACTCGCATTATGGATTCGGCTGTTGCAAAGAAAGTAAAAGGCGTCGTTATAACCTCATCTCCAGGACCGATTGATAACGCATCTAAAATGAGAACGAGAGCGTCAGTCCCGTTAGCAACGCCCACACCATAAGATGCACCGCAGTAATCAGCAAATTCTTTCTCAAATTCTTTCACATCGGAACCCAAGATAAAATCTGAGCGTTCGAAAACTGCCTGAACTGCTCTATCAATCTCTTCTTTCAGTTCGAAATACTGCGATCTCACATCCATCAACGGAATATTCTTCATCGTTAATCCTCCCTGTAATAGTTTTGATTTTCAAGCAGCTCTTCTTCAGGAACTTCTTTAAAAGGTTTTGCGGGCACTCCTTTCACATAAACGCGCGGTTGAACATCTTTTGTGACTACTGAACCTGCGGCAACAAAAGCCTCTTCTCCAATCTCAACGCCAGGAAGAAGGATGGCATTGCCGCCAACTCTTGCGCCACGCCTGATTATAGGACCCTTCATAAGTTCAAGCCGCTTTTCTGTTCTTCCCATAAAATTATCATTAGTGGTTGTCACGCAGGGCGCAATAAAAACATAGTCTTCAATCAGAGCATATGCTGTGATATATGCATTTGTCTGAATACGAACCCTTTTGCCAATGACTGTATCATTTTCAATGCAAACTGCCCTGCCGATCACTGATTCTCGCCCGATTTTTACTCTTTCACGAATTGTTGCTCCATCACCAACTATAACGCTGTCACCGATTTCCGAACCGGTAAATATTACCACATGCGTGTTGATGCTGACCCCTTCTCCGATAGTTAGCCTGCTCACTTGCTCTTTCTTTGCTGTGCTGAGCTTTGAAAGTTTAGGTTCCTTGCCAAGAACCGAAAAATCCCCAACGAAAGTATTTCTGCCAAGATGCGTGCCTGATCTTATAATAACGTAATTTCCTATTTTGCATCCTGATTCAATTACGACATCGTCTTCGATTATTGATCCGATACCGATTTCAACATCATCTGCGATCTTTGCGCCTTCATGAATAAAGCTTTCTTTCATTTCCTGCTCATCCTTTCGCCATCAATCGACTGGAACCGGTTTCCCACCTGCTTTTAGCGACCTGTTGCAGGCATCAAGAATCTTTAAAACAATAAGCCCATTTCTTCCATCCGAAGGTGGATTGGTTTTGTTTTTTATTGATTCAACAAACTGGCTGCATTCAATAAATAGTGGTTCCTGCATCTTTAAGAAAGGAATTACTATATCGCCAAACCTCAACGAGATTTCCTCTCCATAAGCTGCAGATGGAGGTGCGAAAGAAACTCCCTTATCAAATATTCTGATTTTTTCGCTGCTTTCCATATCGTCAAAAACAGCCATTTTCTTAGAGCCAACTATTGTGAGCTTTCTTATTTTGTGAGGATCGAGCCAGCTTACATGAATATGGCCCAGACTTCCATCCGAAAAACGAATGTCGATAAACGCAACATCCTCTACACCGTCGCGAAGATAATCTCCGCCGATACACGAAACCTCTACAGGATCGGCTTCTTTAAGGTAAAGCATCATTGAAATATCATGAGGAGCGAGACTTAAGACCACATTTTCATCTTTTCTTAGCTTGCCCAGATTCAGGCGCTGTGAATAAAGGTAATAGATATCGCCGAGATCACCGCTATTAATTAAATTTTTAAGGTGCTGAACAGCCGGGTGATAAAGCATAAGGTGACCGACCATTAAGATTAGGCCCTTGCTTTCTGCAGTTTTTACCATCTCTTCTGCATGTTTAACCTCAAGAGCAATTGGCTTTTCCACAAACACATGTTTTCCGGCATTAAGAGCATTCATGCAGATTTCATAGTGAGTGGGCGCAGGGGAAGCCACAACCACAGCATCGATAGTTTTGTCATTCAGTATTTCCATGTAATTCGAGGTTTTTTTCGCATCTGGCGCAAGGTAACTTACCGAGTCAATGTTTGTCTGATTCAAATCACATATATATGCTATTTCCACATCTTTTATCCTGCTGAAGTTCCTGAGAAGATTGGGGCCCCAGTATCCAACGCCGATAAAACCTATTCTCAAAGTTTTCTCCTCCTTTACTACCAGCGTTTATTTCGATAGCAATCTATTATAAAGCTCCAGATATTTTTCAGCAGTCTTTTTCATGGTCCAAATTTTGTCAGATTGTTTTGCTTGCTCACCTAAAGTTTTTCTTAAGCTTTCATCTCTGATTAATACTTCCAGATGCCTTCTTAGCTCTTCAGGGCTGTTCGGATCGAAAAGAAGCCCGGTTCTGCCGTCCTCAATTGCTTCTTCTATTGCTGGTATTCTTGATGCAACCACCGCAAGCCCGCTTACCATTGCCTCTCTGACTACAATCCCGTAACTTTCTGATACGCTTGCATGAACAAATATATCTGCTGCTGAAAACCATTTCTTAACAAGCTCACGATCGATAGAGCCTGGAAACAGAAATTCAATCAATGGGTTCTTTACTTCTTCTGCCTCTTTCATAATCCGACTTTTTTCAGGACCATCACCTATGAAGACTATCTTTAATTTGTGACCTGGACTGAAGGGCTTTAATGCTCTTACAATTGCATCATGATTTTTAACTTGAACAAAATTGGCAACGGATAATATTACAATTTCATCTGTTTTAATGCTGAGTTCAGCGCGTGATTTTTCCCTGTTTAATTCTCGAAAATCGCTATCAATTCCCCTTGGAATTACTCCTGCTATCTTTTGAGCAGGCAGAGAAAAATTTCGAGAAAAATCGGTAAAAGAG